>Ga0182792_1001964_pt1 | contig 15443 bp, 15 predicted proteins | sample Passage237B_FD_130497 | JGI IMG/M metagenome (GOLD analysis project Ga0182792, IMG submission 130497) | Cellulose adapted compost microbial communities from Newby Island Compost Facility, Milpitas, CA, USA - Passage2 37B (version 2) (version 2) ...
ACGCTATATATCCCGTAGACAATACCTTCAAATACCGCTCGCGTAAAATGGGGCTTACGGTGATGCATCTGCACACCGAAAAACATCCCCTTCGCCCCGGCATCCCAATGTGGTGCACGTTCGCCTGCCAGGTACGGCAGGAAGACCAATCCTTCGGCCCCTGCTGGCACGGTAGAAGCTTCCTCGGCAAGCAGTCCGTAGGCTTCGTCTTCGGCAATCCCAGGTGTCCCAAAATTCTCTAGGTACCAGCGGAGTACCACGCCGCCACTGTTGACCGCTCCGCCCAACACAAATAGTTTATCGGTGAGTACATAACTGAATGTACGGGCCTTCCGGTCCGTTTGAGGCCGATCCGACAATATCCGTATCGCACCGCTGGTGCCAATCGTGACCACCGCATCCCCCGGCACAACTGCGTAAGCTCCCAGATTGGCTAGGCATCCGTCACTCCCCCCGATGATGAAAGGTGTGTCAGCCCGGACATGCATCGCCTCGGCAAACCGGCTGTCCAGGCCTGACAGGATATAGGTAATGGGGACCGGTTCCGAAAGCTGTGTCGGTGAAACCCCCACCAAGTCGAGTGCAGGAAGATGCCATTCGAATGCCCGGATATCAAACAAGCCCGTGGCGGACGCGATGGACTCGTCCACCACATAGCGCCCGAACAACCGGAAGAATACATACTCTTTGATGGAGATGAATTTGTGCGCAACGGAAAAGACAGCCGGGAGATGTTCGCGCAACCAGCCCAGTTTTGGAAGGGGCGACATGGGGTGGATGGGTGTCCCCGTCTTCGAATAGAGTTCAAGGCCCTGCGCGGTATTCCTCAAATGGGAGGCAAAAGCATCGCTCCGAGTGTCTGCCCAAGTCATGCAGTTGGTCAACGGCCGATTGTCCTTGTCCATGACCAGCAGACCGTGCATGGCGCTGCTGAATCCAATGCCCAGCAACGTACAGGTAGCGTACATGCCATCTATAGCGCGTACAACGTGGGAAATGGATTGGATGACCGCGGAAAACAACGTTTCGGGCTCCTGCTCAAAATATCCCGGTTGCGGGTTTAAGAGGGGATAACCGATGCGATGCTCGGCAATCACATTACCGGTTCCGTCGAAGGCCACCGCCTTGGTGCCGGATGTACCGATATCTACGCCTATAATATAATCCATTGACGGGACCCAGCTATAATTGGGATGACGAATAAAGATGACAAATATAGAAAAATACCTAACTTTTGCGTTTTTTACTTAACATTGCATCATACAACATCAACTAAGACATGCGCAAATTCCTTTATTTGCTGACCACCGCATGGTTGCCGCTGTTGCTGCAAGCGCAGCAAGGAACCGATATCAATCATTTTGTCATCAAGGAAAACCTCATCAAAAATGGCAAACTGGCAATTATCGCTACGGATGCGGAAGAAAATCCAATCGAGTCGATTTCCGGCACTTACCAGTTTGTCATCAATGGATTCAAACAGGAGTTGACGTTCAACGAAGGCGTGGCCATCACGCCGAATGCCATCGAAACATCCGCATTTGTATTCCTCAAACACCGTAACCAACACGGTTCGCATGGCCGGCTGTATTATGTACTGAAAAATGACAACGGGCTTAATCCCATCGCGATCAGTTGGTATTACCTCATCCTCATACCGGCCGGTATCCTGTTAATCGCCTACTTTTTCAAACGGATAATGCTATTGGCCATTCTGGTTTTGGTCGGGCTGTTTATCTTCAACTACTCCAAAGGGCTGGATTTGGAGAACATCATCGAGACCATCGTGCACGGGATTAAAAATCTGATTTGAAGATTTGAAGATGTGCTGATTTGAAGATGCCTGTATGGCGGTCTTTTTCAATTTGAAGATGTGCTGATATGCTGATTTGAAAATGCCTGTATGGCGGTCTTTTTCAATTTGAAGATGCGCTGATGTGCTGATTTGAAAATGCCTGTATGGCGGTCATCAGCACATCCTCAAATCAACACATCACCAAATCAGCACATCTTCAGATCAGCACATCTTCAAATCAAAAAGGCATCCCAATACCGAAATTGTACTGGATGAAGTTGTAACGGTCAGGCGCATTGGTCACGCGATACCGCTCCTTAAACGCCCTGTTATTGAAAAACTCTGAAATGACCCATCGTTTTGTTCCGTCGAACTGTGGGTCACGGACCTTGATGCCCGCATCCAGCCGGACGACAAAGTAATCCAAATCGAACCGCAGTCCCGCACCCGCACCCAACGCAAGCTGGCCAAAGAACTTATCGACATGGAATTCACCGCCGGGGTTCAACTCGTTTTCCCGTATCCGCCAGATGTTGCCGAAATCGGCAAACGCAGCTGCTTTCAACTTCGCTCCGAAAACGTCGTTCACCAGTTTGAAACGATATTCCACATTTCCCTCCAGCTTGATCTCCCCAAGTTGGTCAAGGTTACGGAGATTGAGGCGCAAATCAGGATCGAGAACCTCGCGATTATAGCTCCCCGGGCCCAACGTACGGGCCTGCCAAGCCCTGATGCCGTTCATGCCACCTCCAAAAAAGCTTTTCTCGAAAATCAGCAAACTGGAGTTATTGCCATAGGGCACCGCTATTCCTGGGTTGAACCGAAAGACCAACTGGCGGTCGCCCCCGAGGTAACGGTAATACCGTAAATCCGTTTCTACTTTTGCATATTGCAAATACGGGACACCCAATAGCTCCTTTTCACCGTCGATGTTTTCCTTGAAATCGATTACCTCACCCGCAAGTGCCAGCAAGTTACCGCTCAAATCCAACGCTCCCCGGAAATACACGAAGTCCTCCAGCCGCGATAGCCGGATGGCATTCACCGTATAGGCGTATTGCGACCCCAACCCGAAATAAGCCCTGTTGTTGCTTCGGACATAGAGCAGGAAATCGTGGTCAATCAACCGTTGGGCAAATTCACTGTTCAGTCGACCATACCGATATTCCAATACCAAGGGCGTAAGGCTGTGCTGTTTGTAGCGGGTATCGAACCAGTTGTAGGACAGCGTACCGCTAAAATACCGGTTTGAATAGGTCTGGAACTGATCGAATGCCTGAATATTAGCCGAAAAAATGGTGCGGGGCAAACCATTTTTACCGACAGGAGGGATAGCAAACGGTATGATGAGGCGCGGTACCGTAATGTTGATACCGGCTTGGAAATCGTTGTTAAACACACGGTCAAAAAGATTGCCTGAGAGCCGGGAATCGAACAGCACACCATAGCGGAGCTTCACCTCCAATTGCTCAAGGCCCCCAAAAAGGTTACGGTGCGTAAACGTATTGCCCACGTTGAACCCGCTCATCCCGGCGTTGAATGTATATTCACCCTCAATTTGATTCCCCATATAGGGGCGCGGTACCAATTCATAGTAGACGTTCAGCCGATTGGAATCTACCTTGGCATAGCTGATCTTTACGCTGCGGAAACCGTTCAACTCATAGAGCCGATCATACGTCAGGTTTTCCATATCCACGTTATACGTATCGCCACGTCGGTGGAAGAGGTACCGCTCGATGGGAGCGGGCCGGAAACGTCCGGTGTAATCGGCAAAATATAAGCTTTCGGGTAAAGTCGTTGCGTTGGGCTGCGGACGGTTCAGGTCTTCCCGGCTATGCCGGATAACCACAAAACTGCTGTCTATGATAAACTTGGTATGTTCGGTCCGATCATCGGGATTGTCCACGACGATCCGGAGGTCTGCTTGATTGCTGTGAAGGCCCGAATCCACATCGACCCGCATATACTGCCTGAGGTAATCGTAATAGCCCTGCTGCCGCATGAGGTGATAAATATGCTCCCGTTCGGCCACCAGGGAATCCGCATCATAGCGCACACCCGGTCTTATCCTACTGAAGCTGGCTTTCCGCTCATCATACAATTTGGCCAATTGGTCATCGGCAATGGCCACGTCCACGTTACGCAAGGTAAACGGCTCACCCGGTCGAACATGAAAATAAATATGCGCGCGTTTCCCCTTCACCACGATGTCACTGGCCACCTGTGCATTGAAATACCCTTTGGACAGGAGATAGCGGCTGATCTGTTGCGCAGAAAAGTCGACCAATGCACTATCCAGCAAGTGGGGCGGTTCGCCGACATTCCGGATTTTTTCGGTCCGGTAGCGCCCATTCCGGGCATTGGCCAAGTTGTAGATAAACAGATTGATACGGGAATTGGGGCGGATGTCCCGAGGGATGTATGCGCTGGCTTGTTCTTCAAACTGCGGATGGATGCCTTCAATCGTTGCCTTGGTAACCAGTTTCTGCCCATCTTCCAGCAGCCGCGTGGAACGGCATGATGCGAATAATACCAGCAAAAGCATTATACTTGCATACGCAAAAATACAATCCCGTTTATCCATTAACCATGCTTTCAAAACTGCAAATCCGTACCATCACCTCGCTCCAACATAAAAAATTCCGTAGGGAACATGGGTTGTTTGTTGTGGAAGGCGTGAAATCTGTATCCGAGTTCCTTCAATCGGACTACACGATACAACAGCTTTTTTATACCTCCCAAGCTGCTGCAAAATTGACTAAAATCCCGCAAAATATAAAATCGGAAACAATCAACGAGGCAGAGCTGAAGCGCATCAGTTCGCTGAAAGCACCCCAGGGCGTATTGGCGTTGGTGCGGATACCCTCGCATCCGCCGCTGACCGAAGAGCTTTTGCGCGGTGCGTTCCACCTCGTACTGGACGATATACAAGACCCGGGCAACCTCGGCACCATCATCCGCACAGCGGAATGGTTCGGGTTGAAACGCATTGTCTGCTCGCCAGGTTCGGTGGATGCTTACAATCCAAAGGTCGTACAGGCTAGCATGGGATCGCTTGCCCGGATGCAAGTATATTATACCGACCTCGAGGATTTCCTCACCGAATCGCCTGTTCCAGTCTTCGGGGCCGTACTTGACGGTATATCCATCTATGGCATCGACTTTGGCAACGAAGGGCTAATCGTACTCGGCAATGAAGGCAACGGCATTAGCGAAGCGGTATCGCCGCTCATCGACCATCCGGTTACCATCCCCCGCATTGGGCAAGCCGAGTCCCTCAACGTGGCCGTTTCTGCGGCAATCTTCTGTGCCGGACTGGCAAAACCGGGAAAATAGACCCTAGGGTCTATTGAAACTCACCGGACAGCCTTATACATTTGTGAGACACTATCTTAGAAAAAATAGTATTGACCGGCCATCGCCCTTTTTATTATGCATAAGTAAAAAAACCACCCTTTTGGGTGGGTATAAATTGGATTTGATATGCTTTTTTTGTAGAAAATTTTCTAAAAACATCTACAAGATTAAGGTTATTTAATGCGCCTCCGTTCTTTCGGACAGTTGAGGATATGGACTAAGATGGTTGATGATTGCTAACACCATTTAATGACATATGGATAATATACTGGTTTTTGGAGCGAGTGGGCAACTAGGAAAATGTATTAAGGAAGCCGCCAAAAGGCGGCATATGAAAAACATCGCATTTTTAGAAGACAATAAATTCAACGTGTTGGATAGGAAAAGCCTGGAGTATGTATTTGCGGAACGGCACCCCAAATTTCTAATCAATTGTGCCGAGCGTATCGAAGTCGATCATGCAGAAATGGAGCCGGAACGAGCGAAGCGCTTGAATGCCGAGGGCGCACTGAATATCGCACAGACCTGTGCCAAACATGCCACCACGTTAATCCACATATCTACGGACTATGTATTCCGAGGGAATATCCCTAAACTCCTGCATGAAAGGGATTATACCGAACCGCTAAATATGTATGGACACACCAAACTGGAAGGAGAGCGAATCATCGCAACGTTCCAGCCGCAACATATCATCATCAGGCCGGGCTGGGTGTATTCCGAATACGGAAACAATTTTGTTAGAACCATGTTGCAGACCACTACCGTACAGGATGAGGTTTGCGTACCGGCAGACCGGGTGGGCTCGCCGACATACGGGATGGACCTGGCCAATGCCATACTGGATATTATACCGCACAACAACTGGAAATATGGCACATACCACTATAGCAATGAGGGGGTAAGTTCGCTGTATGATTTCGCGCGGGCCATATTCGATATATCAAAAATCCCGATGAAAGTAAACCCCGTCATCAGCAACTATTATGCAACCCCGATAAAGGGCCCCGCGTTTTCAGCAATGGACAAAACCAAAATCAAAAACACGTTTGGACTGTCAATACCCTATTGGCGCGATGCGCTGAAAGTATGCTTGCATAACCTCGTCCAACCGCAGCATTGAATACACGAAACCTTCACAACAATATGTCAGCCAACACCGATTGCACCATTATCATTGTAAATCCCCGAAAAGGCCAAAGCCAGTCGCTCACCATCGCCGCAAGGCATGTGTACTACGCGAAGTATTACGCCGCGTTGCTTATGCTGATTGTACTGGGATTGATGGCCATTTCTGCCGTACTCTATGCCATCAACGAAAGGCAACAGGCAGAACGGCGCATCCTGGCCTCGGAGCTACAGGCCCTGCAGCAACAGGTGCCGAAAACCGCCGATACGCTTAACGCACAAGACTACGTGAAGCGCATAGAGGTCAAACTCCATCGCATCAACGAGTACTTGAGAAAAAGAGGCGTAAAGGGTTTCGCGCAGGAAGCTGTGGGCGGTCAGGAGAACAACGAATTGAAGCTTGCGCCGACGGAATACTACAACCTATACGACCAACACCTCGAACGGATATTCGAAGGGCTTACCTATACGCCAACTGGTTTTCCCGCAAAACCTGAATTAACTTCGACCTATGGGTACCGATCCAACCCCTTTCATGCCGGGATTGGGGAATTTCACTCAGGAATCGATTTCCGTGGAAAAAAAGGTGATTTGGTAAAGAGCACAGCCAATGGCGAAGTGGTTTACGCCGGGAGGAATGGCGGATATGGCCTCTGCGTGCAAATCAAACACAGAAACGGCTATGAGACCTTGTACGGCCATTTGTCGAAATGCTTGGTGAAATCTGGTGACCGGATAGCGGCCGGTCAAGCAATCGGTGAAATCGGGTCAACAGGACGCTCGACGGGCAGCCATCTTCACTATGAGGTAAGAAAAAACAACCGCCCCGTGAATCCCATGGAATTCCTGGAACTGGATTAGTGAAATACCCAACAACAGTGAAATTGGCAACGAAGAAAAACAATAACGGACAATCGCTCCCCACGTTGATCGGTAAAGATTGTACCATCAAAGGGAGTATCATCAATACGCACGCCATTCGTGTAGAAGGCACCATCATCGGGGATATCGTCGATGCCGGGGACGTCATTATCGGGGAATCAGGTGTAATCAATGGAAATGTAAGCGCCCAGTCATTCACTGTTTTCGGGCATGTCAACGGCGACGTTTCGGCCACCGATTTGATAGAAATCAAGGATTCGGGCAAGGTAAATGGAAAACTCAGCACACAGACATTGGCAGTGGAACGCGGTGCACTATACGAAGGGAAAATCGTAATGGGCAATGTGGCCGCCGATAGGGAATAGCCTACACGGATGAAGCATTACAAAAATAGCAAATAGCAAAAAAACAATTAAACCTCATTTATTATGTATTCCACACAATCCTTTTCCAGCTTGGTTGAAAACAACAACACCGTCCTCAACAATACCTCAAAAGACCTGTTGCATGGTCTGAGAATCTTCCACGACGACAAATGGTACATCTGTGGTGATTTGGCATTGAACGAAGGACAGTCGCCCCACAAACTAATCAATTCGTCTCCAGACGATACAGACTTCCAGTTATTGGGAAAGTCGGCGCTATTGCTGACCCAAGATACCGTAGAGCAACCGATTACGGTCACCACCGGATTCCCCTATGCTACCTACCACATTTACAAAGAAAAAGCGATGGCGTTCTTCAGGCAGTCCCATATCCTGGAATTCGATGCGTCGACCTACAGCAGTGGAGGGCGGAAAAAAGTAGTGCTCGAAGTACAAAACGTCGATGTGATTCCCGAAATCGTAGGATGTACCATCGCCATACGGAAAGGCGAACCTCAAGCTACCGGTAGTTTCTTCGTGCTGAGTTGTGGATTCGGCACATTCGAATCCATCTTGAGCACCGATTCAGGAATCATCGAACAGACCATGGTCAGCACACATGGCATCCGCTATGCCGTCAATATCCTCATCAATGAACTCAAGAGCAAATATTACCTGGAATTCCGTAATGCGCACCTGTTTGACGATGCCTTCCAACGTGGATATGTGTATTTGAACCGCCAAAACATCGACCTACGTGAAATCCGCAAGAAAGCTATCCAAACCTACTACAACGAGGTGATTTCTCCAAACCTTCGGAATATCATCAACGACGCCAACCTGATGAAAACCAACCGGATTTACTTATGTGGGGGCGCCATGTACTATCAGGACCTTGTCGATTGCTTCCGGAATGAGTTTGATGGCTTTGCTCAACTAATCGTGTTGGACAACCCGGAAACCCAAGCCAGCAAAGGGTATGCGCTTAACTCCCTTCGCATCACACACGGAAAGCGGAAATCGGCCGTTGGAATTGACATAGGGAATGCCACAACCATCGTGACTAACTTTGATGACGAGGAAACGAAAACGTATTAGCTTGATCGATCTTTTCAGGAAGAAGCCAGCCAACAGGGTATCAACAGCACATGACTCGCCACTGCATAATGAAATCATCGTCACGGAGCACGGCACGATTTCCCTGAAATCCATGGTGCTCACCGCCAAACGCCAAGGCAACTTTTATGTTGGCGAAGCGGCTACCGTAGAAGCCGATGGGTACATCACCGGCACAATCGTTGCCACCGATGGGGTAATCAAGGGACGCATAAAAGGTAGCCTCACGTGCGTGGGCGAACTGACCATCAAACCAACGGCCATCATTGAAGGTGCGGTAACCGCAAAACGGATCACCATCGAACCGGGTTCCATCATCAATGGGACATTGTCCATAAGCGATAACACGCAGGAAGCGCTATTGGCGGAGAAACTTCAAATCGCCAAAGCGTTGTTGGGCGATGGTTACGAACCTGCTATCGAGCCCGTTGATTTACCGGAGTCAGCGACTCCGTACTCGATGGAAACCCTGAAATCCGAAGTCAGGCAAAAGGAGCCTGGACCGAAAAACGCGAAAACGAAACCGGAACGGAGCGGTCAGTTTTCCCCGGACGAAGAAGCGCCGGGCAATTGGTGGTGACCGGCTATTCTTCTTTTGTTTTTAAGCGCCCATCTGAGCAATGCATTGTTTTCTGCCTTTAAATCGAGCTTACGGCAGATGTTGTGCCGATGGTTTTTGACGGTATGGGGGCTCAGGTAAAGTTCCTCTGCAATCTCTCTCGTTGTCTTTCTTTCAAGGACCGCCCGAAGCACCTTGACCTCTGTAGGGCTAAACCGATCCCCGGGCGACGGTGTGATGGGCGGCAACCGACCAACTTTGTTGCCCCCAATATACGGTTCGATCAACTTGATTGCCGCAAATAAAGCTCCTTCGCTTATCGGTTTGAAAATATAATTCACGGGCTGCTCTTCCGCTGCGCGCAAAACAGTTGCCTTCGTTGGAGAATGAGGTAAAATAAAAATCACGTCAAAAGCGTATCGCCGCTTTAATTCACTCACCAACCTGATACCATCTTTTCCCCTCAGGTTCGTCTCGCAAAAGAGCAGTTGCGGAAGAAAATCCGACATAGCCACCCGAGCTTCATCGGCATCAGTAGCTAACCGTACCTCGTAGGTAAAATTGTCCATCAAGTGCTGCTTGATGCAATGGGCGAGATGAAATTCATAGGCAATGATTAATACACGCATAGTTCGGCATTAGGTGTCAGCAGGTTCAGTCTGCAAATCTACTATTGGATACAATGATACGATTTTTATCTGTTTTTAGCCGTGAAGGTCACATCTTCATGTGGTTCCTGCCGCCTAAGCCCCTCCCGAATCACATCCTTATGCGATTGCCATGAACAGGTGTGCGGTCTAATTTTATTCCCTAAACGGGAAACCTGTTTCATAGCCATGGGACTCTCCAACAACATCAAAAACGCCACAGCGGGAGTCGCCACGACCTTCACCTTCCCCGTTGGGAAGGCCGTTAACTTTCCACCGCGGTGCGTCAACTGCGGTGTGCCCGCTGAGGAGACGAGCCGCATCGTCGTGAAACGCCTCGTGACAATCGAGCATCGTAAGTCAAGAAAGCAGCTGATGGTTGACTTCACGCAGGACGTCCCGCATTGCCCGAAGTGCGCGCGGCTTGAGCGCGGACTGTTTTGGCCGTTCTTCCTCGCTGCTGTCGTCCCGTTTCTTGCCGTCGGGATTCCAGTGTTCCTCCTCGTCTATCGGCAGGTGTCGCACGCCAGGGACGACCTTGGCTTGGAGGTCGGGACGAGACAGCACATGTGGCTCGAGGAGGTCACGGCAGGAGGGGCAGGATTTGTCGCCGGACTCCTCGCTGTCGGGCTCATGAGCTGGCTTGTGAAGGCATTGCTATTGCCGGTTTACGGGCTGTCGGTCAAGCACCGGCCGAACGTCCTGACTTCGATGTTCACCGACCGCGAGCATGTGCTCGGGCTCACTGCCCAAATCAGTGAAGACGGGAATACCGCGACAATCACGCTGTTCAACGACGACATCACGGAAGAGTTCGCGTGGCTTAATCCGGACGCGATTCCGGTCGAAGTGGGGTGAGTACCGATATGGGAAAACAACGGCTGCGAAATTTGACAGACAAGACAATTCATTCGAGCTGGACGGACGCAAGCATTTCACCTTCGGGATGCTCATGGGCCGCATAATAAAGCCTAAGGTCCTGACCCGAATGATGCTTTTCCAGCTGCACCAATGCCTTTACCGGGATTACCATGCCTGCATCTGAATCGCCGCTATCCGCAAATTCCCATTTCTTCAATGTTTTCCCCTGTTGATTTTTGATGGCGATGCTTCGCCCCGTACCCACTCCTTTCGGCGTGCAGTGCCTGTAATGGATACGCAGTTGATCGCTTTGGTCTGCTTTGTCGAGCCGCAGTTTTCGTAAACTCAATGGCTGGTTCACAAACTGTTTAAGGATAAGCTTGTCATTAAGATAAATCTCGTAACCGTCCAATCCTGTCCTTGCCGTGAAACCGAATGCGATAAAGCACAACGTAACAAGCATAAATAGCTTCATCAACGCCTGTTTGGATGTCTTGTGTCCCATAAAAATGAATCTTTGGTGAAAAAATGATAGTTATCTGGAAGCAATGGTACGGGTAAAGCGAATGAAGGCCAAAATTAGTAGACAAGCAACCAGAATAATAGACCAACAGCCAGCTGCATGGCGTGCATGCCCGAAAACTGTCCGCATCCGAACAGTAGGTGTCCGCATCCGGACACCTACTAAAACCGCAAATCTTTCACTGCTCGGCTTTTATGCCTTTTTTGGCATTGGCAGGTTAGTTGTAGTCTAAACAATGCGTATAGCTTAGCTAGTCAATAATCAAAGTTAACAACCATGATAACAAACTATATCAAAACCGCATGGCGCAATTTGCTTCGTGACAAGCGAACGTTGGCCATCAATATCCTCGGGTTGTCCGTCGGCATTGCCGCCGCATTCCTCCTATTCACCGTTATCCGGTTTGAAACCAGCTACGACACATTCCACGCCAACGCCAAGCGCATCTACCGGGTGGTCACAGCCGACCGATTCGAAAATGGCATGCAGTACAATCCTGGCGTTCCCAACCCCGTTCCGGAAGCCTTGAAGCTTGATCTGCCCAACCTTGAGCAGGTGGCTGTGGTCCAAAAGTACGAAAACTGCCAATTCACGCTGATGGATACCCCTTCCGGGCAACCCGACAAATTCAAGGAGGAAGCTATATTTTTCATCGAACCGGCTTTTTTTGACCTATTCGATGCCCAATGGCTGGCCGGTGACCCTAGCGCGCTGAACGATCCGGGAACCGTGGTATTGGACCGTGCCGTGGCCACCAAATTCTTCGGCAATTGGCACAACGCCACTGGGCAGACCGTCATTGCCGAAAATGCCCTCCCCCTTAAGGTGGTCGGCGTGATTGAAAGCTTGCCTCCCCATACGAACCTACCCCTAAGCGTCATCATTTCCTTTGCTACGGTAAAGGCACACGCAGACCTGTTGAATTACGACCCCACCAATTGGGGCGGCACAAGCAGCTTTTTCCAAACCTATGTATTGCTGGATGACCGGACTTCCGCGGCTGAAATAGACAAGCAATTGGAAGCATTCTGCGCCAAGCATTATAAAAATGTAGGCATATCCAAGAAGTCCCATCACCTCCAAGCGCTCAGCGATATCCACTTCGACACCCGTTTCGAACCGCTCCACGGACGCGTGGTTCGGCGGGCTACCATCGACACGCTTATCCTCATCGGTATCATCATCGTCCTGATGGCATCGGTCAACTTTGTCAACATCGCCACCGCACAATCCATCACCCGCAGCAAGGAGATAGGCGTGCGTAAGGCAATGGGAGCAAACAGACGGCAGCTTATCGCGTATGCACTGAGCGAAACACTCCTACTGGTCACCTGTTCAACCCTATTGGCCATAATCCTGGCCTGGCTATGCATGCCCCTTTTGAAACATGTAGCCGATGTGCCGGAAACCATACGTCTCTTTACAACGGATACACTGAAATTTGCCATCGTTGTCATTGCAGCCGTCACGCTGGTGGCGGGCAGCTATCCCGCACTCATCCTGTCGGGCTTTAAACCGGCATTGGCGCTCAAAAGCAAAATCAGCACCACCACCGTCGGCGGTGTTCCTTTGCGGCGCACGTTGGTGGTTTTCCAGTTTGCCATCGCACAGATCCTTGTGGTCAGCATGCTAATCGCCCACCGGCAGCTTGCTTTCGTACAGGATGCCGAACTGGGGTTCGACAAGGAGGCGGTCTATTACGTAAACCTTCCCTGGAACGACCGGCAATCCCGCGCCATCGAGGTTTTCAAGCAGGAATTGCTGCAACTCCCGGCGGTCCAGTCGGCAAGCTTCTCCACCGATGTCCCCTCTTCCGAAAACAACTCGTCATCTAATTTCTATTTTGACAACCGAAACGAAAATGCCCCGTTCTATACCTTCCTGAAATTTGCTGATGCGGATTACTTTGACACCTACGGAATGCAATTCGTTGCCGGTAAAGCTTTTCATCCGAGCGACACGATGTATGAAGCCGTAGTCAACGAAACGCTGCTGCACAAACTGGGCATACAGGATATGGAAACGGCCGTCGGCAAAACCATACGGATAGGTTGGAACTCCCCGTGGATGAGCATCACGGGCGTGGTCAAAGACTTCACCACGAATTCGCTGCGCGAAACGGTGAAACCCTTGGTCATCACCCCACACCGGGAATGGTATTCCCTGGCAGGCATCAAATTGAATACGTCCAGCACCCGGCAAACCCTGGCGGCGATACAGGAGGCATGGGAAAACCATTTTCCGGATCATGTGTACGAAGGCCGTTTCCTGAATGATAGCATTGCCGACTTTTACCGGCAGGAAACACAACTGGCCCAGATATATCGGATTTTCGCCTTGTTGGCCCTTTTTATTTCGTGCATGGGCTTATTTGGCATCGTCTCTTTTCTCACCGTGCAGAAAACCAAGGAAATCGGCATCCGCAAGGTACTGGGTGCGTCGGTTTTCCATATTGTCCGGATGTTCGCTACAGGTTTCGTCATCCTGGTCACCATTGCCGTAGTCATCGCCTCCCCGGTCGCTTGGTGGGTCATGAACAGGTGGCTGGAAGACTTCGCCTACCGCATCGACATCGAATGGTGGATGTTTGCCGCGGCGGGAATCGGAGCCGTAGCGATAGCGCTCGCCACAGTGGGGTGGCAAGCGATGCGAGCGGCGACAGCCAATCCAGTCGACAGCCTAAGGGATGAGTGATGGACAACGAACGGTTTCATGAATTAATCCAACGGTATGCGGCTGGATTTTGCTCCCCCGAAGAAGAGCAGCTTCTAAAGCGAAAGTTGCAACATTGGATTGCGGCCGGAAGCGCCGAAAGTAGCCTTTGGGAAAAAATAAAGTCCCGTATAGACAAACGCGACAAAGAAAAATAACCATGGAGGAAATGATTTGGGAATTGGTAGAAAAGGGGCTTTCCGGTAGCCCCTATATGGATGATATCGTCCTGTTGAAAGCATTACTCGCCCAGCATGAAGTCCTGAATCTACAGGTTATGGAATTTTTGGAAACCTACGATGACCCTGATCCGCAAATAAGGCCTGAAGAAAAGCAATGGCTGTTACGTCTGCTAAACAGTGACGAACTGGCAACATATCGGGAGTGATGGATACAAAATTGTTGATGCTATCCCCATCGGGATAAGGAATTTGTCGTATTTTTGAGCGCGATGGACAAAACTTATGCATTGGTGACCGGCGCGAGCCAAGGCTTGGGAAAGGCCTTTGCATTGGAGCTGGCCAAGCGGCAAATCAATACCATATTGGTAAGCCTACCCGGCGAAGGATTGGATTTCGTCGCTTCGCAGGTGGAGGCGTTGGGACTGGAGGCGCACTGTTATGAAACCGACCTTACCCAAAAGGAGAATATCGTCGCACTGGCAGCTTGGGTAAACGAGCGGTTTCCGCTATCCGTCCTCATCAACAACGCCGGATGCGGAGGAACGCAACGCTTCCATGAGGTGAGCGTGGATTACCTCGACCGCATCATCCAACTCAACGTGAAAGCCACTACCCTACTTACGCACCAGCTGTTGCCCAACCTGATTCAGCGCGACGCCGCCTATGTACTCAATGTAGGGAGCGTGGCCGCCTACAGCCCCATTGGCTATAAAACCGCTTACCCGGCGTCCAAGGCATTTGTCCATAGCTTCACCCGCGGACTTTACCAGGAGTTTGCCGAAAGCAACGTATTTTTCAGCGTGGTCAACCCGGGGCCGATGATGACCAACCCCGATTCCTCGGCGCGCCTTCAGCAGCAAGGTCTTTTCGCCACCATGGGGCTCCTCACGCCTGAACAGGTGGCCGCCATATCCATCCGGCAGCTTTTCAAGCGAGATACGCTCATCATGCTCAATTGGGTAAACAAGCTGACATGGATGGTGATGAAATTCCTTCCGGTGTACATCCGGCTTCCGCTGTTGACCAACGCCATCAAAAAGGAAATCAATCGGGCATGAATGTATTGGTCACTGGGGCGAATGGCCTGTTGGCCACGAATACCATCGTCGCGCTTTTATCCCGGGGTTACTCGGTAAGGGGACTTATCCGTGATAAAAAAAAGTTTCTCCTTCCCCCGCACAGCCGTCTTGAACTGGTTCTCGGTGATATCACGGACAAGACGTCACTGGACCGGGCAGTCACGGGCATCGATTATGTCATCCACTGTGCTGCCACCACCGATCAACACCTCCTTCGTTACGACGATTACCACC
>Ga0182792_1001967_pt1 | contig 15435 bp, 9 predicted proteins | sample Passage237B_FD_130497 | JGI IMG/M metagenome (GOLD analysis project Ga0182792, IMG submission 130497) | Cellulose adapted compost microbial communities from Newby Island Compost Facility, Milpitas, CA, USA - Passage2 37B (version 2) (version 2) ...
GCGGCGCAGCGCCACCACCAGCGTGACCAGGCTGCCGACGAACAGGCTGGCCCCCACCGCGCGTCCCAGCGGGCTCCAGCCGGTCAGGCCGAACAGCGCCTCCGGCGCCAGCCACCGCTGGCCGAACGGCCCCTGTGCCACCCAGTCGGCGTGCCAGCCGGTGGCCGCGGCCAGGGTCGGCATCAACAGCACCCAGGCCCAGGTCAGGAACCCGGCCAGGACCCCGGCCACCGCCGCGCGCGGTGGGGTCTGCGGCAGCCACACCGCGAACAGCAGCACCGGCACCAGGGTGGCCAGGGCCGAGAACGACAGCGCGCCGACGTCGGCCAGGGCCTCGTTACCGGCGACCAGGCGGCTGTAGGCCCAGGCCAGGAGCATGATCACCGCGATCCCGCCGCGGCGCAGGGTCAGCAGCTCGCCACGGTGGTCGCCTTCGGTGCCACGCGCCCAGGTGCTGCGCAGCAGGCCCGGGGCGAACCAGTGGTTGCCGATCATCAGGCTCAGGCTCAGGGTGCTGACCACGACCATGCCGGTGGCCGCGCTGAGGCCGCCGAGGAAGGCGAACAGGGCCAGGCCGTGCTGGCCCTGCGCCGACGGCAGGGCCAGCACGTACATGTCCGCCGGCACCGCGTCGCCCAGCAGGGCGCGGCCGGCATGGGCCAGCGGCAGGGTCGGCAGGGCGATCAGCAGCAGGTACAGCGGGAACAGCCAGCGCGCGGTGCGCAGGTGGCGCTCGTCGCGGCACTCCACCACGCCCACGTGGAACTGGTGCGGAAGGATGAACATGGCCGCCGCGCCCAGCACCACCAGCGGGAAGAACCCGCCCGGCGCGCCCTGCTCGGGGGCCGGCAGGCGCGGCAGCGGGCCGTCCAGGCCGATCCAGATGAACAGGCCCAGGGCCAGCATCGCCAGCAGCTTGAACACCGATTCCACCGCCATGGCCAGGACCAGGCCGCGGTTGTGCTCGGCCGCGCTGGCGCCACGGGTGCCGAACAGCATCGCGAACAGCCCCAGGGCCAGGGCCACGTACAGGGCGCCATCGCGCCAGAACGGCCCCGGTTCCAGGCTGCCGCCGGCCAGGGTGGAGAAACTCATCGCCACCGCCTTCAGCTGCAGGGCGATGTACGGCACCAGGCCCAGCGCCGCCACCGCGGTAACGGTGGCGGCCAGCCATGCGTCCTTGCCCAGGCGGGTGGCGATCAGGTCGGCCAGCGAGGTGGCATTGGTTTCCCGCGCCAGCCGCACCAGGCGCATCAGGAAGCCCATGGCCAGCAGGTGGAACAGGATCGCGCCGACGAAGGTCGGCGGCAGCGGCCAGCCATAGCGGTCGGCCTGGGTGACGGTGCCGTAGAAGGTCCAGGAAGTGCAGTGCACCGCCAGCGAAAGCGCGTACACGTGGTGCCAGCCGCCAGCCAGCAGGGCCGGCCGGCGCTCGCCGTACAGCGCGGCGCCGAACATCAGGGCCAGCCAGGCCAGCGCGGCGACGACCACCATCCACAGGCTCAGCATCGGCGCACGTCCACCCGGTCCCCGGCTCGTCTCGCAGGACGGCAAGCATAACGCGGCGGCGGGCCCGGAGGCCCGCCGCCGTGCTCCCCTCCCCGGGGAAGTCGCATCAGAAGTTGTAGCGGACCGACACGTACCAGTTGCGCGGCAGGCCGTAGTAGGCGGTCTGGATGTTGGCCACCGAGGAGAACTCCTGGCCTTCGATCATGTAGACCTCGTCGGTCAGGTTGCGCACGCCGGCGCGGACCTGCCAGCTGTAGTCCAGCGAATCCCACACGCCGTACAGGCCGACCAGGGCGTAGCCCTTCTGGCTGAGCACGTCGCGGTTGTCCACCGACAGCCAGGTACGGCTGCGGTAGGAGACGTCGCCGCCGATGCCCAGGCTGCCGGCATCGCCCAGGCTGAAGTTGTGCTGCAGGCCGATGCGGGCGGTGAACTCGGGCGAGAACGGCACGTGGTCGTGGTTCACGTTGAGGTCGTAGCCCGGGTAGCCCGGGTCCAGGCGGAAGTCGTCGAAGCGGGCGTACTTGGCGTCCAGCCAGCTCAGCTGGGCGTTGATGGTGGTCGCCTCGCCCAGCAGCGCGCTGCCTTCCAGCTCCAGGCCCTTGATGTCCAGCTCGGCGGCATTGAGCACCGGGAAGGTGTTCGGGTCCTGCGAAACGCGGGCCTGGAAGTCCTTGTAGTCGCTGACGAAGGCGGTGATGCTGCCGCGCAGGCGGCGGTCGGCGGACTGGGCCTTCAGGCCAGCCTCGTAGGTCCAGACGAACTCCGGATCGTACTTGGCGTGCTCCACGTCATAGGCACTGTTGGCGCGACCGTTGAAACCGCCGGACTTGAAGCCGCGGTTGGCCGAGACATAGCCCATCAGGTTGTCGCTGAAGGCCTTCTGCAGGCTCAGCGACGGAGTGACGGCGGTCCACGAGGCCGAGGTGCGCGGCAGCGGCACGGTCTGGTTGAGCATGGTCGCCGGGTACAGGCCCAGGAACAGGCCCTGCGACTGCCAGAAGGTGCTGGTGGTGCGCGCGTAGTCCTTCTCGTCGCGGGTCCAGCGCACGCCGGCGGCCAGGGTCCAGGTCGGGATGAACTCCCAGTTGAAATGGGCGAAGGCGGCCTGGCTGGTGGTGCTCAGGTCATCCTCGATGGTACGCAGGAAGCTGGCCGGCTGGCCGCTGATGACGTAGATGTCATCGCCATAGGCCTCCTGGTAGGACGGCACGTCCTCGCGCAGCCAGTAGGCCCCGAAGGTGGCGTGCAGGTTGCTGCCGTTGTCGTAGTGCAGCTGAAGCTCCTGGCTCTTCTGGCTCTGGTCCAGCGCCACCAGCACGTCGCCCAGCTCGTACTCCGAGCCGTCGATGTCGATGTAGGAGCTGGTGCGCAGCTTGCGCGCTGCGGTGATGCTCTTGAACTGGAAGCGATCGTTGATGTCCCAGGTCAGGGCCAGGCTGGCACCGTAGTGCTTCAGGTGCTGGCCCTTGCCCGGCTCGAACGAGGTGGCGGCGCTGTGGTCCCACTTGCCGCTCTCGCCCGGCTTGAGGATGCGCACCACCTGGTTGGTATTGAGCTCGCGCTGCTCCAGGTTGGCCATCGGCCGGCCCATGGCCAGGTTGGCGTCCTGCTCGGTGTGGTCCACGGTCAGCACGCCTTCGAAGCTGTCGCCGGGCTTGAACGCCAGCTTGAAGCGCACGCTCTCGGTGTCGTCGTCGTTGAAGTCGCCGCCGGCGCCGCGGTTCTTGACGTAGCCGTCGTTGGTGATCTTGGCCACCGCCACCGAGGCGGCCAGGGTCGGGCTGAGCGCGCCGCCGACGTAGGCGCGACCCTCCAGGCGGCCGTAGTCGCCGGCGGTCAGCTCCACCGCCCCGCCCTCGTTGTCGAACGGGTTCTTGGTGGTCAGCTTGATCGCGCCACCGGTGGAGTTCTTGCCGTACAGGGTGCCCTGCGGCCCGCGCAGCACCTCGATCTGCTGGATGTCGAACAGCGAGAACAGCGAGCCGTTGATGCGCGAGTAGTAGACATCGTCCACGTACATGCCCACGCCCGGGTCGAAGGTCTGCAGCGCGTCGGGCTGGCCGATGCCGCGGATGAACACGTTGGTGCTGTTGGACGAGCCGCGGCCCTGGACGATGTTCATGTTGGGCACCGCGCCCTGCAGGCCGTCGACGTTGCTGGCCTGCAGGTCCTTGAGCTGCTCCTCGCCAAAGGCGCTCACCGCCACCGGCACGTCCTGGATGGACTCGGCGCGGCGACGGGCGGTGACGGTGACCTGGTCCAGGGTGGTGGCCGAGGCCTGCGCACCCTCGCCCGCGGCGGTTCCGGTCTCCTGCGACCAGGCCAGCGATGCGGGGACCAGCAGCACGCTGCCGATGGCCAGGCTCAGATACTTGCGCTTCATTTGTCCTCTCCCGAAGTGGCAAGGCGGCAACAGGCGGCCGCCGCCGATGCTGGGCAAGGTACGGGCCAACCGGCCAGCCCGGCATCGTCCGTTGGTACAGTGCCGCCCCTGCCCCGCCCGCCCCAATACTCGGCCCGCATCCGCCATGGCGGCGGCTGGAGTCTGTCGATGTCATTCCTGATCGTGCTGGCGGCGCTGGCATTCCTGATGCTGGTGGCCTACCGCGGCTACAGCGTGATCCTGTTCGCGCCGATCGCGGCCCTGGGCGCGGTGCTGCTGACCGACCCCTCGCTGGTGGCGCCGATGTTCACCGGCCTGTTCATGGACAAGATGGTCGGCTTCCTCAAGCTGTACTTCCCGGTGTTCCTGCTGGGCGCGGTGTTCGGCAAGCTGATCGAGGTATCGGGCTTCTCCAAGTCCATCGTCGCCGCGACCATCCGCCTGGTCGGGGCGCAGCGGGCGATGCTGTCCATCGTCCTGGTCTGCGCCCTGCTCACCTATGGCGGGGTGTCGCTGTTCGTGGTGGTGTTCGCGGTCTACCCCTTCGCCTCGGAGCTGTTCCGGCAGAGCAACATCCCCAAGCGGCTGATCCCGGGCACGATCGCCCTGGGCGCGTTCACCTTCACCATGGACGCCCTGCCGGGCACCCCGCAGATCCAGAACATCATCCCCACCGCCTTCTTCGGCACCACCTCCTGGGCCGCGCCCATCCTGGGCCTGGCCGGCGCGGTGTTCATCGTAGCGCTCGGCCTGGCCTACCTGGAATGGCGGCGGCGGGTGGCCGCGCGCAACGGCGAGGGCTATGCCGGCAGCGACGAGCTGCGCAACGAACCCGAGCCCTTCCATGGCGACCGCCTGGCCCATCCGCTGGTGGCGATCCTGCCGCTGCTGCTGGTGGGCGTGGCCAATTTCCTGTTCACCCGCTGGATTCCGCGCTGGTACGGCGACTCGCACAGCTTCCTGCCCTCGGTGATCGGCAACCCGGCGCCGGTGGTGCAGGAGGTGGCCAAGGTCTCGGCGATCTGGGCGGTGCAGGCGGCGCTGCTGGTGGGCATCGCCGCGGTGGTCCTGTTCGCCTGGAAGCCGGTGGTCACCCGCTTCGTGGAGGGCAGCAAGTCCGCGGTCAGCGGCGCCCTGCTGGCCTCGATGAACACCGCCTCCGAATACGGCTTTGGCGCGGTGATCGCCGCCCTGCCCGGCTTCCTGCTCGTGTCCCAGGCCCTGGGCGCCATCCCCAACCCGCTGGTCAACGAGGCGGTCTCGGTCACCGCGATGGCCGGCATCACCGGCTCGGCCTCCGGCGGCATGGGCATCGCCCTGGCGGCCATGGCCGATACCTTCATCGCCAATGCCCAGGCCGCCGGCATCCCGATGGAGGTGCTGCACCGGGTGGCGGCGATGGCCTCCGGCGGCATGGACACCCTGCCCCACAACGGCGCGGTGATCACCGTGCTGGCGGTGACCGGCCTGACCCACCGCCAGGCCTACAAGGACATCTTCGCCGTCACCCTGATCAAGACCGCGGCAGTGTTCTTCATCATCGGCATGTACTACGCCACCGGCCTGGTCTGAACCAGCCCGGGAAGGTCCCAGGGGGCGCCGCGGGATGACCGCGGCGCCCCTTTGCCTTGCAGCCAGGGCGGGTCTTCAGCCCAGCAGGTGTTCGACCAGGGCCTCGTAGACCGGCGGCACCGGCCTGGCCTGGGCCGGACGGGCCAGCAGCTCGGCCAGGGCCGGCGGCACCGGCACCTCGTGGCCGACCAGCGGCTCGACCACCGACTCGAACTTGGCCGGATGCGCGGTGGCGGCCACCGCCCAGTCACCGTCCACGCCCGCGGCGCGCAGCCCCTCGAGCACGTGCACGGCGGTGGCGGTATGCGGGCAGAACACCTCGCCATGCCGCCCCCAGCGCGCCTTGATGGTGGCGCGGATGGTGTCGTCGTCCACCGAGATCGCGGTGAAGGCCTCGCGCAGGGCGGCGTCATCGCCCCGGTAGAGCCAGCGCAGGCGCTCGAAATTGCTGGGCGCGCCCACGTCCATGGCGTTGGCGGTGGTGGCCACGCTGGGACCCGGGCTGTACTGGCCGCCGGCGAAATAGTCCGGCAGCACCCGGTTGGCATTGGTGGCCAGGACGATCCTGCCCAGCGGCACGCCCTGGCTGCGGGCCAGGATCGCGGCCAGGGCATTGCCCAGGTTGCCGGTGGGAATGACGAAGTTCAGCTCGTGGCCGGTGGCGGCGTGGTGGGTCAGCGCGGCATGGGCGTAGTAGCTCATCTGCGGCAGCAACCGGCCCAGGCTGATGCTGTTGGCCGAGCTCAGCGGCACCTTGGCCTGCAGTCCGGCATCGTTGAGCGCGCGCTTGACCAGGGCCTGGCAGTCGTCGAACGAGCCGGCCACCCGCAGCGCGCTGACATTGCCGCCGAAGCAGCCCAGCTGGTGGGCCTGGCGCGGCGATACCCGCCCATCCGGGTACAGCACCACGACCCGCAGCCCCGGCTGGCCATGGAAGGCGCCGGCCACGGCCGCGCCGGTGTCCCCGGAGGTGGCCACGACGATGGTCAGCGGCTTGTCCTCGCCACGCCGGATCCGCGCCAGGGTCGCGGCCAGGAAGCGCGCGCCCACGTCCTTGAACGCGGCGGTGGGACCATGGAACAGCTCCAGCACGTGATCGCCCGGGGTGGCCAGCGGCTTGAGCGGCACCGGGAAGTCGAAGGCCTCGGTGCAGATCGCGGCCAGCTCGCCCTCCAGCGCGTCGCCGGCGAAGAACGGGGCCAGCAGCGCGGTGGTGGTGGCGGCTAGGCTGGGGCCAGCCTGCAGGGTGCGCGGCCCGGGCAGCTGCGCCGGCACGTACAGGCCGCCGTCCGGGGCCAGGCCGGCGGCGATGGCCTGGCTGAGGTTGACTGCCGGCGCGGCATTGCGGGTGGAGATGAAGTGCATCGTCGGGTTCCGGGAAAAGTCGGTGGAAGGATGCAGGCTCAGCGCAGCTGCGCGCCGGGACTGTCGATGGGAGACACCCAGGCCTGGCTCTGCAACCCGGCGGCGGCGAAGGCGGCCTGCACCGCCGGGGCGGCGGCCTCGGCCTCCGCGCGCGTCTCGAACCAGGCAAACACGCTGGGGCCGGCACCGGAAATGCTGGCGCCCATCGCCCCTGCGGCCAGGGCCGCGGCCTTGGCCTGGTCGAAGCCGGCGATCAGGCCGGCGCGCCGCGGCTCGACCAGCACGTCGCGCAGGCCGGCGCGGACCAGGCCCGGGTCGCCGACATGGCAGCCAGCCAGGACCAGGGCCAGGTTGGCGCTCTGGGCGACGAATTCCTTCAGCTCGTAACTGCCGGCCAGGGCCTCGCGCGCGCGCCGGGTCTCCAGCACCGCTTCCGGGTGCACCAGCAGGCTGTGCCACTGCGCCGGCACCGGGATCGGCACCATGCGCTCGGCCGTGGCCAGGACCAGGCCGCCCAGCAGCATCGGCGCGATGTTGTCGCCGTGGCGGCCGCCGCTGGCCACCGCCTCCCCGGCCAGCGCATAGGGATAGAGCTCGTCGCGGCCGAGCGGGCGCTCCAGCAGCGCATTGGCCGCCACCAGCGCGGCCACGCAGGAGGCGGCGGAGCCGCCCATGCCCGATCCCAGGGCGATGCCCTTGTCGATCTCCACCTCGAAGCCGAACGGCAGGGCCAGGGCCTCGCGCAGCGCCATCAGGGCCACGCCGGCGGTATTGCGCTCGGCCTCCAGCGGCAGCTGGAACGGTGTTCCGCGGATGGCGGCGATGCGCACCACCGGCTCGGCGATGCGGCGCACGCTGACGGTGTCGCCGGCCCCGGCCAGGGCGAAGCCGAGGATGTCGAAGCCCACCGCCGCGTTGCCGACCGAAGCCGGGGCGAAGGCGGTGGCCTGTTCCCTGCTGCCAGCACTCACAGGCGCGCTCCGCGGCCGGCGGCCACCCGCAGCACGTCGGCGAACACGCCGGCGGCGGTGACCTCGCGCCCCGCGCCGGGGCCCTGCACGATCAGCGGGTTGGCGCAGTAGCGGCGGGTGGTGAACTGGACCACGTTGTCGGTCAGGCGCAGGTTGGCGAAGGCGTGCTCGCGCGGCAGCTCGACCAGGCCGACGGTGGCTCGGCCGTTGCCGTCCAGGCGGGCCACGTAGCGCAGCACCTTGCCGGCGGCATGGGCGGCCTTCAGCCGCGTGTCGAAGGCGGCGTCGACCTCGGGCAGGCGGGCCATGAACTCGTCCACGCTGGCTCCGCGCAGCGACTCCGGGACCAGGCTTTCCACCTGCACGTCCTCCAGGCTCAGCTTGCAGCCGGCTTCGCGGGCCAGGATCACCAGCTTGCGGGCCACGTCGGTGCCGGAAAGGTCATCGCGCGGGTCCGGCTCGGTATAGCCCAGGCCGCGGGCCTCGGCCACCAGCTGCGAGAAGGGCACGCTGCCGTTGTACTTGTTGAACAGCCAGGCCAGGGTGCCGGAGAGGATGCCCTCGATCGACTGCACCTCGTCGCCGGTGTCGATCAGGTCGCGCAGGGTGGAGATCACCGGCAGGCCGGCGCCCACCGTGGCCTCGTAGCGGAACCGCGCGCCGCTGGCGGCAGCGGCCTGGACGATGGCCTCGTAGCGGGCCAGCGGGCCGGCGCCGGCCTGCTTGTTGGGAGTGACCACGTGGATGCCGGCGGCCAGCCAGGCCGGGTAGCGCTCGGCCACTTCCGGGCTGGCACTGCAGTCGACGATCACGATGTGCGGCAGGTGCGACTCGACCAGGTGCGCGGTGAAGCGGTCCAGGTCCACCGGGTCGGTGGAGGCGGCCAGGCGCTGCCGCCAGTCCTCGCCGATGCCGCGCGCATCCAGCAACTGGCGGCTGCTGGAGGCCAGCGCGCGCAGGCGCAGGTCCAGCTGGGCGCGCTCCAGCAGCGGGCCGCGGGCGGCCAGCAGCTGCTCCAGCAGCGCCGCACCGACGTTGCCCGGCCCGATCACGCCCACCGCGAAGGTCTGCGGCGACAGGTAGAAGCCGGCATGGGCCGCGCGCAGGGCACGGGTGGCATGGTCGCTGTCGATGGCCACCGAGATGTTGCGCTCGGACGAACCCTGGGCGATGGCGCGGATGTTGACCTGGGCCCGGCCCAGGGCGCCGAACAGGCGCGCGGCCACGCCCGGCTGGCCGGTCATGCCGTCGCCGACGGCGGCCAGCACGCTGATGTTGGGCACGTGCTGCACGCGCTGCACTTGGCCCACCGCCAGCTCGTGGGCGAAGCTGTTGAGCAGCGCGGCCTGGGCGCGCTCGGCGTCCTCCTGCTTGACCACGCAGCAGATCGAGTGCTCGGACGAGCCCTGGGAAATCATCACCACCGAGACCTTGGCGTTGCGCAGGGCGGCGAACACGCGCTCGGCGGTGCCCGGCACGCCGATCAGGCCGGTGCCTTCCAGGTTCACCAGCGACAGCTTCGGGCTCAGGGTCAGGCCCTTGACCGGGCCGGAGTAGTCGCTTTCGGCGGTGATCCGGGTGCCCGGATGGGTCGGGTTGAAGGTGTTGCGGATGATGATCGGGGTGCCGCGCTCCATCGCCGGGGCCATGGTCTGCGGATGCACGACCTTGGCGCCGAAATAGGCCAGCTCGCAGGCCTCGTCGTAGCTGAGCCGGTCCAGCTGCACGGCTTCGGGCACCACCCGCGGGTCGGCCGAGAGCACGCCGTCCACGTCGGTCCAGATGTGCAGTTCGTCGGCCTGGAACAGGCGGGCGAAGATCGCGCCGGAATAGTCGCTGCCGTTGCGGCCCAGGGTGGTGATGCGGTCCTGCTGGTCGCGGGCGACGAAGCCGGTGACGACCACGCGCCGGGCCGGGTTGGCCTGCCGCCAGGCGGCCAGGCGCTCGCCGCTGCGCTGCCAGTCCACGTCCACGCCCAGGTCGCCGTGGCTGACCACCAGCACGTCGCGCGCGTCCAGCACCGCGCAGTCCTCGCCCAGGGCCATCAGGTGCTCGCCCAGCAGGCGCGCCGAATAGACCTCGCCAAGGCCCTGCACCCGCTGCAGCACTTCCTCGGGCAGGCCGCCGATCACGCTCAGCGCGTCCAGCACCTGCTCCAGGTCGGCGAAGCGCTGGTCCAGCCACTCCAGCGCGCGGCCGGCCTTGTCGCCCAGCAGGGCCACCGCCGCGGCGCGGTGGCGCGCGCGCAGCTCATGCCAGCGCTCCTTCCATTCCGGCTCGGCCTCGCCCTTGCCGGCCCGGGCCGCGAGGTGGGCCAGCTCGATCAGCGCATCGGTCACGCCCTTCATCGCCGAGACCACGGTGACCTGCAGCGCCTCGTCGCGGGCGAGCAGGAGCTGCGCCACGTGGCGGTAGCGCTCGGCATCGGCGACGGAGGTGCCGCCGAACTTGTGCACGACGGTGCGCGTGTGCGCGGAGGCGGAAGGAGCGGAGGCTGCGGCAGCGGGCGACGACATTGGGACCTCGGTAGGTGAGGCCCTGCACGCGCATCCGGTGGCGGGTCACCCCGCGACCTGATCCAGGTGCGGGGCCGTGGTTTCGTTGCTTACACGAACACGACGGACCGCACCGGGCTGGTAATAATGCCGGTGACGGTAGTAGTGGAAATCTGGATGCCGGTGGCCGAGGCACAGGCGCGCTTCCACCGGTTCGGCGGAGTGGTGCGGGCGTTGGCGCAGGTCATCGACATGGTCGCCAAGAGGACACGATCAGCACCGGGCCTGTCAAGTGCTGCAGCGCCACATCGGCAGAGAATTTTCCGTTGCCGGAGAAACAGTTAGCGCAGGCCGCCGCGCTCGCCCGGGCCGCCGCGCCGGCCCGCGGGAGCCCGCGTGCCGACCCCGCACTCCAATCAGGCTCTTCCGATCGGGTTGCGCGGATGACCTTCTCCCCTGCCCCACTGACCCTGGTCCTGGCCAGCGCGCTGCAGGCAGGCGCGCCCGCGGTGCCGCCGCCGGCGGATGCCGGTGAAGCGGCCACGCTGGAAACGGTGCATGCACTGCCGCCGGAGCCGGAACTGGACTTCCGCCGCTTCCGCAACCCGATCCAGCTCGAACCCGACCGTTCGACCAGGCTTGGAGCCCGCCGCCTACGGTGGAGGAAGTCAGCCTGTCCGGCGGCTATGTCCTCCTCGGCCTCAACTACGGCCTGTACATGGCCGGCAAGGGGGTGATGAAGCTGGCAGGAGCGCGGGGGCCGATCCATCCGGCCAGCGCCCGTCCGCCACCGCTGCAGGAGGCACAGCTGGAACGCGCCGCGCGCCTGCAATGCCAGGCCGATCCGGCCTGCGCAGGGGCGATGCACGCGGGGGATTGAAGCCGGCCAGGGAACCTGGCGGAGATGGCGGCCCCGACACGATTCGAACGTGCGACCTTCCCCTTAGGAGGGGGACGCTCTATCCAGCTGAGCTACGGGGCCCTGGCGCGAAAGCATACCGCATGGCCCCCGCCGGCCCAAGGAAAGTCGGCGCCGGTTCACGCCCGTACCACGGCTCCAGACCCACCGTGGCGAGCGTGACCGCGCAAGGAGCCGGCGATGGATGGCAACTTCGGCAAACCCAAGGCAGCGCTGCCAGGCGTGTGTGCGGGGCGACCGTGAGCCTGGCCGACTACCAGCGCAAGCGGCGCTTCGACCGCACCGCCGAGCCGGCTCCGGGCCAGGCGGCGCGCGGCGGGCGCGCGATCTTCGTGGTCCAGCTGCACCACGCCTCGCGCCGGCACTACGACTTCCGCCTGCAGGTGGGCGACACCCTCAAGAGCTGGGCCGTGCCCAAGGGCCCCAGCTACGACCCTGCGGTCAAGCGCATGGCGGTGGAGGTGGAGGACCATCCGCTGGACTACGCCGACTTCGAAGGCCAGATCCCCGAGGGCGAATACGGCGGCGGCCACGTGGCCCGGTTCGACCAAGGAGTGTGGTCCACCGAGGGCGATGCCGAAGCCCAGCTGGCCAAGGGTCACCTGCGCTTTGAGCTGTTCGGCACCCGGCTCAGGGGCGGCTGGCACCTGGTGCGTTCGGGCAAGCCGGCGCGGCAGCCGCAGTGGCTGCTGTTCAAGGATGACGATGCCTGGGCCGGCACGCTGGAGGCCGACGACCTGCTGGCCGGGGTCAGCCCCCCGCCCGCGGCCGATGCGCGCCGCGCCGGAAGCGCCAGGCCCGGCCGCAGGAAGCTGGCCAGGGTGCCCGCCCCCAGGATCCGGCGGCGTGACTGGGCCAGGCGCGCCCTGGCGCTGGAAGGCGCACGCAAGGCGGCCATGGCCGACGCCCCGTTCCAGCCGCAGCTGGCCCGGCTTGGCCAGCACCCGCCACAGGGCGGGCAATGGCTGCACGAGATCAAATGGGATGGCTACCGGATCCTGGCCACGCTCAAGGACGGCAAGGCGCGGCTGTGGTCGCGCAACGCCCTGGAATGGACGGCCAAGCTGCCGGAGATTGCCGCGGCGGTGGAAGCCCTGGGCCTGCGCACGGCCGCGCTGGATGGCGAGCTGGTCGCCGGGCGCGGTGCCCGCGAGGATTTCAACCTGCTCCAGGCCACGCTTTCCGGCGAACGCCAGGGAGCGCTGTCCTACGTCCTGTTCGACCTGCTGCACGTCGATGGCGTGGACCTGGGCGAGGTCGCGCTGGAGCAGCGCAAGGCCCTGCTCCAGCAGCTGCTGGCGCACGCGCCGCCACGTCTGGCCTTCAGCTCGCATGTCCAGGGCGATGCCGAGGCGGCGCTGGCCCTGGCCGCGCGCGAGCGGTTCGAGGGGATCATTTCCAAGCGCGGCGACCGCCCCTGGCGTCCAGGCCGCGGCGATGACTGGCGCAAGACCAAGCAGCTGGCCAGCGACGAGTTCGCGGTGGTCGGCCACACCGCCCCGCGGGGCAGCCGCAGCAGCTTTGGCGCGCTGCTGCTGGCCCGGCCCGATCCCGAACATGGCTGGCGCTATGCCGGACGGGTGGGCAGCGGTTTCAGCGATGCGATGCTGGCCGAGCTTGGCAAACGCCTGGGCAAAGGCGGCAGCCGCAGGCCCAGCGTCCATGTAGGCGCCACCGATACCGACCTGCGCGCCGCCACCTGGTTCCCGCCGCGCTTCGTGGTCGAGGTGTACTACCGGGGCATCGGCCGCCAGCAGCTGCTGCGCCAGCCCTCGTTCAAGGGCCTGCGCCCGGACAAGGACGTGGCCGACCTGGCCGACAGCGACCACCTGCCGGCCCCGGCCGGGGCCGAGGGAAGCAGCATGAGGAAAACCGCGCCGAACGCCGCCACCGGCAAGACCGCCAGGAAAGCGCCGCAGAAGAAGGCCACCGCGAAGAAGACCGCGGCCACGGCGGCATCGGGCAATGCCGCGACGAACACCCCCCCGGCCAGGACCGCGGCTGCGCGGAAGACCACGTCCAGGCCCCGTTCCGGGGCTGCAGCCAGCCTGCCCACCCTGTCCAGCCCGGGCAAGATCCTGTTCCCCGATATCGGCGCCAGCAAGCAGGAAGTCTGGGACTACTACCTGGCCGTGGCCGACCACCTGCTGCCGCAGATCCAGGACCGGCCGCTGTCCATCATCCGCTGCCCGCAGGGTGCCGGCCGTGCCTGCTTCTTCCAGAAGCACCACACCGCCGGGCTGGAGCGGGTGGACACGGTGCGGCTGAAGGAGGAAAGCGGCGCCCAGGCCCACTACCTGGTGGTGCGCGACCTGGCCGGACTGATGGAACTGGTCCAGTTCAACGCCCTGGAGTTTCATCCCTGGGGTGCGCCTGCGCAGGCCCCGGACCGCGCCGACCGGGTGGTGTTCGACCTGGACCCCGGACCCGGGGTGCCGTTTGCCGAGGTCAAGCGCGCCGCCCGCGACATCCGCCGGCTGCTGGCCGGCCTGGAACTGGAATCCTTCCTGCGCGTATCCGGCGGCAAGGGCCTGCACGTGGTGGTGCCGCTCAACCCCGGTTGCGGATGGCCGCTGGTGCGGCGCTTTGCCCAGGGCTTCGCCCAGGCCCTGGCCGGCTCGGAACCGGACCGTTTCCTGGCCACCGCCAACAAGCGCCTGCGCAACCGCCGCATCTTCGTCGACTACCTGCGCAACGGCCGCGGCGCCACCGCGGTGGCCTCCTATTCGCTGCGCGCGCGCGAAGGCGCGCCGGTGGCCCTGCCGCTGTCCTGGAATGACCTGGGCAAGCTCGCCGCCGCCAATGCCTTCGGCATGCGCGAGGTGCCGGCCCGGTTGCGGCGGCGGCGCAAGGATCCCTGGGAGGGCATCGACCGCATCCGCCAGGACCTGTCGCGCTGGGCCGGGGAAGAATAGCCCGCTGCCGCAGGCCTCTCAGCGGGAGTCCAGCGAGGCCTGCAGCGCCGCGGCCAGGGCCGCGTCGCCGCTGACCAGGTCTTCCCAGGCCAGTTCCAGGCCCTTGCGCCTGCCCTTGGGCACCAGTTTCAGGCCCAGCGGATCGATGGTCAGGGTGTAGACGCCGTCGCTGAGCGCCAGCTCGCGGCGCAGGGGTTTGTCGAGCGGAGTCATGGACGTGGCCTCCGGGGACGGACCGAGACATGGGCGTGGCCGGGCACGTGCCAGCGCCAGGGGAAGTCGGTGGCGCGGCTGATGCCGATGCGTGGACCAACCACCGGCCGTGCCGGCGGCGGGGTGCCGTCGTCGCGGATGGTGAAGCCCTCGGCGCCGCCGACCAGGTCGGCGCCGTCGAACACGCCGGTGATGCCGAAGGCCTGTGACAGCCGGCCCGGGCCGCTGGCCAGGTCGCGGTCGCGGCGCGCGCGGGGGCGTGCCTGGCGCATCAGGCCCAGCCCCGCCAGTGGCTCGGCCGCGCGCAGCAGCACGCCCATGCCCTCGCCTTCCTCGCCGCACACGGCATTGGAGCCCCAGTGCATGCCGTAGGTGAAATAGACGTACAGGTGCCCGGCCGGCCCGAACATGGTGGCGTTGCGCGCGGTACGGCCGCGGTAGGAATGCGCGGCCGGGTCCTCGGCCCCGGCATAGGCCTCGACCTCCACGATCCGGGCGATACGGCCATCGGCGCGGCACAGCAGCTTGTTGAGCAGCTGCGGCGCCACCTCGGCCGGGTGGCGGCGGTAGAACGGGCGCGGCAGCACCGGCCAGGCCGAGGGATCCGCAGCGTCGGCGGGCGGGGACTGGAGGGCGTCTGCGCGGGCCATGCCGGGGATGTTAGGCCCGGGGCCGTGAGGACTGCGGCCCGGCCCGGCGGGGCCGGGGATTCTGGCACGGCCCCCGGCGGCAGCCAATGCCGATCGGTCATGACCGGCCAAACGGTTTCAAATGTATAGAATCGGGGAACGCACCCGCCCGCGCCCCGGCGCCGGGCACGCCTATCCACCAGGAGAACCCATGTCCGCATCCCTGCTCCAGGCCCTGGGCCTTGGCGCCACCAACTCCGGCACCTATCTCGGCGATGGCCGCTGGTCCGACGCCACCGGCGCGGGCGTCCTGCGCCCGGCCAATCCCACCACCGGCGAGGTGATCGCCGAGGTCCAGGCCACCACCGAGGCCGACTACGAGGCGGTGATCGCCCGCGCCCAGGAAGCCTTCAAGGCCTGGCGCACCACCCCGGCGCCGCGCCGCGGCGAGGCCATCCGCC
>Ga0182792_1001969_pt1 | contig 15434 bp, 11 predicted proteins | sample Passage237B_FD_130497 | JGI IMG/M metagenome (GOLD analysis project Ga0182792, IMG submission 130497) | Cellulose adapted compost microbial communities from Newby Island Compost Facility, Milpitas, CA, USA - Passage2 37B (version 2) (version 2) ...
AGTTTCCCACAGCCGTATATGGGATTTTTACCTACTTATACGGCTGGGCAGCCATGATACAGGCCGTCCTTGCCTTCGGCATGGAGACCACCTTTTTCCGCTTTCTGCAAAAGCACGAAGATAAAGGCCGGGTATTGAGCAACAGCTTTTTTGTCGTGCTGATCATCTCCGCCCTGTTCCTGTGTGCCGTCTTTTCCAGTGCCACCGATATTGCAACGTGGTTGAACAATGGGCAGTACGACGGCGACTATGTGATGTATGTCCGTTTTTTTGCCCTTTTTTTGGTTGCCGATGCACTGGCGGTCATCCCGTTCGCCCAGCTACGTGCGGAGGGTCGGGCCATGCGGTTCGCCTGGCTCAAACTGACCAACGTGGTTACGCTCGTTGCCCTCAACCTGTTCTTCATCGTTTGCATTCCCTGGCTTTTGACCCATGTCCCACAGACCATACCGTATATTGAAGGTTGGTATCGGCCGGGCTGGCTGGGCTATGTATTTATCGCCAACCTCAGCGCCAGCCTGTTGGTGCTGTTGCTCCTTTTGCCCGAATTGATGAAAATCCGGTTGCGGCCCGACCGTGCCTTGCTTCGCGAGATGTTTGCATACAGCTTTCCCATACTCATTGCCAATATTTCCTTTATCATCAACGAGTACCTCGACAAGCTCATGATCCCGAAGCTGATTCCGGGTGAGCAGGGTATTTCCGACAATGGCATCTATGGGGCAGTGTCCAAGATTGCCGTATTTTTGAGCATTGCCATCCAAGCATTCCGGCTGGGTGCCGAGCCGTTCTTCTTCAGTTACGCAAAAAATGAGAATGCCCGACGCGTCTATGCACTCATCATGGACTATTTCATCATCGCCATGGTGCTGGTGATGGTCGGTATCTCTGTCAACATCGAGTGGCTCAAATATTTCATCGAGGGTAAGGATGCCGAACAACAGGCGCTGTACTGGTCGGGTTTGCATATTGTGCCCATCCTGTTACTCAACTACGTACTGCTGGGCATTTACATGAACCTGTCGGTATGGTACAAACTGACCGACCAAACCCGGTTTGGGCTTTACATATCGGGCATCGGTGCCATCGTCACCCTGGTACTCAACGTGATCCTGATCCCCCGTTACAGTTATGTCGGAGCCGTTTGGGTGACGACGCTTGCCTATGGCATCATGGTGATGCTGTCTTACCTATGGGGGCAGCAACGATATCCCATCCCTTACCGGGTGGGCAAAAACCTCACTTACATTTTGATAGGTGCAGGAGTTTGCTGGCTGATGTTTGACGTATTTGACCGCCATGTGGTCATCGGTAACCTGCTTTTCGTGGTATTTGCGGGAATGACATTCTTTTTGGAGCGTAAGGCGTTATTCGCCCTGCTGAAAAAGTAACCTAGGCAACCTCCGGCTCAAATAGTTCGTTGATTTCGTCGAGCACAGCATGGATATCTGCAATATCGTTGAGCGAAACCAGTTTCATGCGGTATTCCTTAAAGTGGGGAATACCCTTGAAATAGTTGGCATAGTGGCGGCGCATTTCAAAGATACCGGTTTTCTCACCCTTCCACGCCACGGATTTTTCCAGATGCGTACGGCAAACGGCTATCCGTTCGGCAATGGTCGGTCCGGGGAGGTATTCCCCCGTACGGAAGAAGTGCTTGATTTCGCGGAAAATCCAAGGATAGCCGATGGATGCACGGCCAATCATGATGCCATCCACTTCATACTCCATGCGCCATGCGGCGGCCTTTTCTACACTGTCCACATCGCCGTTACCGAAAATCGGTATCCGGATGCGGGGATTGCGCTTCACCTCGCGGATCAGGTGCCAGTCCGCTTGCCCTTTATATAGCTGGGAACGGGTACGGCCATGGATGCTCAATGCCTGGATGCCAACATCCTGTAGCCGCTCGGCCACTTCATAGACATTCTTGGTATTGTCATCCCAACCGAGGCGTGTCTTCACCGTAACGGGCAGATGCGTAGCTTCCACCACCGCCTTGGTCATCGCTGTCATCTTATCGATATCCTGTAGCAGACTTGCCCCAGCACCTCGGCAGGCCACATTTTTCACCGGACAGCCATAGTTGATATCAATCAGATCAGGTCCGACCTGTGAGGCAATTACTGTCGCTTCACGCATCGTATCGATGTCACTGCCGAAAATCTGGATACCAATCGGTCGTTCATATTCGAAAATGTCCAGCTTCTGGCGACTCTTAGCGGCAGCCCGGATAAGTCCCTCGGAAGAGATAAACTCCGTATACATCATATCTACCCCGTTTTGTTTGCACACAAAACGAAACGGCGGATCGCTCACATCCTCCATGGGTGCGAGGAGTAGCGGGAATTCGCCCAAGTCGATATGGTTTCCGATTTTAACAGACATATGAGTTACCTGCCGCAAAAATACGGAAAAATTTTTACGCGAAGGTTCTCACACGGCGCGCAGCACTCTTTGCGAAAAAGCGAAACGCGTTTGTACGCTTTGCGCAAAACAAACCCCATTTACAATACGTTTACAAACTCCCGGATTGCCTGCGCAGGATCTCCGGTTTTCATGAAATTTTCGCCAATGAGGAATCCCTGGAAACCGGCTTGGCGTAACTGCCGGATCGTTTCCGGGTCACTGATACCGCTTTCCGACACCTTGATGAACCGGTCAGGGATCAAATCCACCAGCTCCAACGAATGATCGAGCGACACCGAAAAATCTTTCAGATTACGGTTATTTACGCCGATGGCATCCACACTGTCCACCATACTGCGTTCCAACTCTTCCCGGTTGTGTACCTCCAGCAGCACGTTCAGCCCCAGCGATTGCGCAAATTCGGATAGCGCTTGCACCTGCTTGGAGTCGAGCACAGCCGCAATCAGTAAAATGATGTCTGCCCCATGTGCCTTTGCTTCCACAAGCTGATATGCATCGATGATAAATTCCTTACGGAGCAGTGGAATATGCAACTCAGCACGCGCAGCCACCAGGTCATTCAGGCTTCCTCCGAAAAATTCCCGGTCTGTAAGCACAGATACGGCAGATGCCCCTGCTGCTTCATAACCGACAACAACCTCAGCTACCGATGAGCGATCGTTAATGATGCCTTTGGAAGGTGAGGCTCGCTTATATTCTGCGATAATGCCATTCCGTTCCGTATGATGGATTGAGTCGTGCAGCGACAGACACGATCGCTCAAACAGCGGCATCGCCTCCAGATTTGCAATCGTCGAAATCACTTTAGCCTGTTCGACTTCTACCTTTTTCTTAACAATGATTTTGTCTAGGATGGTCATTTTTCTTTTCCTTTGAGCATGGGTATTTATGTGATGCGTAAACTATGCGTATCCGCCTGATTCCTGTTATCTGCGTTCCATCGAGCCGTATCCAGCCAATTGGCAATCATTTCTCTTCCATGTTCGGTGAGCACGGATTCAGGATGAAATTGCAACCCTTTCACGTCCAACGTTTTGTGAGACAATGCCATGATAACACCTTGTTCATCCTCGGCGGTAATGGAAAGGGAATCGGGAAACCCCTCGTGTGAAACCGCCCAGGAATGGTACCGCCCCACAGAAAAAGACAAAGGCAATCCGTTGAAAATCGGTTCTTCCGGATCTGTCACACGGATGGGCGTAGCCGTTCCATGCACGGGTCTCGCCAGGTTATAGAGCATACCCCCATATACTTCGGCAATGGCCTGCTGCCCCAAGCAAATGCCGAGGATACTTTTGGAGGCTCCATACGTGCGGATAACATCCAATAACAGCCCCGCTTCCGAAGGAATACCCGGCCCGGGCGACAGGAGAATCTTGTCAAAAGCGGCTACATCCGCCAGTGCAAACTTGTCATTGCGCCATACCGTAGCGTCATGTCCGCACTCATACAGGAGATGTACCAAATTGAACGTAAAGGAATCGTAGTTGTCTATCACCAAAATGCTGGGTGATATGGTTTGCAAGCTGCTCATGTTTCTATTAAATATCTTGTGCCAATTCCAATGCTTTGCGCAATGCGGCTATTTTGTTGTTTACTTCCTGACGCTCGGTTTCGGGATCGGAATCCGATACAATGCCTGCCCCTGCCTGATAATGCAGCGTGTTCTGACGGCTTAGAAACGATCGGATCATGATGGCGTGGTTAAAATCACCATTAAAACCCATATAACCGATGGCTCCGCTGTAAAAACTCCGCTGCTGATTTTCGTACCGGTCAATCAATTGCATGGCCATATGCTTGGGGGCACCGCTGAGCGTACCCGCGGGAAATGTATCGCCCACTACATCGAAAGAATTAACCCCTTCTTTCAATGTTCCGCACACTTTCGATACCAAGTGGATAATGTGCGAGTAATACTGCGCCTCTTTGTACGACTTGACGTGCACTTGTTCACAATGCCGACTTAGATCGTTCCGCGCCAGATCTACCAGCATCACGTGCTCGGCACTTTCCTTGGGATCCGCTTTCAGTGCCTCAGCTATTTTTTCATCCTGCTCCTGATTTCCGCTCCGTTTAAAGGTACCGGCAATCGGGTAGATGGTGGCTTCCTGTCTGCGGATGGTCAATTGGGCCTCGGGCGAGGAACCGAATAACTTGAAATCGCCGTAGTCAAAATAAAAGAGATAGGGAGACGGGTTGATCGACCGCAATGTGCGGTATACGTTGAACTCGTCACCCAGAAACGGACGGGAAAAACTCCGCGAGGGCACAATCTGGAAAACATCCCCCCGGTAAATATGTGTTTTCATCGTTGCGACCAACGATTCAAACCCTTCGTCCGTCATATTGGACGTTTCCTCACCGTTGAGGGAAAAGCTATACTCCGGAAAATTCTTATTCTGGATCAGGTATTGCATTTTCTCCAGCCCCGATGGGCGCTCTTCGTCTTCGAGCTGATGCTCGAAAATGTAAAGCTGATTCCGGAAATGGTCAATGGCAATCACATACCGATAAACGTGGTATTGCAGATAGGGAATATCCCGGTTCGGATCGGGCGGACTCTTCAGCTCAATGTCCTCAAAATGGGCAACCGTATCAAACGTGAAAAAACCGAAAAGCCCATTGGAAATGAACCTGAAATCCGTATCGCCCGCCTCTTGGAATGCATTTCGGAACCCCGACACCTCCTCCCGGAGATTGATCTCCGACGCTGGCTTCCGCTCAGGCTTGCCTTGGGGGTATTGTATTTCGAGAAAATGCCTATCCAGTTTAATGCCCGCTATGGGTTCACAGCAAATGTAGCTCATGTTGTTTTCACGGCTATGATAATCCGAACTCTCCAACAGCAAACTGTTTGGAAATACATCCCTGAGCCGGAGATAAGTGCTTACCGGCGTAGTCGTGTCGGCCAGCAGCTGTTTGTACGTAGTTTTAAATCGATATGCCATATCTTCACTTAATAACACAAAAAAACCCGACGGATTTTTAAAAAACGTCGGGCTAAATATTCCAAAGCCTTGGTTGATTAGGAATATATACTTGTTCCTACTGGCCCGACGTTTTTTTCACCGAGCCACCACCATGCTACCGTGTGGAACTTATTCATCAACATACGAGACAAAAATATAAAAAATATTGTGTAAACAAATTTTTGCGCAAAAAATAATCCCCTTACTTCACCAATTCCAATTTATTCAATTCCGCAGAGATAAAAGCGATTTCTTCAGCCGTCAGGCCCGCATCCGTGGTTCGAGCATTTTGGATGGCTTGCTCAGCATTCCGGGCGCCAACCAATGCAATGGTAATTCCGGGTTGCTGCACGGTCCACAGCAGGGCCAGTTGCCCCAGGGAAATTCCCTTTCCGTCTGCCACCGGCTTAACCGTTTCCAAAAACGCGTTGGTACGCCGCAAGTTTTCTTCGCTGAAGAAATAAAGTCCCGCACGGTGATCGCCCTCGCTAAACACATGGCCGGGTTTTATCTTTCCAGTAAGCAATCCCCGTTCCATGGGGCTATATGCCAGGATAGATTTCTGCTGGTCAATACAATAAGGCACCACCTCCGCTTCAATACCACGTTTCACCATGCTGTAAGGCACCTGGTTGGATACCACATCTACATATTTGGATGCCTCGGCAAGCTGCTCAACGTTGTAATTACACACTCCCGCATAGCGGACTTTCCCCTGTTCGATCAGTCGTGCCACGGCTTCCATGGTTTCCTGGATCGGCGTGGTAACATCCGGCCAATGGATTTGATACAGGTCAATGTAATCGGTTCTCAATCGACGGAGACTGTCTTCGCATTCTTTAACAACACTTTCCTTGCCCGCATATTTATAAATATCGATATTCTTCCCCGCATTGTCCTTACTGTGGGAAGCAAGCGTACCCCGTGCCAGGTCCCACCGCATCCCGTATTTTGTTAGTACATAAACCCTGTCACGTGGAATCCCTTTAATGGCTTCGCCAACAATTTCCTCACTCGTACCCTGCCCATAGACCGGGGCGGTATCAATCGTTGTTACCCCCAGGTCATAAGAAGCCCGGATTGCTTCCACCGCATCTTTCCGCTCTGTGCCACCCCACATCCAACCGCCTACGGCCCATGCGCCAAAGGTAATGACCGATAAATCCAGTTCAGTTCCTGTTAATGTGCTGTATTGCATCGCAATGAATTTCTATAAAAAAGACCCGAGAGGCAGCGCTATTCGCCCGTGTAAAGAATCCGGTATATGGCTCCCGTCACATCATCCGACACATATAACGACCCATCCGGTCCTTGTGCCAACCCGCATGGGCGGTGTTTCGCGTCACCGGGAGCAGCTACGGTGTCTGCACCGGCAAATCCGCTCGCAAACACTTCCCAATCGCCACTAGGCTGGCCATTTTCAAAGGGCACAAAGGCCACCATATAACCCCGTTGATTCGGTGATCGGTTCCACGAGCCATGGAAGGCTACAAAAGCGCCATTTTTGTACCGAGCGGGAAATAATTCCCCGGTATAAAACAGCAAAGCATTGGGTGCCATATGCCCCGGAAAAGCGACTACCGGGTCCAGCACATCCACTCCGCCTTCCCGCTTGCCATCGCCACCATATTCCGGATTGACGATCTTTTTCTTTTGATGCTGGTCATAATAGATATAGGGCCAACCCGCATCAGATCCTTCACTCAAACGGTACATCGCTTCCGAAGGCAGATCAACGCCCGTTTCGGAATCATACATTTCAGGGTAAAAGTCATGCAGGTTGTCACGTCCGTGCTGCATCACAAATAACGCGCCCGCTTGCGGGTTCCAATCCAGTCCCACCACATTGCGCAGTCCCGTGGCATAGCGCAATCCGTCGCCATACCCCTGTTTCATGCCGTCTGCTTTGAATCGCCAGATACCCCCGGCCGAATCCAGGATCGGACAGGGCTGCATACCCGGAGACCCATATGTCCGGTCCTTCTCCTGACATACATTGGAGTAAGCACCAATATTCACGTAAATATTTCCAACACCGTCTAAGGCGATCGATTTGGAATTATGCTGTCCGCGGTCAATCAGCCCGGAAACGATGGTGTCCGGTGCCATCGGATTGCGCACCTCCTCGTTCTCATCCAACGCATAGCGGAATACCTCGCTGTTTGAAGACGCATAGAGAAAGCCGTCTTTGATCGCGATACCCGTGCCGCCATAATCCCCAAAACCCGATTGCACATCCGCCCGGCCATCTCCATCGGTATCGGAAAGCACGATGATGCCTTTGCTATCAACCGGTCGCTGCAGTTTAACAAAAATACCCCCTTTTGAACCGACCGCTATGTGCCGTGCCGCGCCAATGCTATCTGCCACTTTCAACGCTTCGAAACCTTTGGGCAGGGTCAAACCGGCATTGTCTGCATCAGCGGCAATTTTGCTCCCATCCGGGTTGCAGGAGGCAAGGGCCACCCCCAACGCAACACCCCAGAAACAGCTGCTTTTCAATTGATTTGCCATACAGCAAAAATCGCGCTTTCACCTTTTATTTCCAATGATTTATCAGATAATAGGTAAGATTATTCTCCAAACGTTACAGGATTGTTACGTTAATATCGCATAAATCCCGTTAATTTGGTACCGCTGATTTTATTCTTTATTCCCCCTTAGTATGAAAACCAGAATATTGCTGCTTTTTATCGTTTGTTCAATGGCCTCACTGGCCCGAGGCCGTGATTTTTATCAACTGAAAATCTATCATTTGACAACCGCTCAGCAGTCGGAACAATTAGATAACTTCCTGCAAAATGCATACCTGCCTGCGCTCCATCGCGCGGGTATCCCAAAAGTAGGCGTATTCAAGCCCATTGCCAACACCGAAGCCGAAACTGAAGAACTCGTTTATGTATTTATCCCGTATACCTCCTACGACCAATTTACAGCGTTGGACGACGTCTTACAGCAGGATAAAGCCTATCAAACGGCAGGCGAAGCTTATTTACGCGCTCCTTATGACCACCCACCGTACGACCGGATTGAAACCATTTTATTGAATGCCTTTGTTAATAGCCCACACGTCCAATTCCCGGAATTGACTTCCCCGAAATCCGGACGGGTATACGAATTGAGGAGCTACGAAGGGCCAACCGAGGCTTACTACCACAACAAAGTGGAGATGTTTAATAAAGGGGATGAAATCGGGCTGTTCAAGCGGCTGGGATTCAATGCAGTATTTTACGGTGAAGTTGTCGCAGGAAGCCGTATGCCCAACCTCATGTACCTCACCACATTTGAAAACCAACAATCACGCGACGAGCATTGGGCTGCTTTCAGCAAAGATGCGTACTGGAAAGAACTTTCCGCCAGGCCCGAATACCAACATAACGTATCGCGCAACCAACAGATTTTCTTACATCCGACGGACTATTCCGATATTTAACGACTAGCTCCATTCAGGAAACAAATTTAACACTGCGGTACTTTTCCGTTGGCAGATAAATTAGTTTCTTTGATTGATGGAACGGATTGTCTCACACCTCAAGGCGCAGCACTATTACGTCAAGGAAATCCTCGGCTTCCTTTTTATCATCCTCGGGGTCTATTTCCTACGGCAGCATAGCCATGAAGTCGCGGAAGTAAAAACGGCCATCCAGCAGAGTTCCTATTCCTGGCTGGCCGCAGGCCTGTTATTGGTCGCGGTATATATCGGTTGCCAGGCCTTGATGTATACGGCGAGTTTTAAAGCCGTGGGAAACGGCTTAAGCTTTTCGCTGGCATTGGGTCTGTTTTTGAAACGCAACCTCATCAGTGTGTTCCTCCCGGGCGGCGGCGTTACCTCGCTGATCTTTTTTACCAAAGAAATCGAAAAGACAGGTATAAGCAAAACCAAAATCAACTTTGCCTCCTACATTTACGGACTGGTAGGTATCGTATCGCTCATATTGGTCGCAATTCCCGTTATCGTTTACCTGGCACTTACCGATCATCACATGGATGGAGAATGGGAAGCGATTGCCCTGCTGGTCTTGGCCGTTGGCTTGGTTACCTGGCTCAGCCTATCCCTCTATCGTAGACAGTGGGCCTACCGGATACTTGTCCATTACGTGCCCTCACTCGAACACCTGATCGAAGAAATCCATTCCGGGTCATTTTCAAGGCGATGGTTAGGGCAAACATTGGCTTATTCCATGGCTATTGAAGCCATTGGTATCCTACACCTTTACATCGCGATGCAAGCCCTGGGTTTAACGCCTTCGCTGGCGGCTGCCGTAGGGGGATATGTCATCGCAACCCTGTTTTTATGCATATCGCCATTCATGAGAGGGTTGGGAGCTGTAGAGATCTCCATGGTACTCGTACTTCGCCACTATGGCTTCGAGGATGCGCAGGCATTGTCGGTAACGTTTCTTTACCGCTTCTTTGAGTTTTGGCTACCTTTGATCGCCGGCGTACTGAGCTTTGTCTTTCAAAAAGGGAATGTCTTTCTGCGGATTTTTCCGTCGTTACTACTTTTCCTCTTGGGGGTAATCAATATCGCGTCCGTGCTCACCCCGGCAATCGCCCAGCGTATGCGGATACTGCATCAGTTTATCCCCAACGATGCCATCCATTTTTCGACCTACATGGTGCTGTTGATGGGTGTGCTGCTCATCATCTGTTCAGCCTTTTTATTGAAAGGCCTGCGCAATGCGTGGTATATCGCCATGAGCCTCAGCATCCTGTCTTTCTTTGGTCACATGGCCAAAGCCATTGATTACGAGGAGGCTTCCCTTGCACTGTTTTCGATTGTCACATTGGCATTGACGTATAAACAGTATTACATCAAACGACATAGGGACATCCGTTATTTCAGTATAGGCACCTCTGTATTGCTGATCGTGGCCGTGGTGATTTATGGTACCATTGGCTTCTATTTCCTCAAAATCCATCATTTCCGCGATGATTTTACGCTGGGCGAGTCCATCGTAAACACGTTCGCTTGCCTGGTGTTACTGGATACCGATTACCTGCAGCCTCAAACCGAATTTGCCCGGTATTTCGTCTATTCACTCAATCTGTTTGGCGTGTTTTCGTTATCTCTGCTTTTCTATGCGTTTATCCGTCCGTATATCTGGAAAACCAAACATGGGGAGGTAGAGCGGGAGCGGGCACAGATGTACATCAGCCGCTACGGCAATTCGGCATGCGATCATTTCAAAGCAACAAAGGATAAGCTGTTTTTCTTTGCCGAAGGTATTGAAGGGGTAATCGCCTATCGGGTAGCCAACAATTATGCCGTGGTACTGCATGAACCGGTGTGTGCGACAGATGACGAGCGCATCCAATTGATTCAGGCTTTTTACCAATTTTGCAAAGAAAACAGTTTGCGTACATTCTACTACCGCATCGACGAGGAGCGTCTGCCGTTTTATGAAGGCATCGGGTGGAAGGCGTTGCCTATCGGTCAGGAGGCTGTCGTTGACATTCCCGGGTTCGGGTTGGAAGGGAAAGACCGGAAGTCGCTCCGCAATGCCCTCAACAGCGTGGCCAAGAAGGGTTATGGCATACAAGTTTACCAGCCACCCATTAAAGACGGCCTGCTGCAGAAGCTCCGGCACGTGTCTGATACTTGGCTGGAAGTCATGCAGCGGGAAGAGCTGGTTTTTTCCCAAGGAATGTTTGACGAAGCCGAGCTGAAACAGCAAACCATCATCACCTTGGAAAACGCAGACGAAAAAGTAGTGGCTTTCCTGAACATCATTCCCGATTATGCGCCCGGTGAACTGACATACGACCTCATCCGGAAAACAGACGACGCACCGGGCGGATGCATGGATGCCCTGATTGTGGCATTGATCGATTATGGCCGGTCCGGTAGCCTCACCGCATTGAACATGGGACTTGCACCCTTTTCGGGTATTGAGCGCCCCACAGACCTGCCGCAACGCACCGTCAAATTTGCCTATGAAAGGCTTCAGCTTTTCCGGCATTATAAGGGACTCCGGGAATTCAAAGACAAGTTCAATCCGGAGTGGAAAACCAAATACCTGGTATTTGACCATCACTACGACTTATTGCAGGCACCGTTGACGTTGGCTAAGGTGATGAAGCCCTCCCGATAGATTCAATACGTTCAACCAAATCTTGTTAACAAACAACTTTTCATCCCGTTTTATGGCAGTTTCATCCCACCCGCTCCCTGATTTGTCCCGTCGCAGCTAATTTTGTGGCAAGGCAATCAGGATCAGACTGTAACAATTTACACAACCCGTTTGTCTTATAACTTGGAATAGCTCGACACAATGAACAAGGTGACGCAATTTTTTTGGTGGTGCAGTGGTGTACACCAGGCAACAATAGCCAAATATCCCGCTGAACAGAATAAATACGTGGGGATTGGGGCCACCATTTTCTTCACCGGACTGTTTGCGGCCCTGTCTGGGGGGTATGCCTTGTATTTTGTCTTCAGTGGCACATCCTTCTCCATCGTATATGCACTCCTTTTTGGCCTCCTGTGGGGGTTGGCCATTTTCAATATGGACAGGTATATCGTATCGAGCATCAACAAAAATGCTTCCGGAGGAAAGCAATTCCTGCAAGCCACCCCGCGCATTCTGCTCGCTGTCCTCATTGGCATTGTCATCGCCCGGCCCTTGGAGCTTAAGGTATTCGACAAAGAAATCCGCGAACAGCTGCGGACCACCTACCTGGACCGCCAACGTGCTCATATCGATACGCTCAATAAAGCCTTTGAGGGTAAATATGCAATCGAATTAGCCAAGACGGCAGAATTGAAAACCGAGCGGGATTCGCTCGAATCTGCCATTAAATCCGACCGTATCAAGCTGAAAATGGAGACCTTCGGTGAAAAAACAGTGGAAACGTCGGGTATCGTGGGGTATGGGCCGTATGCGAAGCAGCGACAGGCCGAGCTTGATAAGCAGGAACAATACCTGGATACACTCCGATCCCGGATCCAGCAGCAGGAGATTTATCTCCGGCAACGCAAACAGTTCGAAGGGCTGCTGGACAACCAATTGCTTACCGGTGGTTCGCTTGACAGCGTCGTAAACCTCGCCGGCTTTGCCGACCGGAACGCTGCATTGGGTAACTTAAAATATAATCAAGATGGCAGCGTAAACAGTACCAATTATTGGTCCATCACTTTCATCATGCTGCTTTTCATCTTTTTTGAATGCCTTCCTGTTTTCGTGAAGTTGATGAGTGCACGCGATGCTTATGACATCCGTTTGTACGACCAGCAAAAAGTGGATATCCACCACTCAGGCAAAAGCCGTGACGCCGAAATAAACGCCATGGACCAAACCCACGACCACCATATACAAACGTTGATACATCGCCGTACACGGGAATTGGACGCAGAAGACTATACGTAAAGACTCCGCCCCATTCGTCCCGGATATCCCTGCTTTCATCCCATCCTGTTGCTTAGCGGTAGCGGATTTCCTAACATTGCCGTAACAAAACGAACGGTTATGAACCTTAGACGCATTGAATCCATCTTGGCTACCGCCATTTTCATTTTTATCCTGATCGTCCTTTATAGCAACGGCGCACCGCATGAAAGTCGGCGGGTGTTTTTCTCGTGGCTGGCCTATACCAGTGTCATCTATGGCACCTTTATGGTGTTTACCCAATGGATCACGCCAGCCTTTTTTATCCAGCGGAAAATAGAAGCCGGTATTGCACTGACCTTGCTGCTGTTCTTCTTCACCTGGGGAGGCTTGGCGGGATGTCTTTGGATACAGGGGTTTCAATCATACCGGGGCAACGGTTTCCAGCATTACCTCCTCCAGGGTCTTTCGTTGGGTGCATCTGCTATGGTTTTTTTGCTGATGTTTACCTACGAAGGAATAAAGCGTATGATCCGCTATATGCAGGCCCAAAATAAAAGCCTGGCTGCACGTATTATTCAGGAAAGCCTCATTGTATTGGGGGGCGGTTTGCTCATATTACTTCCGCTGTTAAGCGTTGAAAGAAATCTGTGGGCGCTTTGGCTGGTCTCCATTCCCTACGCCTACTTGTTATTCGCATTAAACACGTATTGGCTGATGCCTTTTTCCGAAAAACGCCGCAACGACCCGGGTACCTATCTGTTGATAGCTATCCCCATTTCATTTGTCGCGTTTGTGCCCTTTGGCGTGCTTTTCTTAGGAATTACCCAATTCAGTGGCTTCGTTTTCTTCGCCTTATGGTTCTTCATTACCCTGGTCGCTTTACCGTTATCGTATTATATCTATCAACGCCAAAAAGAACGCATCGCGCAATGGGTCAACTTAAAGATTGAGTTGGGCCAGGCCTCGGCCGACCTGAGTTTCCTTCGCTCACAGATCAACCCCCATTTCCTGTTCAATATCCTCAACACGCTGTATGGCCTGGCATTGCAGGAAAATGCGGAGCGCACTGCTTCGGGCATTCAAAAATTAGGCGATATGATGCGGTTTATGCTACACGAAAATAATCAGGACCGTATCCTGTTGGCAAGAGAAATCGAATACCTGCGCAACTACATTGACCTGCAGCAACTGCGTACGGCTAGCACTCCCGGCATTACCGTAGAATGTGACATCCAGGATGCGTTGGAAGGCACCTATATCGCACCCATGCTGCTCATCCCGTTTGTGGAGAATGCATTCAAGCACGGAATCAGTCTGCAGGAAAAGTCGTGGATAAAAATCAGCCTGTATGAATCGGACCAACGGCTGTATTTCGATGTGCACAATAGCATACACCGTAAGGCAGAAGCTGACCCGGAACGGAGTCATTCGGGTGTGGGACTGGAAAATGTGAAGCAGCGGTTGGCGATGCTATATGCAGGCAATCATGAATTGGTGATCCGGGAAACCACTCAGGAGTTTTTTGTACACCTGACACTGACACAACGGCCGCTTGGCCAAGTCTGATAAACTTAGTACCTTGGAGCCAAATGATGACCGCCATCGCCATAGACGACGAACCCATTGCGCTTGACGTAGTCCGCAGCCATGCGGCCAAGGTGCCCTTTCTGGATTTGCAGGCTACTTTTACCAATGCTTTTGAAGCGATGGACTATTTGCAGCAGCACCCAATTGACCTTCTGTTCCTCGACATCAAAATGCCGGATATCTCCGGTATCGAATTTTTCAGGAGCCTCAGCAAAAAGCCGATGACGATCTTTACCACGGCTTATTCGGAGCACGCTGTTGCTGGCTTTGAGCTTGATGCGGTAGATTACTTACTCAAGCCGTTTTCGTTGGCACGGTTTCTCAAAGCATGTAACAAAGCGCAGGAATGGCAGCAACTGCCCCGGGCAAACGGAACAAAGCCGGGATACCTCTTTGTCAAAACCGGATACGATCAGGTCAGGGTGGATTTCGAAGATATCGACTACCTCGAAGCCACCGGCAATTACGTCAATTTCGCCCTTGGCGACCGCCACGTATTGAGCCGGATGACCATCACCGAATGCGAAGCACTCTTACCCCCGGGTCAGTTCATACGTGTTCATCGCTCCTTTATTGTGTCCATTGATAAGGTGGAAAAAATCGAGCGGCATCAACTTGCCGTGGGCAGTAGCATTTTGCCAATCGGCGCATCCTATCTGGCGGCTATCAAGCAACTTTCTGCCAAAGCTTAGCAGAAAAACTGTCCGTTTCCGAACACTTTACTGCCCGATATCGAACAAACGTTCCCCAAAACTGATTACACAAGCTATTTATAATCTTGCAGTTAGATTTTTGGCGCAGACTATGTATGTCTTAGGCCAAAACAGAACAACGAAATGCGCGATCGTATCCGTTATGTAATTTTGGGGGGGGTAATGCTTGGCCTAGCCAGTCTATCGGCTTTTGCACAGGATACCCTGACCCTCGAACAATCCATTAAGCTGGCGCTGAAACAGAACCTGGAGGTCCAGCAAAGCCAAATCCGCACGCAAAACCAAGCCATCAATTTGCGGCAGGCAAAAAACAACCTCCTTCCTGATTTGAATGCGCGGCTGGGCCACTCTTTTGAAGTAGGACGGGCCATAGACCCGGAAACCAACCAATACCTCAACAA
>Ga0182792_1001971_pt1 | contig 15419 bp, 5 predicted proteins | sample Passage237B_FD_130497 | JGI IMG/M metagenome (GOLD analysis project Ga0182792, IMG submission 130497) | Cellulose adapted compost microbial communities from Newby Island Compost Facility, Milpitas, CA, USA - Passage2 37B (version 2) (version 2) ...
TCCGAGGCGGCACCACCGGCAGGATCAATCCACCTTATTTCCGGGTAGGATGCGCCCAGTTGACGGGGAGTACCTCAAATAGCTATGCAAGCCGATGGAATCTGTTGTATTATGCCATCATCTATTCAACCACGGCTCGCGGACTTCTCGTAACAAGAAGAAGCATTCGCAGGCCACGGGCTACGGCTCGACCGGTCGCCACGCAAAGGGCGACCTTTTTTTATGCGCAATTTGTTACCCAGCCTACAAGCGCCATCCAGCCTCTGGTCTGGCTGGGATATGTGGGATGTGTGGGATGTTTTACCTCCGCCTTTACGGAGGGCTCAGATGTGTGACTATCACTATCCTACCCTTTGTGATAGGTGAGGATTCTCATAGGTCAGGCTAGACATCCCAGACATCCCAAACATCCCAGACGGAGGGTTAATAACGCCATCTAGAGCAGTTTCGCACAGGCTTTCGGGGCGTCAAAATGCCCGAAAATCAGCCTCGTTATTGGGCGAAAGTGGGTCAGAATGATCTAGATGGCCTAGAATCGCGTCGATCGCGTCCGGACACAGTGATGGGGCTAGATGGGCGAGAATGCGTCGGAATGGCGTCTAATGGCGTCTAGATGCGCCTGCTGACAGTGATTGACAGTGATGTGCGTTATTTACGGTCGTGAACGGCGTTCAAATCGGCCAAAATGGCAGTCGTGGGGCTACTTTTCGCCCGGATCGTCGCCCGCCAGGCTTCAGAACCGGCCAAAGACCGATTTTCGCGGCTTTTAGGCCAGGTGACCCATTGTGATTTTGAGGTGGGATTGTGACTCCCCATTGTGATTTACGGATTTTGTTTGGCCCAATCACAATGGGGTCCCTTAGTGACTATTTCCCCACCCTAACAAACCCACTTCCGGCCAGCCCGCTGCACGTATATAAGGGGCGCGGGCAGGGCATCAGACCGATCTAGACGGCCCCTCCGACCAAAACCCTAATGCCGCCCCATGCCTAGCGCCTACCTAACGCCCCCCGCCCCTCCTCCGACCCTGCGAGAGTGTTGCCACGTGGCCCGGCCCCCTTTGTCACCTCCTTACTTAACCCCCTCGTGACACGAGGCGAAATTTTTAGGTTCCCCGATTTCCCCCAAAATACGAGAGCAACTTTAACAGCCCCTCTGTACAAAGGCGGATTGAACGAATGGCGCAAGAATGAACAGAACGGCGGCGTGACGGTGGTCCGATGGGTGAGGATCATGACGTCCTCGCCTCGCAATGGTAGTGGAACTTCCAGCACAACCAACTTCGCACCGAAGATTTAATCCGCATGGTCGAGCAGTCTGGACTGTTCCCGAACAGGAGGAAGCCCCCCACAATCACAACCGCCACAAATTGTGGCAAATGCCCTTGAAAGTCGTTCGTAAACCAGTTATATGCGAGTTGCAAAGAAACCCCGAAAAACAAGCGCAAACCAATGTCAACAACATCACTTACGCACAATAACGCACAATAACGCATAGCCCCTAAGACGGACTTTTAATCCGTGGGTCGAGGGTTCGAGTCCCTCCCCGGTCATTCAAACAAGCCCCGCTAGTCTAAGGACTTAGCGGGGCTTGTTGTTTTAGTGCCGCTGCCGTGAAACTGATTGTGTGGCAGTTTGGCTGGCCGATCTTCGCAGTTGATTGTCTGACGCTCGGTCAACGGGCACTGTGCCTTTCAGTGAGAGGTCTGCTGGGGCGTTTCAGACATCAACGCCTGTGAAGCGTAGACCATCTGCCTCAGCGAAGCCAGGATATGCTGCGTGGGCATGGCTGCGCTCCATCGCAACGGATCTTCTCGTTTGGGATCATTACGTTGAAGATCCGCAATAGCGATTTCAAACTGATGACGGGCTGCCTGGGCGTAGCGAGTATCGCCCGTCTGCTTATAAATCATCGCCAGCGCATCGATGTACCCCAACGTTGTGCTGTGGTTCTTGTATCCCGCCAGGAAGCGGTCGGTAATCGCTTGCCACTGCTCCAGACACTGGGGATTGATCTGGCTGTAGATGATGGCCATGCGTGCGCCGTGGTCATAGGCGAACCATTCGTTGTGATCGGGTGCGCACAGGTCATTCCACAACCGATCCGCGTGCTGTTTATAGTAAGGGTCCTGCGTTTCCAGATACATGCGAGTTAAACCGATGATCGGATTGCTCAGATAACGATGCTGCCCACTTCGCTGTTTAGCCATCGCCTCGGCCATACGCTGGGCAGCCTCCCACGCCTGAAGATTGCCCGTGGCGTGATACATTTCGACGAAGGGGTCGAGCATTGAATGCCCATAGTCTGCAGGGCTGAGCCAGACACAATGATGATGACGGCGACTTAAACCTACGGAGTCAGGATACGCCGCATTCCATCGGATGCTCCCTACATCCATCAGATGACGGGTCTGCAGTTCAGCAAAACGCAGATACCTGCGATCACCGCTGCGCAGATAAGCCAACCATGGCAGATGGGCGATGTTCTGCTCATTGAGAATATTGGCATACCGCCCGAAGACCGCCCACCTCTGCAAACCAGCTTCGTAGACGTTATGCAACGTGCCATAATCCCACTGGCCATACCAGCCATGGATTTCGCGGTGTGCCTGATAGCTGTCGATGGCTTCGCTCAGTGCGTTTTCCAGTAAGGGTAGCTTCGTCGGGTCATAAGGCTGAAGGTGCATCATCACACCCGTCCCGCACAGGTAGCGAGGCGGAACCACCGCGATGACTGGCTCATCAAACGCCTGTTGGTACTCATGCGTCTGATACGCTCCGGACGCATCAACAACATACTGATGTGCGCGTGACACTCCCACCGCCACCTGCTGTGGTGGCGGACTGCTGGAATGCCATCGATCCTCATCCGGCAGCCACTCCTGAACCCCCGCACGCAAAGGCCAATATTCAAATGCAATCTGACTCTTCGCAGGGTCCGCAATGATCTGCTTGGGGAACATCTCCCAGAGATGACGGTGATAGACAACCACGCGCTGCTGATCATCCATCACTGCTGCAGCACCACTGGCCCGCCGACCTGCGTCTGACATTCCATCATCTGCAGTGGTAATCGCGTGATCCTCATCCGGCTGCCAGAGCGTCATCGCAGTAGTACGCTGCAGACTGACACCATCCCTGCTGATCTGTACTGCTTGCGCCTTTCGCAGCAGCTGGCTGAAACGCACGCCTGTTCCCGCCAGGGCATCCTGCCACGGGTTGCCTGTGAACGTGAATGTATGGTCAAGGCGATGCCAGACTTTGCCACGGTAAAACTCGGCCCGCAATTCGCCGCGAGCGATGGGGGCGGCGTTGGCAGGCCCCTGTATCGGATAGTACCACCCCACCGCCTGCACGACGGTCCGAAGTGGGCCGTTTTCCAGTACGCGCAAGCCTGCTTCTTCGCCTCGAAGTTCAAAGCGATACTCTCGCCCGTCGGCAGTGCGCCACCAGATGTCGCCATGTTCAAACAACCCCAACAGCGCATTATCCGATGGATTGAACGACCACCTGGCCACACCGGTATCGATGCGGATCGTCTGCCCGGCCGTAGTCGCAAGTGTGGGAAGCGCTGGGCTGTGATCCTCACCACCTAAACGCAGCTGATAAAAGACATGACTGTTAGCAGGTACATCTGCCTGAAAATCAACAAGAAGCCACCTCACGCTCCCGTCAGGCCAGGTGCCCATCACATGCGTCTGAACAGGGACCGATTCTCCTCCCGGCGAAGTGAGGCGGATCGATCGTCCCGGCGTAAGAACCCCCTGGGCAAATGGCACTCCCACACGCACCGGCCAAGCCTGCCTCGCTATGCCTGAAGCCTCTTCAACGCCGATGGGCAGCGTCAGATCAGCGGATGAAGTATCAGGCAGATCGATTAATCGCAGCGCTCTGACAAAAGGACGCTCACGTTCTTCCAGTGGAACATTGAGCTCTCTTTCAATGCGACTGCGAGCAGCTGTCTGTCGCGCATGGCCCACCAGCTTCTGCTGTTCCTGATAGAGATGAATTACAGAACCATCATTCTGGCGTACCTGCAGGGTAAAAGTGTATCTGCCATCGGGAAGATCGGCCAAGGAAACATCCTGCCGTTCATCGATCAGTGGCGACTGATCTGCTGACAAGGTGCGTCGCCATTGCTCCTGCTTTACCATCACGCCCAGCGCATCGGTGATAAAGAGTTCGTACGTTAGAGACACCGGCGAAGATAAGCCCTCAAATGCGTTTGCATACAGGCGTGCGCGAAGCGAGATCGTCTGTACACCTGGAACTGCCATCATCGCATCGGCGATACCCCACTCGCGAAGCGCAAAGCGATCACGACGGCGGTGCGAGAAATGAAACAGATTCTGCTCGGCTGCTCCAGACGCCCCCGGCGGCCGAAGCATCGTATGCGTGGCTACAACATTCAGATTCGGCCGCACACGCTTAAGAAATTCGCCTGCCTGCTGCTGAGCATCGTGTGGAATAAATGCCCGAGATAAATCCTCATTACGATCCGCTGCGACAAACGGCTGATAGAGACACCTGAGTTCCACAGTCTTGCCCGGCGGAACAATACTTGGATGCGGATAGATCTCCGCAGTTGAGTTCCGTTTGGCCGTCCACACCGCGTTAACCATGACATCCTGCGGATCGAAGGTCATCCAGATGCCCGCACCGCTGGAGGGGTTGGCAATCATCCAATAGCCGGCCACGCTCAGAAAATGGGCATCGGTGTAGCCTGATTCCAGCGGAATTCGTCTGACACTTCGGATGACATCCGGCCCAGGACCAGGCATGAGGATGGCTGCACTGGCTTTGGCGTTGTCATCAAGGGTCATGAAGGGATGAAAACGCAGCCAGACCATCCGAGGCTGATCGGAAATGTTGGTGTGTCGCACGTGGATGGTCAGCGCGGTGCTCTTGTCAACCAATCGCATCTCACGCTGAACCGACAGATGGCCAAAGGTGCAACTGACGATGGCTGCTGCGTATCCATCCCCCTGTCGCACTTGTCCCTGAAATATCTGCGTTCCAAGAAAATCAGCAGGCGAGCTGGTTTCAGGATCGCCCAGCGTGGTGGTTTCCTTCCAGCCAAACAGCGCAGCTCCTTTGCGCACGCCTGGTGTTACAAAATTGTGGCCTGTGCGTTTATCGGTGAACTCCGTGATCGCGCCCCCGGCTTCGGGCCAGATGACCACGCGGGCAGCATCGTTTTCCAGCACCAGATAACGCTCCCCTTCGCGTATCTCTTCGCGTGCGGTTGTCTTGGCATGAACGCTCTGCCCTGTCACAAAACACAACATCAGAGCAGACATCAGACGCATCACATAGCTGGTCATGACAATTCCTTGAGATCAACACACCAATGCAGACAGTGATGATGGCTAGTGGGGCTCTGTGCTCAGGGGGCGGGCTCAAGGTTGTACTTCGCAGCATCAGGCAGAAACCATCGTTCAGCACTCACCGAGTACGCCAGAGGCTGATCAGGTGAAACAAGCCGGGTGTAGCCTGCGTAGGTCGTGAAAAACACCCCTTCGCGATCCACCTTCACATGGCTGGTGATCGTGGGGCGTCTGGTCTGTCCGCCCAGGTGCTGAATAATCAGATCCATGGGCCAATCCATGATGATTTTTGTCCGCGTTGCGTCGTAGATGATCGCACGATTCTCATGACACATCACGCTGAAGGAGATGGGCACATCGCCTGCAGCGCGAGTGTAGAAAAAGCTGTTGCCCTGATTGACCTGCGAATATATCGAAGCCAGATAGACCTCAGGCATGTCCACGGTCAGAGGTGCATAGAGCGCATCGGTAGGGCTGGCCTGAACGAAAATCGAATATTGACCCGTCTGGCCATCGGCAGGAATGCGCAGCCTGTGGAAAGCCAGTTTCTCACTGGGCGGAAAAAGCGTACTGGCAATGAGCCTGCCCTGTGGGTCGATCACTTGAATCGCCAGACCTTGGTTGCTGATGCGGCCGGCGATGTGAATGTCAAAATCGCGGTCTTCATCCTCACGGACGACAACCTGTGTCCACTTCTTGCTTGCGGAAACATCCATCGGAAGCTGAGCAACTGCCTTGAGCCAGGGGACCTGCCCTGCACGGTTCCTGCTCGCCAGCGCGTGCATTACGCGTGGCAGAACTTTGGTGCGATCCGGAACCGGAACCCATACATAACCAGGAATCTGGCTGGCCATATCGTTGCTGACTTTGAACCAGTGCACCAGTGAGCCAAAGTTACCCTGGCCGTGACCCGCAGCGAAGTAGGCATGAAGGTCATCCTCATCACCTCGCCCCCAGATCGCACTCCAGGACAGCTCATCACTTCGCCCGGCGTGATTGTCATTCCAGCGCTGAGGCGGCTGGCCAGCAAACAATGCATCCAAAGGATGATCGACTGGGCTGCGATGATGATCAGCCAGTTTGTTGATGATCTCCTTCAGTTCCGTACTGCCATGGAAGGCAAGTACGTTCTCCTTCCAGATGCCCCAGTTGACAGGAGTTTTAAGCGCCAGAGGCAGCAGTCTGTTCATCATGGGCACCAAGGCAGGATGCCACGTCAACTGATAGAGGTCGATCAGTTCGCCCAGCGTGTTGTTCGTATCGCGCCCCGAGCCAAAGACATAGTCAGGTCTGAAGTAGGTGTTGTAGATCGGGTTGGCCCGATCCTCCAGCAGGCTCTTCTGCCATTCCTCCACCACCACCTCGCGCAGTCGCAGATCGCCCGTCATGTAGTAGCCAGTGATGAGGCTGACATAACAAAGCTGATGCCCGACCAGTGAGGCATCACTGGACCAGGGCGTGGCAGAGCCCGCGTGCGTCATCGCGCCAACCATCTGCTGATGCTGCTTTGGGTAGGACGGATCGTTGTGATGCAGCACCTGAACATCGGAGAGGAAGCGCAGATTGGCATACCCCTGATCGTAGTAATCGGGATCACCCGATCGGGCATACAACTGCCAGGGGATGTAAGCATCGTGATGATGCGACGCGGCTTTGTGACGACTCAGATCCCACACGCCATTTCCCAGATGCGCGCGATCAGGCCAGCAGCGGTACGTCCACATGCCATAAACATCTGTGGCATCCAGCGTGGCCCATCGCGCCTTATTGGCTTTGGCGATCATCTCCTCCATGAAGGGGAACTGTTCCGGATCATAGGGATGGGCTGGCCCAAACACGCCTGTAGAGCAGATCCAGGCAGGGTCTGCCATCGCTTGAACGTTGCGCTGGAAATGTTCCGCCTGTGTGCGTGCCTGAGGCATGTCCGCAGCAAAGGCAAGGAGAAAGTCACTGGTAACACCCACACCCATGCCGCTTTGCTGCACGGATCGAAGCGCCATCTGTATAGGTGTATTGCCTCCACTCGAAGGACGAAGGTCATACAGCTTGCTGATGCGCAGTGCGTATTCCCAGGGGAAAGTGAGATCCATCTCACGCCCCTGATGGCAGAACCACATGCGGTTGATCTGTGCGTGATCCAGCACATCGATCTCCGGATGTGTCACGCCATGGGCAGGCCAGATGTGGAAGCGAATTTCATTTTCGCTCGCTTCAAACTCTTTGGGGAACAGCTGCCAGGTGTTGCGATGGCTGATCGCCATCACGCCGGCTTTGCCTTGCCCTGCCATCCAGCCTGCGGTGTGTCGACCACTGGCCAGCTCCTCTCCCTGTAGATTTCTGACATCAAACCGATGAGGCAGATGCTGCAGCAGATAAGCCCCTTCCGGCCTGGCAAGGAGTGATAGTGGCTCATCGCCTTCCAGACCAAACCACACACGGCTCATTTCATGCACAGGCAGCGCCACACCCATGTCACGCAGGCGCACGCTGAAGGTGTCATAGGTGATGATGTTGGTATGCAGAACACGCACCACGGCCTGGCCGGCGTACACCTCCAGACGTGTGATGAATCGACATAGCTTGTCTGTCGGCAATGACCAGTGCTGACGTTCACCAGTGCTGTTGTCTTTGACGTACCAGCCTTCAACGCGAATGACGCTTCGCAGTCGGCCTTGCTTTTCAACGGTGATCTTCACGTCCCGATCATTGGCAGCCCGGTAGACCGCGCCTTCGTGATCGATGAGATACGCCCCATGCTGCGCACTGGCGTCCAGCACCCGCTTGCCATGAAGGTAAACATCATCCAGCAGGTTGAACCCCTGCTTTTTTACGACAAAGCGAAGTGGCCCAGTGGAGACCGCCAAACCTTCAGGCAGTTCTTTCAACTCAATCGCCTGTTCCGTCTGGATCGCCTGAGCATTCACGTCAGGCCCATACTCCAGAAACAATGCAGGCGTTTTCCGATCAGGCCACCACGGCGCAGCGGCGTGACTTGCAAAATCAACCCCCAGCCACCGGATGCTGGAAGACTCGCCTCCCGACCATCGTGAGCGCACTTCCGCATCACAGGGAATCTCCTTCCCCTCCGCAGTCACGATCCGCACATGCCCAGGATTCAGCAGCGCCCCCTTGGGAAAGGGGAAGCCAACTGACAGAGGAACACCATCTGGAATGTTTTCCTGAACCCCTTTGGGGATGACAATGGGAATCCTGCCAGATTGCGGGGGAGGTGTTTCCTGATGAAGCACAAAGAAAGTCGAGATTTCTTCGCCGATCTGCTGTCCTGTCGCTACAGCGGAGGCTTTGAGTTCATACCGCCCAGGCCCTGACGCTGCAGCCAAAGCCTGGAGGGAAAAATCCACACACGCCATGCCGCTTGCCAGAGACACCTGGCCCTGCGCCACTAGCTTTCCCTGATGAACCAGTTGCCAGTTGGCGACGGCGTCATCAAGCGAATCAATCGCCTTTCCCTTCTGCACCGCCAGGACGAATCGCCCCTGACCATCGAGCGTGGAATACTGCTCGCGATCAAACCCGCCTGTGAAGGAAGGCTGCGCATCCACCTGCTGCCAGTTGATGAGACGTGTGGTTGCCTCCCAGGGCGTAGCTCCCATCACAATAGACGTGTAAGCCAAAAGACTTCCTAGCCAGACCACCATGCAGCGGGGAATCATCAAGGCGTTTTCATCCACCATTTGAGTGTGAGGAACCGGGGGTCGGGTTCAAACCAGCGATCCGCGGTCAGTGAGAGATACATCGCAGGCTGGACAAGGAACCACTGCAGCGTGTGGCCGATCACGTATGTTTTGCCCGGCGTGCCGGTGAACGTGCCCACCCATTGCTTCCTGCGGTTGGAGCGGTGAAGTTCAATTCGGCCTTGCTGCTGAACATCGAAAACAACCTCGCCGTCGACCTGGTGAATCGTCCATGGTTTTTCACCCTGCGTCAGCGTAACCTGCGGGCGATCTGCAGGAACCTGAAAAAACAACTGCCCCGGCGCGATCACCTCCCAGGGCTTACGTGGGCCATGCGTTGTCACTGCAAATGTCTTACCGCCATATACCTCGCCTGGCAGATCGGTGTAGGGAAGCCTGATGTGCTGATAATCCACCTGTGAGCCAAGCACCGTCACCAGATAGTGCCCCACTACCCCATCGCGAGGAATACTGATGACATAAGGCCGATCCTGTGGATACTGCCCGGCCGGAACCTTGCCCTGAAAAATCACCCGTCCCTCAACATCCTGAACCAGTACATAAATGCCCGCCAGGGAAACCACCTGACCAGTGATGCGCACCTGCCAGTCCTGATCCACTTGCTCCCGACAATAGATGCTATCGCACATCAGCCCCATCGCAGTGTCAGCAGCGTCCGCAGCAGCGACTGTATTACTCAGGGCCAGCATGATCAGACATGACAACCAGCAGATCACTTGTTTGGCGCAGGCGGCTTGAATCATGCGTGATTCCTTTCCACAGCCTGAGGGCGTTCAATCATGATCGGCATAATGAATCTTGCCGAAGTTATTGTCACCCTGCTGGAAGGGTATGGTCTTGGCGTGACCATCCACGAATGAAAAGTTCACACGATCTATCTGATGACGATACGAGGCCACCTGCGTAAGCAACGGCCAATACACGGTTTCATCAGCAAGGCCCACCACGTTGGCGCCTGGACGAAAACGAAGCGTCTCATCTCCATCCGAAATGTCAAACGCCACGGAGTTTTTATCAACGTTCCAGGGGCTTTCCGTCATCAGATAAACACTGCTCGGCCGACGGACATCTGCGCGACGTTTGTGGGTCGAGGTAACCGTCAGCGCTCCGGTGGTCCCATTGATCGAAGTGTAACCCGACACCGTGGAGGAGAAGACATAGTGGCTCAAACTCTGCTTGCCCCCGTAGTCGCCGGAGACCATCACTCCAGACTTGCTTGGCTGAGCAGTAGCGAGTGCGGGGCAGAAACGGATATTGCTGCCGGTGTATGGGTTCCAGGGGCTTCCAGTTTCATCCAGCCGAGGAATCACCTCAAGCTCCGTCATGCGTTTGATGGCACCAACGTGTCTAGTGAATCCCCACTCATTGACCGCGAACGTCCCCGAGTTGCCGTTGTAGCGACGAATAGGGAAAAAATCCTTGCTGGCATCGGCGTACTGAAGAGCAGCCATGTTCATCTGCCGAAGGCTGCTCAAGCAGGTGACCATCGTTGTCGCTTCGCGAGTCTTACGCAAAGCGGGAAGCAGAAGTGCGATGAGCAGCGATATGATCGAAATGACCACAAGCAGCTCGACGAGCGTAAAGCCGCGTGTAATGCTTTGGGGCATGGTGAATGCTTTCCGCTGAACTTCTCAAAACGAGGTTCTTTCCCGTGAACATCCACAGACCGCAGCGTCAGACAGGCAATCAATATTATTTGAGAATAAAGCGTTTTATCTTCCTGTCAAGATAAAACGCTTGATAGCCTCAATAATCCGGAATAGAATCGCGACATGGCCAAGCTTATTGACGTAGCCAGGGCGGCGAACATTTCCATTGGAGCAGCCTCCAGCGTTCTGGGAGGCAAATCCAGCACGATTGGCACCAGCCCCGCCACACGTAAACGCATACTTGAAGCCGCAAAACGGCTGGGTTACACACCAAGCCCTACGGCCCTTTCGCTGTCGACGGGACGGACTTTCACCATCGGGTTGATGATTCATAACGTTCTGCGTTATCTGTCGCACCCCAGTGGTGCGCGTGTCATCGCGGGAATCTGTCAGGCTGCCGCAGCGCAGAACTACCGCATCCTCCTGATGACAGCCGACACGCAGAATACATTTGATGCGAGGGTGATGGACGCCTGCGTAGTGCTCGGCTGGGCCGACTCATCTGAAAGCAAACTCATTCGGAAGCTGGCCAAGGACATTCCGGTGGTGTGCATGTACAAGCCTCAGCCGGGCATGATTCCGGTTGAAATTCGCCAGCCATCAACACCCCCCGCTCAGAAGGCGGCAGAGTATCTGTACGATCTGGGGCATCGACACCTGGCGGTGGTGGACACTAATTCCAGCCAAAACAGGATAGCCAGTATCTTTCGTAAGGTCGCAGCGCAGCGGGGCATTGACGTGCGTATCGACACTTTCAACGACATCTGGCAGACGCGCATCTACGCTTCCGTGGAACAAGTGGCGTCGCTTGACCCCATGCCCACTGCAATCTTTGCTTTTGATGATGACTACGCTCAGGTGCTCATGTCACGCCTGTTTGCCCGAGGCTGGCGCATACCACAGGACATTTCTATCTTCAGCGGCTCGACCCATCGTCAGGGCTTCCAATTGACTCCGGCAGTTACAGGTATTGATTGCCATCAGGACAATCAGACCACGCAGATCGTCACGAGCCTGATCGCTGCTTTGCAGGAAAAAAAGACACTCCGCAAGATTGTGATCGATGCGATCCCTGCAGAGCTGATCGAACGTGATTCCTGCGCCCCGCCTCGCACCAGCCACTGACTGCTATCCGAAAGTCAAACCCATCTACTCCCTCCCGCAGGGGAGTTTTCCGCCTGATTCCATCCCTCCCTTTGCCTAACCCTATCCAGTTGCAGGCCTGCATCGATGAAAGGTTACCACCCCAACTGCATGTGACCGTCTTTATTCTTCACTACCCGGAGGGAAAAGCCTTCATTGCGATGTAAAGCCAAATGGACAGATGGCAGGATGGTTAATGGCCTGGCGTCAGGCCAATGATATACGCGACGCATGCGGGTTCTTTTACCTCTTACTCGTCGATTGGAGACTGTAAGACTGAGTCCATGCCATCTTAATGATGCTTGCCTCCCTGGCTTATTCATCATCTACTCATGACATTTCATCCTTCACGGGGAAGGATTGACGATTTGGGGAATGAACAGATCCCTTGGATCAGCCGCAATAAAATGGGGTGTGTTATTCAGAGTGATGGTGGAAGGCCGAGTCAAGCGATTCCTGAGCCAGAAAGGTGGCACTTCCCACTCCAAGCCATATACCTTCTGAGTTGAATGCCTAGGCAGCACAACCCTCCGACTGCCTCCGATACCAGGTACATGAGCAGTACTGTCGTACTGCCAGATCTTATCCGTATCACTGACGCGGAAAGGCCTTCGAAAATCCATTTCACTCATGCTGATGGAAGCCAGCTTCTGACTTTCTGACGAGCCATAGAAATAAAAAGCACGAGCCTGAATTTCAGCCAACTGCCTTGGGAAGAATGCTTCCACCGTCACTGGCCAGGGACAGCCTACCACTCGCGCCCATGGCTGATACTCGCTTTGCCTGGATGCCAGGTAGCCCTTTCCAGCCTCTTTACATATCAATTGGTAATCACCGATCAGGCCATCGACGGGTACATCAAAACGCACATATCTTCTGACTCCCTCATCAATGGTCTGCTCGACGGCTACCTTGCCATCGGGACGATAAAGAACAAAATGCCCGCCGAAGGTCACCACCAACGAGAATGACCAAGGCTTATCCATCCCTTCACGGATAAAAAAACGATGACCTGTCAGAGCCTGGTTGTTGGGTTTACCAATCGCGCGATAGGTGAGAACTCTTCCATTGACATGCGTAGGCAGGTATGTCTGTCGCCACGCTTCAGGCGCGATCGTCATTGCTCCCATGATTCGAGGCATGGCCAGGAGGTTCATCTTATTGGCGGGCAGAAATGAATAAGGTGAGACAGCCTCACTGACCTGATCGTCAAGAATGCCACGCGCCAGATTCAAATACTCCACATCCTGCGTAAGCATAAAACCATAGGCCAGAGCTCGCGTTGTCCCGTAGTCAGCAATCATCCCCGCGCCATAATCACGGCCACGATTGATGAACGCCAGCAATGGCGCTTTAAACTGCGGATCATGGGTGAGGTTCCAATAGAACCACATGCCTTCATACGCCCACCCCAGTGCGGCATGAAAATGCCAATCAGACATTTTCTCTGCCTGGGCGACCTTCTCGACTTCGTCGAGAGGATAAAACATAGCCGCGATTTTCTTCGCTCGCTCGAGATATCTTGGATTCCATGTCGCCTGATACGCCATGCACAAGCGATGGAGCAGCATGCCTGCATTGCGAATTTCATTGCCGACCTGGATGCCTGCTTTGTTGACGCCATATCCAGGCGAGTTGCAGATGAGATCAGCCGAGGCTTCAAGCACATCCAGGGCGTGACGATCGCCTGTCAGCCAGTACATGTAAACGTAGTCGTCTTTAGCCTGGAGATTGGATGCGATCTGGTCCCCGCCGGGCCCTCGCTGGTATCCCCCCAGCCAGGGGACTTCGGAGTTGTCGTAGTGGTATTCTGCTCCGTTTTTTCTTCCATGTCCGTCGTGATGAGAATGAGCGCGATCCGAAGAATACAACGTATAGGTCTGAGCATAGCGGAGCCATTTCCTGTCACCGCTGCGCATAAATTGAATCCAGGGGAACCCGCCCCATAGATAATGGCTCTTAGGCCGAGCACGATGCCAGCTGGCCATGCCCGCATTCTCATCCCAGGTGTGTGAGCTTGGATACACTGGCCCGGGGTTCATGAACTGGTGATAGCCCCCCCACTCCCAGAAGCCATGCCAATTGTTTTTCTCCACGCTGTCTGTCACCAGGTGAAGAATGGCATCAAAGTAATTTTCCTCATCACGGAATGTCTCATAATTGCGTGAAGCGTGAGGCATCCAATCCATGGCACGAGTCCGGGCCATCCATTGTGGATCGGCGCAGGCGACTGCCGGATAAGCCACTTCGCGAGCCAGACCGCCGTAACCCCGGGGAAGCTGCTCGAGGTATCCACCATATCCCGGGCCACTGAAGCTGATATGAAGCTCATGGGTTTTGGCAGCACCTGTGGCATTGGTCTTCTGCCTGAGTACCTCCATGTACTGCTCAGCCGTCATGTTTGCTGGGCGTGGCTTGCCTGCCGTGAGCGTGAGCTTTTGTTTCTCCGTCAACAGCTGCCAATAACCGTCCCATGAGGTATCCAGCAGCCTTGCGCCCGGAGGCCAGAAATGCACACGAATGATCCCAGCTTCGGCCTCCATGCCCCAAGGGAACTGCTGCCAGGCATCACGCAGGGCAATGTGCGTACCCAAGGTTCCATGCATGGTCATCCATCCGCCGCCCTGCTCGCCCAGCACCTGTTTTGACTTGTTGCCATACTCAAGGACACATTGGGACCAGCCGGAAGGAGTAGTGTCCTGCACAATCTTGATGTAACCCGTGAAGTCCGCGCTGGCCGATGCGTTCAGCAGATCATTGTTACCCGTAAAGCCACGCATGGCGTTACCCACTTGAGGGCTGCATCTGCGAATCTGCATGCTGATGCTGCGAATTCGATCTTCTGACGACAGTCCCGTAAAAATCCAGGTGTGATCAATGCGCAGGTGCGGGTTGTTACGCGTGATGTGCAGTCGAATGCGATATCGACAGAACTTTTCACCCGCAGTATTGGTATACCAGCCATCCACCCGGATGATCGCTCGCTGCGGGCCTGTTTCTTCCAGAACGACGATCGCATCCTTATCCAGATCCGAGCGAAAAATGCCTTTGGTTTCATGCTCGACATAGAAGGCGCTGAAATCACGATCCCCTTGCCCTTCCTCACCATCCTTGAGCGGAACCGCCATCGGCGCCCCGAGCACTGACAACTGATGAAATGGATCAAAGCCTCGTGTCGTGAGTTTGCCCTGAATAGCTCCTGCTTTGATTTCAATGCAGTCATCCGCAGCAACCGCGATATCTTCTGACGCTTTCATGAAAGGCGCCACGACTTCATTAAACACCAGTTTGTACTGCCGACCGCGCATAGCCTGCATATCGATCAGCAGCCAGCGCACGCCCATATCTCCACTGGGGTTCCATGTGGCTGTAACCTTGGCTTGAGGAATGGTGACCTGACCCAGGTCATCCACAATGCGAACATCGCCTGCGCGATCGACCGCCAGCGTGTTGATGGGAAAAGTGAGGTACTCCCCGTCAACTGGGCGCATCCTACCCGGAAATAAGGTGGATTGATCCTGCCGGTGGTGCCGCCTCGGAGTGAGCCCGGAGGGCGAGCGCAGAGGCGGCACCACCGAGCGCCGA
>Ga0182792_1001972_pt1 | contig 15416 bp, 12 predicted proteins | sample Passage237B_FD_130497 | JGI IMG/M metagenome (GOLD analysis project Ga0182792, IMG submission 130497) | Cellulose adapted compost microbial communities from Newby Island Compost Facility, Milpitas, CA, USA - Passage2 37B (version 2) (version 2) ...
CATGGCGCTCCCGGCGAAGCCGGGCCGCGCGGGCCCACCAGTCTCGGAGCCGCTCTGCTCCGCAGCGACATCCCCAACCCCAAAACCAACAAGCCGTCTGTCTATCGCTAAGCGCTGTATAACATCTCATTCGACCGCTCGGCGCTTGCTCAAGGTGGAGGCGCAGAGAGGATGAGATTGCCGCATTGTGCGCGGGGGCTTTCGTGGTGTCGAGGTGTAGAAAGTGCTGCTCAGATGTCCCCAAAGGCAGGCGCCACTGGGGGAGAGCGCCAAATGCCTCGCGTAGGGGCGGAGCGAAGTCGTAGTTGCGCTGCGCGTTAGACTGCGGGGGGAGAGCGACGACTTGGGGGGTCGCGGGGGTCGCGGAGGGTCGCGGCGGCCGGCGGCTGAGCATATGGCGGACTGGGGTTGTGCTGTCTAATTTGCGGGGAAAGGCAGCGGGGAACGGGGGGCACGGCGCTTGCTGGAGGGGTAGCGTGGCCCTGAGCGAGCGGTTGACTGACCTGAGCACGCCGCGGGCGATCTTCCAGGCCATTGAAGAAGAGCTGCGTCTGCGACGTGGGAGTCCCCGAACCGCGGAGGCCTACGTGGGCTGGGCCCGACGGTTCATCGCCGCATCGGGCAGGAAACATCCGCGAGACCTCGGGCCTTCCGATGTCGTCGGCTTTCTCTCGCGACTCGCGACGGAGGAGCGGGTGAGCGCATCAACCCAGAATCAAGCTTTGGCTGCGCTCCTCTTCCTCTACAAGGACGTGCTCGGCCAGCCCCTCGACTTCCTCGACGGGATTGTCCACGCCCAGCGACCGAAGCGCCTCCCCGTCGTTCTATCGAGAGACGAGGTGCGCGCACTGTTCTCCGCGCTGGACGCTCCATGGCTTCTCATGGCGAAGCTGCTCTACGGAGCTGGCCTCCGGCTCATGGAGTGCGCGACGCTCCGCATCAAAGACGTGGACCTCGCTCGTCGTCAGCTCACGGTGCGACACGGCAAGGGAGCCAAGGATCGGATCACCTTACTGCCCGCTTCGCTCGAACCCGAACTCAAGCATCACCTCGAACGTCGTCGCCTCGAACACGAGCGAGACCTCGCCCGCGGTCTGGGCGCTGTGGAGGTTCCGTTCGCGCTCGCTCGAAAGTATCCGAACGCGCCTTTAGAGTTCCGTTGGCAGTGGGTGTTTCCGGCGACTCGCCACTATAAGGACGAAGCGAGCGGCCAAATCAGGCGTCATCACCTCCACGAAACTGGCCTGCAGCGCGCTGTCCGCCGGGCCGCCCTGAACGCGCAGATCCGGAAACCGGTGAGCTGTCACACGCTCCGACACTCCTTCGCCACCCACCTCCTCGAATCCGGTACCGACCTGAGAACGATTCAGAAGCTCCTCGGACACCACGACGTCCGAACAACGATGATCTACACGCACGTCGCGAACTCGGGGCCCTTCGGAGTCCAGAGTCCGCTCGACGCGCTCCTTTGAGTCGATATTCTTCCCCCATTTTCCTCGATCAACCCGCCCCTCCCGCGCATGATCACAAAACGACCCCTTCACGAAAGCCTCTCTCCTCTTTGGCGCCCCTCAGCCGAGCGCACCTGCCGCCCCTTGCTCCCAGTGACCCTCGCGTCACGCTCTCTCCTGAGCGCCCTCTGAGCGCCCTCTGAGCGCCCCCTCGTTCATCCCCGCCTCCTCTGAGCGCCCCCTCGTTCACCCCCGCCTTTCCTCTGAGCGCCCCCTCAACCGAGCGCCTCTGCACCGCCCCCTTGCTCCCAGTGACCCTCGCGTCACGCTCTCTCCTGAGCGCCCTCTGAGCGCCCCCTCGTCCGCCCACGCCTCTCTCTTCTTCCGCACACCCTCCTCCGACCGCCCCAATCTCCACTCCTAACCCATCATCCTCACGTCACGCTCCTTCCCCCGACGCGCTCCCCCACGCCTCCTCACGCCTCCCCACGCCTCCTCGCGCCGCCCGTTGCCCCTCCTTTTTTCCATGTCTTCGACCACTCCCAACCCATCGCCCTCACATCACACCCCCATCCCCCACGTGCCCTTGCCCTCCTCTCACGCCCCGTCACCGTCCTCGCCGGCGCCCGTGATCGCCCCCGTGCCGGCCCCCGTGACGACCACGCGCACTTCTCGTCCGATGACGCCGCACCACACCTCTCCCACTGGACCCACTCGCTCCCCTCGTGAGCGTTCACATTTCGGGCTTGCCCTCGCGGCGCTTCCTCTCGCGGCAGTCTTGGCCTGTTCGGGGGCGAATAAGCCGGGGGAGGACGCGGGGAGCGGAGGGACGAGCGGGCAGGGAGCTGGGGGCGTTACAGGGAGCGGCGGGCAGGGAGCCTCGGGAGGCGCGGCAGCGGGCGCCGGCGGCTCTGCGGGCTCGGGCGGAGGCCAGGCGGCGAGCGGCGGGGCGGACGCGAGCGGGGGACAGACCAGCTCCGGAGGACAGGCGAGCTCTGGAGGGCAGGGGAGCGGCTCAGGCGGCGCCGAGACGGGCTCGGGCGGGGCCGGGGGAGGCGCGAGCGGGGGCGCGGGGAGCGGGGGCCAGGGGAGCGGGGGCGGACCGGGCGGGGAGCCGGGGTCTTTGGCGGAGATGTATCCCTGTGATGGGGAGATGAGCGGGTATGACGCGGTTGTTACGGGGGCGGGGAATAGCTGGAGCGTGAGCGGGGGAGGGACGCACGGGAGTTTGCTCGAGGCGATGCGCGCGGCGCTTGGGTCGGGGGGCGCGAGCGCAAACTCAAAGCGCAAGGTTCTCCTCGCGAGCGACGGGACGGTTCCGGCGAATGAGCAGCTTCGCGTGTTCAGCAACACGGTGCTCAACGTCTGTGCGACGATCACTGTCGTCGACCCGACGGGCGGCTCGGATCGGAGTCCGATCTACGCGCGGAGCGCTTCGAATATCGACATTCCTCACCTCACCATCCGCGGCAACGCTCAGTACGGCGCCTTCTTCCGGGAGACGGAGAACGTTCACATTGGCGTCGCGGATATTCGCCTGAGCGGCGGGCTCGGCATTCGCATCGACAACAATCCGAGCGGAAGCGACTGGGCCAATAGCGCCAGTAACGCCGCGCGGCGCTCGGGTTTCCGGCTCGATGACGTCTACGTCGAGAACGTCTCCCACGGGGTCGAGTTCTACGGCATCAAGGACATCACGATCGGGCGCGTCGTCGCGCGAAACACGACCCAGGCCGGGCTCATGCTCAATAACTCCGTGAACGTCGAGGTCGATCTCGTCGACGGCAAAGGCGTCTCACCGAACGCCGGTTACGCGGTCTTCCGCATGGCGAACGACAACGGCAAGGACTGGGACTCAGGGAATCACCCGATGAGCATTCACGTCAAGAAGGTCATCGCGCGGGAGTCCGGCGGCCAAAACGGCCAGGGCATCTTCTGTCTCACGGACAGCGGCGGCGTCACCATCGACGAGGTCGACCTCGAGAACACCGCTTCGAACGCCGTCTGGCTCGAATGGTGTACCAATGTCCGTATCGGAACCTCCACCGCCCAGAGCCGCATCGTCAACTCCGGGAACTTCATGGTCTCCTACGGAACCGACACGCGCCGCTCGAATCAGCTCGTCTTCGAGAACATCACGCTCACCGGCACGAACATCAACTTCAACCACGACTGTCCCCCGAGCATTCAGTGGATCAACGTCACGCGGAACGGCGCGGCGGTCACCCAGTGTCAGTAACCTCCCGCGCCTGCAGTGCTCAGTCGGTGTCGGTAGCGACCGGCGCTGCAGCGCTCAGTCGGTGTCGTGGCTCTACGACGACGGCGGCTCCCTCGCCGGCGCGAGCGCGCTCTGTCGCCTTGACTCGCCTCACGGTCGCGGCTCGACTCGAAGGCGCCCCCTTCGCGAGTCTTCGAGAGAGCCCTTCGTCCATGCAGCGGTACACCGTCTTCGACAGCGCGCTCGGCCCGATCGGACTCGTCTGGACCGAACGGGGCGTCGTGAGCCTCCTCCTCCCCGAGCGGACGCGGAGGGCCACCGAAGCCGAGCTCCGCGCCCGTCATCCCAGCGCCGAGCTCGCCGAACCGTCCGTCCCGATTCGCCGGGCCGTCGACAAGATCCAGAAGCTCCTTCGCGGCGAGAAGGTTTCGCTCGCCAGCGTCCCCGTCGATCTGAGCGGCGTGAGCGAATTCTATTGCTCCGTCTACGAGCTCGCGCGCCAGATCCCGCACGGCGAGACGCGCAGCTACGGCGAGATCGCTCGCGCTCTCGGGAAACTCGGCGCGGCCCGCGCCGTCGGCCAAGCCCTCGGACGAAACCCCGTCGCGATCGTCGTCCCCTGTCACCGCGTCCTCGCGAGCGGCGGCGGCATCGGCGGTTTCTCAGCGCCAGGTGGCACCGCCACGAAGACGCGCTTGCTCGCCATCGAACAGGGAGCCCTCGGCGCAACCAGCGCGAAGGCCGCCCCACGAAGCTCAGCCAACCAAGCGAAGCCTGCCCCGGCGAAGGCGGCCGCAGCGAAGACCTCCCTCTCCAAAGCTCGCGTCGTCCACGAACGGCGCCGCGAAACGACACGCCAGGCCCTCCACGAGGACTTCGACGAGGGCTCTCGTTACCTCCACTCCCTCGAGCCGAAGTTTCGCTCGGTCATCGAGCGGGCAGGACCGATGCGCCTCGGGCGCGGGCAGACGGACGTCTTCCTCGCCCTCGCCAAGGCCATCACTTATCAACAGCTGAGCGGAAAAGCGGCGGGCAGTATCTGGGCCCGGGTTCTCGAGCTCGACGGAAAGAAGCTGCGTCCGGATTTCGTCGCCGAAGCTCAGCTCTCGCTCCTTCGGGGGGCAGGGCTCTCGGAGGCCAAAGCTCGCTCGCTCCAAGATCTTGCTCAGCGGGTCGTCGCCGGGGAAATCCCCAAGCGGCGCGCGCTCCTCGGCATGACCGACGAGGAGATCATCGAGCGACTCACGGTCGTCCGCGGCGTCGGTCGCTGGACCGTGGAGATGTTTCTTATTTTTGATCTCGGTCGCCCGGACGTTCTCTCTTCGACGGACTACGGCGTGCGAAAAGGATACAGCTTGATCTTCGGAACTTCAGACCTTCCCACTCCCCGCGAGCTCGAACGACACGGCGAGCGCTGGGCCCCTCATCGATCGACGGCGACTTGGTACTTCTGGCGTGCTCTCGAGCAGGTCGACTGACCCCATGCCGCGCGTCTCTTCCTTCTTTCGCCCGGTGCTCAGCGCAGTCCGGGCCAACATCGTCCCCGGCCTCTTTCTCCAGGCTTTCGCCCTCGCGATCGTGCTCGCTTACGAGTTCAGCGGGAGCGTCCGCGAAGCTCTCGATTTCATCGGCCGCGTCAAAGTCGAAGGCGGCTTCGTCTACTCGATCCTCGCGACCTCTTTCTTCGGCGGCCTCGTCCCTTACGTCGTCCTCACGCTCGCCCGGCGCATTCCACCCGAGCGTCGGCTCAAGGACTTCGCCTTCTATCTCCTGTTCTGGGGTTACAAGGGCTTCGAGGTCGATCTCCTCTATCTCTCACAGGCCGCCTGGTTCGGGGACGAGCGCGACTTCATCACGATCTTCTCGAAGACCCTCGTCGACCAGCTCGCTTACGGACCGCTCCTCGCCGTCCCGACGCAGACGGTCTTCTTCCTCTGGAAGGACTCGGGCTATTCGTTCGCGGGCGTGCGCGAAGCGCTCCGGAAGGAGAGCCTCTGGGCTCGGCTGATCGTCGTGATGGCCTCGAACTGGTTCGTTTGGATCCCGGCGGTCGCCATCATCTATTCGCTCCCGGTTCCGCTCCAGCTCCCGCTCTCGAACCTCGTCCTGACCTTCTGGACGCTGATTTTGACCTTCGTGAGTCGAAGCGAGACGGAGAAGTAGAACCTTCGTGGTCATCCCGCGCCGGGGTAGGCAGTGTTTGCGCAGAATTATGCGCTCGGTTTTCTTGGCTTTCCTTGGTGGGGGGGAGGAGCGGCGTTAGGATTTGCCCATGACGGAGCGGAGGACAGATAACGCGGCGACGATTGTCGCGGCTCTCGGCATGAAGGAACACCCGGAGGGCGGCTACTACGTCGAGACCTTTCGTGATGCGCCGGCGAAGGGCCGGGGCCAATCGACAGCGATCTATTATCTGCTCGAACACGGCCAGCGCTCTCATTGGCACCGCATCGACGCGGTCGAGGTCTGGCACTACTACCGCGGGGCGCCCCTCGAGATCTTGGTCTGGACCGAGGGCAGCGAGGTCCGGCGCCATATCCTCGGCCCGGATGTCCTCTGCGGTGAGCGGCCCCAGCTCGTGATTCCGCCCCTCGCTTGGCAAACGGCGCGGCCCGTCGAGACCCCCGGATGTGAGAACTTCTCGCTCGTCGGGTGCACAGTGGCGCCCGCCTTCGAGTTCTCGGGCTTCGAGCTGGCGCCCCCCGATTTCGCCCCGGAGGCGGGGACTCTCGACTGAGTGTGAGCGTGCTCAAGGCGAGGCGGCGCGCGCGGGAGCGCACCTGACGTACGCGGGAGCACGCCAGCCCGGTCTCGGGCGACGGGCCCCTTCGCGCTGTCCCGCTCGGCCTCGCCTATACAGGCGACGACGTGGCGTGGGCCGCCTGGAGGCTCTATGAGCCCGGCAATTCTTTCGCTCAGCCTTACGTTCTCGCCGGCGAGCTCTCGCGCGACGGAAAACATCTGCTCTGGGCGTTCTCCCGCGTGCCCGTCGCGCCCTTTGCGCTGGACGGAGGGCTCGCTGTAACCCCCGACGGCAGCACAGCGGTCATTCTCTGGGGGCACCTCTCCTCCGCTGTCTCTCCAAACGCTCATGCTCGATTGGCCGTGGTTAAAGACCACGTGCTCTGGGAAGGCACCGTTCACGACTTCGGGACGGCGTCTGCCTGCCGCGTGAGCGCGCCGCTGATCTCCGCGAGCGGAACCCAGGTCCTCGCCTCCGCTCAATGCCCAGATGGTCGCGCCTTCCTGTTCGGCGCGAGCTGGATTCTGCGACTCCCGGGCAAAGCTATCGGTCTCCCTGCCTTTGCCATCGACGCATCCGGCACGATCGGCCTCGTCGCCTGGCCCACCATCTCGGGAACCCACGCCACGTATAGCATCGAGACGATCAAGCTTACCTGGTGAGCGCCTGCCGCTCCCGCTCGTGAGAACCGAGACACGAAAGGACAAATCCGACCGCCGGTACGATGGGCCGCTCTCATGCTACGAGGCGGGCATGGCGCTCAGGCGGAGTGTGGTGCTTGTCCCGCTTTGGGCGGCGGCCTGTGGCGCGCGCTCTGAGTTGCTGTTCGAGGAGGCACCGGTCGCCTCGGGCGGAGCGAGCGGAGGGGGCGCGTCGAGCTCCGGACGATCGGGGGGCGCGCCCGGAAGGGGCTCGGGCGAAAGCCCTGGCCGCGGGGGCTCCGAGCCGACCCTCCTCGTCGATGAAACTTTCCCTGAGCCGGCGGCGGCTCCTGAAGTTGCTCTCGCGATGGCGCCTTCTGGCGAAGCGGCGGTCTTCTTTTTCAAGAGCCGCGAGGACTCCGTCGGTCACGCTCGTTGGTCCGGGGTGAGCTGGGAGCCGGCTCCTTCCGGAACACAAGAGGGCATCGAGAGAGTGAGGCGCGCGTGGATCGCGGAAGACGGCGCGCGCGCATGGGTGAGTTATGTGGCGAAGAAGGAGAGTCCTTCCTATCCGCTCAGCTCGGAGGTCTTCGTCGGGGGGCTTCCCCAGGGTTTTTCGATGTCCTTCCAGGCGTTCCGGCTCCCCCGCACGTCGGCGAGCTTCGACGCTCCTCCCGAAGACGTCGCCGTCGGACCCGAGGGAGACACCGCAGCCGCCTTCCTCAGCCACAGCCGAAAGCAGTACGTTTTTCGGAACACCACCGCGAGCGGAGTCGTAGCTGGTTTTCTTTCTCCGCTCGCTGCCGGAAAAGAAAGAGCTGGCGCGCTGATCGGATTTCCGAACGGGATCTACTGGGAAGAAGCGCGCCACTTCGGCCGTACCTCACTGATCACCTTCTCTGATTTCATTGAAGAGACTTCGGTCGGTTGGTTCGGACAAGACGCGATGGTCGCGATCGGTCTGACCTACACGAAGCACGACGTCGCTTGGGGCGCTTGGAGGATCGCCGCTCCTCCCGATCGGGAAGACGTTAGTCTCATTCGCGTCGCCCGCCTCGAGGCCGATCGAGCTCCTCAGTTCTTCGAGCTTGCCATCGGCGTTACCGACTTCGCAGAGGGCGGAGGCATCGCTATCGGTGATGACGAGAGCTTCGGGGTCGTCCTCTGGGCTCAGCGTTTCCCCCATAAATCTCAAGTCCGCTTCGCGGTCATCCAGGACGGCCTCCTCTTCGAGAAGGCCTCCTTCGATCTCCCGACGGAAGCCTCCTGCCGCGTGAGCTCACCCATGTTCGCCCAGAGAGCGCTTCGTTTCCTCGCCTCCGCTCACTGCTCGGACGGGAGCGCTTACCTGTTTGGTATGGACTGGTTTTGGCCCCTTCCGGGCAAAGTTGCGAGCCTCCCCGCCGTCGCCATCAACGAAGACGGCTCGATCGGTCTCGCCCTTTGGACGGAAGAAGACGGGCAGAACGGGGACTATCTCATTCAGACGCGCACCCTGGTTTGGTGATTCATCGACGCGTCAAATCCCGGACCGGCCGGAGGCGGCGGTGAGCCTCTCGTGAGGATCACGGGACGGGCGCTTCGTCTCGTGCTACGAGGCGGCCATGGCCATGCGGTGGAGGGGGCTTACGGTGTCACTTTTTGTGGTGGCTTGTGGAGCGCGGTCGAGTTTGCTGCTCGAGGATGGTCCGATCACCGCTGACGGAGATTCGGGTTCGGGCGCCTCGAAACCGGCCGGGGGCGGCGGCGCACCGGGAAGCGGCGCGTCGGCGAGCGTCGGAGCTGCGTCAGGCGTAGGGGCGGCAGCGGGCGGAGGAGGGAGGCCCGGGAGCGGGGGCGCACTTGCCGCGGGCGGAAGTGGATTGGGCGGAGGACCCTTTTCCACTGGGGGAAGGATCGATTTCGAGGATTACGAGCCCACCGTTACAGCCATCACTTATCCCGAGAGAGCCGCCTCGCCGGCGCTCGCCCTCGCGATATCTCCGAGCGGCGAAGCTGCGGCTGTCTTCTTCACCACCGAGAAGGGCCACGTGGGCCAGGCGCGGTGGCTCGGGGCGAGTTGGGAACCGGGTCTCGACGGAACCGACGATAGGGTCAGGACCGTAACGAACGCCTGGCTCTCGGAGGACGGATATCGTTCGTGGGTCAGCTATGAGTTTGCTCGCGGAAGCTCCCCCTATCCGCTCGGATCGGAGATCTTCTCTGGGGGGCTCCCCTTCGGAGTCACGACGTCGATCGAGGAGTTCCAGCTTCCGTACCGGCAGGTGAGCTTCGAGAAGCCTCCTCTCGAGGTTGTCCTCGATCGCTCCGGGGACACAGGCGCGGCGTTCCTCGACACAAGCCGCTTTCAATACATGGTCCGGGACTGGAGCGTCCCGGGGTCGGACTCTTCATATGTCCTTCCCCATGTCATGGCTGCCCTCGAGGACTGCCCGAGCGCGCTCATCTCGCTGCGCGACCAGGTCCTCTGGGAGGATGCACGTTACGATGGGACCGGGATTACCCTTTCCCACATCCCCGTCGACGGCGCCTTCATGAGCAGACTCCCGCGCCATACCTTTGTCCCTTTCGGGCTCTCCTATTCGGCCAGTAGCAGCGTCTGGGGCGCCTGGAGGGTCGTCCCGCCCGCCAGCGACTCCTCCGAAGCGTTCATTCGATTCGGATTGCTCCGGACCGGCGGGGACCACCTGATCTGGGAGTTTCCGACGATACGCTCTCCTCGATTCATCGAAGGAGGAGGCCTCACAGTGAGTCGGGACGGAGAGGTCGCAGCGACCACTTGGGGGTACCGCTTGGCGAACGCATCGGCCGTCCGACTCGCATGGATCAAAAACTGGGTTTCGAACGAAGGGATCACCGTCCCCTTGGAGACGCCGTCCCTCTGCCGCGTGAGCGCACCTGCTCTCTCCGCAAGCGGTCACCGCCTCATCGCCTCCGCTCACTGCTCCGACGGACGCGCGTATCTGCTCGCTCCCAATTGGCAGCTCAGCCTGAGCGACTGGGCCGCCGATCTCCCGAAGATCGCTCTCAGCGATTCCGGCAACCAAGGGTTCGTCGCCTGGACCGAGTGGGTTCCAGGAGACTCGCGCTATCGCATCGAGACGCGCGTGCTCGTTTGGTAAGGCCGACTCGGTCAGCCAAAACGAAACCTAGAGCGCGCCCGCACTTGCAGGCGACACAAAAAGCTTGGTCTCACGACACTGACCATTCATGGCTTTGCGGTGGAGGGCGATCGCGGTGTCGCTCTGGGCGGTCGCCTGTGGCGCCCGATCGGGCTTGATTGTCGACGACAACTCTACGTTTTTTCCGGACGGCCCCTCTGACCTCGGCGCGGGCGCCTCGACTCCTGGACGATCGGGAGGCGGGGGCACGCCAGGCGCGGGGGCCGCTCCGAGCATCGGAGGCGCGCCAGGCGTCGGGGCGGCACCGGGTGTCGGGGCGGCACCGGACGTCGATGGGGGTCCCAAAAGCGGCGGCCTGAGCGCCGGGGGGAGCGGAGCCAGTGAGCCGTGGACTCCGAGCCCCACGGGCGGAGGACCAACCTTCGGCGACCACGAGCCCGAGGTCGTCGAACAGGGAACTTACCCTGAGCGCGCCCTGCTCCCCGACCTCGCGCTCGCGATGACCCGGAGCGGCGAAGCCGCCGTTCTCTTCTTCACGTCTGAGAGCGCTCACATTGGCCAAGGTCGTTGGTTCGGAGAAGAGTGGAAACCGGAACACGAAGGAACGGAGGTGGGCGTGCACGGGGTAAAGCGCGCCTGGATCCGAGAGGACGGGCTCCTCTCTTGGGTCAGTTATGCGGTGGAGAGCGGGACTCCTCCGCTCAGCTCTGAAGTTTTCTCGGGAGGTCTTCCGATGGGCTTTTCGACGTCCTTTGAAGAGTTCCGACTTCCGCTTGGTCCCGGGAATTTCGAGGCGCCGCCTTCGGACATCATCCTCGGCCCGAGCGGAAACGCGGTCGCCGCTGAGCTGAGCTCGCGCCAGTTTCAGTACACGGTCGACGACGTCAGCGCTTTGGGAGACGACCATGGTGCGCCTTGTGCTCTCGCCGCAGGCGAGACCGGCGTCAGCTCTCTCTATTCCGTCGGCGACCAGCTCCTCTGGGATGACGCGCGTTACGACGGCGACCTCTTCCTCCACCCGACTCGAGTCGATGGCGCTGCCCAGAGCGAACCTGATCGCGTCTTTCTCCCGGTTGGCCTCGCTTACACGGACGACGATGTCGCCTGGGGCGCGTGGAAAGTCGTCGAACCAGGCAATACCGCCACCTTCCCCTATCTCAGAGCCGGCGAACTCTCGCCCGATGGCGATCACGAGCTCTGGGACTTGTACGTGGTGTCCGCGGCACCTTTTGCGTACGGGGGAGGGCTCGCGGTAACGCCTGACGGCAATACCGCGGTCGTCCTCTGGGGCTATCTCCCGAGCACGCAGGCCTCGCCAGCGGGCTCTCATGCCCGGATGGCGTGGATCAAAGACAACCTGCTCATCGAGGGCACCACCCACGATTTCCTTACGACCTCCTCCTGCCGCATTGGTCCCCCATCACTCGCTGGCAGCGGGGAACAGGTCATCGCTTCAGCTCACTGCTCGGACGGCAGCGGCTTCCTGTTTGGGCTCGACTGGCTCGTGCGACTCCCGGGGAAGGTCGCGGGCCTCCCGGCTGTCGCTATCGACGAATCCGGCGCGGTCGCGCTCGCCGCCTGGACCGAGCGCGACGCCTCAGAGCGCTATCGTATCCACACACGAACTCTCCGTTGGTAAGCCCGGGGCGATGCTCCTCTGGTCAGGCCGGGTAGGATGAGCTCCGCGTGAGAATCGTGCGACGAAAAGCGCCGTCCCACGACACTATCGATTCATGGTGTTGCGGTGGAGGGGGCTCGCGGTGTTGCTCTTAGCGGCGGCTTGTGGAGCTCGCTCAGAATTGCTGCTCGATGATGAGCCGACTTTTTCCCCGACGGACCCTCTGACCTCGGCTCAGGCGCCTCAAAACCCGGACGATCGGGGGGCGGAAGCTCGCCGGGCGCCGGAGGGGCACCTGGAGTCGGCGCAGGGCCCAGTAGCGGCGGCGGCATGAGCGTCGGCGGAAGCGGCACGGGAGGTGAGCCGGAGGTTCCGTTGGGCTCCGGAGGAGCGCCTGACCTCAGCGACAACGAACCAAAAATCGCGCGCGCGGAGTATCCGGTGCCCGCCAGCTCACGCTGCTCGCGCTCGGCGACGACAAGGTCGTCTGGGAGAAGGCGTGCTTCGACGGCACTAACGTGAGCCCTCCCGCCTCCGTCTTGGTGGACGGCGCTGAGCCGAGCGGGCTCGCGCACCACACCTTCGCTCCTCTCGGGCTGGCCTATGGCAGCGGCGACATCGCCTGGGGCGCGTGACGAGTCGTCCCACCCATGGACGAGTCCACCCCAGGATTCCTGGGGCTATGAACTCTCGAACGAGTCGCAGGGCCGACTCGCCTGGATCAAGGATGGAGTCACGAGCGAAGGGCCCACCTTCCTCTTCGACTCACCGTCCCTCTGTCGCATGAGCGCACCTGTCCTCTCCGCCAGCGGCCATCGTGTCCTCGGCTCGGTTCGTTGTTCGGACGGCACCGCGTACTTGTTCGGTGAAACCTGGGCCTGGAGAGGTCCCGGTGCGATCGCCGACCTTCCCGCTGTCGCTCTGAACGAATCCGGCTCCCTCGGACTCGCCGCTTGGACGGAAGGCAGTGGCCAGGGCGGGGCACTATCTCATTCGGACGGCGGAGCTCGTTTGGTGAAGTCCCAGCTCCCACGAGCTGTGAAGTCCCAGTCCCACGAGCGTGCGCCACTCGGCGAGTCGGACACGCTCGGACTGCGTCGGTCACCCTTGAGCGCCCGGAAACCTAAGGCGCGGACCCAGAGGGCGTTCGTGCGCCCGATCGTTACTCCTCCGGCGAAGGCTCCGCCGCGGGAGGCGGAGCGGGCGCGGGAGGCGCTTCTTCCTCGTCATGGGGAGTCGCCGGCGACGCGGCAGGCGCGGTAGCCCGGGGCGCAGCTGAGCGCACGGCGGTCTGTTTCGGAGCTTTCGCCTTCGCTGCGATCGCCTTGTCGAGCTCTTCTTTCAGCTCGGCGAGCTCAGCGTCCTTCTTGTCGAGCTCGGAGCGAAGAGAAGCGAGCTCGCTCGTTTCTTGTTCGGTGTCTTTGATCTCCTGATCGACGCGCCGCCGTTCTCCATCGACCCACAGGCGCAGACCGAGATCGCTCTTCGCGAGCTGACCTTCGACGAAGCTCAAGATCTCCTTCCGCCTCTCCGGAGAGCTCTCACCTCCGTAGTAGGTCTTCATGACCTCTTCGCGAATGTTCGCGCGGGTGCGCGCCTCGGCGGAGGTCCCGGAGAAATAGCCGATTGCGCCGCCGGCCGCCGCGAAGGCGAGGAGCAGGAGCGTTCCCCGAATGATGAGTCCGCGGCCGGTCGCTTGAGCGATCTTTGAGAGCTCCGTGTTCACTTCGCGCAGGCGCGTCTCGAGGAGCATCTGGAGCCCGTCGAAGCCCATGTTGATGAGCGGGGGGCTCACGCGCATCTCGGAGTCAGAACCCGGAGCGTGACTCGGGCGCGGCGGAGAGAGGGAAGTTTTCTCCGGAGGGTGTGGCGGATTGTGGCTCGGGCGCGGTGGCGGATTGTGAGAGGAGGTCCTGGGCGCAACTTTTGGTGTGCCGAGCGAGGGCGTCGGTTCCTCTTCTTCTGGTTCGAGGAGCTCTCCTTCAAGGCTCTCCGGTGGACGATCGTCGTCGAGCAGCGTCACACGCCTTGTGCTCAACGCTTCGACGTCCGCTGCACTCCCGAGGGGGTCCGTCGGCCGAAGCTCCCTCACATCCGATTGACCAAACTCGCCCGTCCCCGCCTGATTCGTCGCGACCCGTCCCTTGGATTCCATCGTCATCCCCGTTCCCGCTGACGCCTAGTTGTCCCTCCTACTCTACCAAAGTCCTCGCCTTTCCGCCTCTGGCTCAGCTCAAAAATACGCGGCGCTCACGGGCGCACCCGAAACGCTTCGGCCGCGGAGCGGGAACGCGGGTCGAAGTGCCCGAGACTCCTCGAACAAACACATAGGGCTGTTTCTCTCCCCGTCTCACGGCGAAAACTTGTGACGCGGCCCCCGAGGATGGTAGCGATGTGAGGGGGCGCCACCGAAGGAGCCCTATTTCCAGGGGAACATCATGACATTACGTACAGCAGCCTTCGCCGCGGCCCTCCTCGCTTTGGGACCGGCAACGGCCCACGCACAGGCCCGCAATACCTTCTCAGCGCCCACCGGCGAGCTCGGAGCCAACCTGAGCACCGATCCGACCCAAATCTCCCGCATGCACGGGGAGCTCTCCTTCTATACAGGCAGCCAGGGAAACGTGACGGGGAACGCTCTCGTGCTCCAGGTCGGCGGCGGTGTGAAGGTCACACGGAACCTCGAGATCGCCGGCGGGGTCACCGGGCACGGATTCATCCAGTCCCAGAACGGGGTCACGACCGACCGGTTCGCTTTTGGCAACCTCTTGCTCGGGGTGAACTACGTTCGCGCCATCAACCCCCAGTTTCGTTTCAAGGTCGGCGGCTTCCTCGGCTTCGGTCCCTGGAACTACCAAAACAATCAGTCCACAACCGAAGGCTTCGTTCAGAACATCACCGGTCTCGCCACGCACGCGTTTCAGGACCTCTGGTACCACACGCCAAACCTCGTCCACCTGGTCGTCCCCGCGCGCCTCGAGTACGACGTCACGTCCTCTTTCGTCCTAACGGGCGACGCTCAAGCAGATCTCGGCATCGGTCTCGGCAACAGTAGCACTGGTTTTCTCTTCATCTTCGCGCCAGGCGCCGCCTACTGGGCCAGCGACAGCTTCTCCCTCGGTTTGCGCCTCCCGCTCCAGTTCCAGAGCTTCGGCGGCGACGGCACGCAGGTCTCCCTCGAGCCCTACGCGCGCTTCGAGCTCGGCGAAACGGGCTTCCTGTCCACGCGCTTCACCTTGAACCTCGACGACCCCTACGGTTTCTCCTTCGACACTGGGAAAGTCTGGGGCCTTCACGTCGCTCTCGGCGGGCATTTCTAACGGTTCACATCCCGCGCCCTCCGCCAGAGCGCGCGACAGGGCGCCTGAGTCCGCCCGCCGCGGCACTTCGACCTTACGCCCCAGCGCGATCCACTTCGGCCGGCTCCTCTCCGAGTCCGGCCGAAAACATTTTGTGTGCGGCGCTCTTGAGAGAGCACCCCGTGCTTCATCCGCTGCGCCGGTGAGCCTTGTGAGAGCGTCCCTCGTCGCTAGCGAGCGGTCGACGAACCAGACGACGACAGGGGCGGCCAGGGCGAGGCCGAGGGCGACGTAAGCGACGTAGTCGAGGCCGATCAGGCGGCC
>Ga0182792_1001976_pt1 | contig 15390 bp, 8 predicted proteins | sample Passage237B_FD_130497 | JGI IMG/M metagenome (GOLD analysis project Ga0182792, IMG submission 130497) | Cellulose adapted compost microbial communities from Newby Island Compost Facility, Milpitas, CA, USA - Passage2 37B (version 2) (version 2) ...
CTCAGTGTTTCTCAGCGAGAATACCGCAAGTATACTCCTGCTAGCCTTCCCTCCTCATGTTCAAATAGTTTTCCGTCGGTTCCCACGACCCGCGCTTTCACATTGGCGACTCCGACAGTAAGGATACCCAACTCTTTTGCTGCAGCCTGCGATATGTCAATCACATGGTTTTTTACCCAAGGACCCCTATCATTAATCCTTACGACGACCTGGTTTCCGTTTTGGGGATTAATTACCTCCAATAAGGTATTGTGAGGTAGCGTACGATGGGCTGCCGTAAATTCACGGTTAGAAAAAATCTCACCGAAGGCCGTCTTTCGCCCTTCAAACCTTTTCGAATAATAAGAAGCTTTACCTGTGAAAACCTCCGTGTCGTCTGGGTTAAAAGGGTTAACCAAGGTTAAAATCGTGGTAAGACCCAATAGAAGCGTTGAATGAATCATAAATTTTCAAAAGCTTACCGTGACCGGCAATGCGGAATTGATTGCAATCGAACGGGCAAATATATTGAAACTTTCCGGTAGAGACACGCCAGGAAGCGTTGGCAATACTTCAGATTAACGATTTCGATCCAAATTAATGATCTATTTCTACAATAAATTTTTTGCATTTCATAAACTTCTCTAAATTAGCGTGCAGAAAAGCATTTACATCAAATTTAAATTTAAGTGGAAGACAGAGAGAAAATCTACTCCAAGAGAGTTAGAGCGGGGAAACGTACCTATTTCTTTGATGTTCGCTCAACACGCTCCAACGACTACTATTTGACAATCACTGAGAGCCGTCGCCATCAAAACGGAGATGGATTTACGTACGAAAAACACAAAATGTTTTTGTACAAAGAGGATTTTGACAAATTTGTAGAAGCGCTGCAGGAAACTGTCGATCATGTGAAAAATGAGCTCATGCCTGAAGTTGACTTTTCTCAATTCGCCCGTTCGGAGAATGACTACGATGAGGTGTCGGGGGATTCAGGCCTGAAATGGGAGTAGCAGCACAGCTGTTTTAAGTACGAATTCAGAATTTGATCTGCCCTTGGACCATTTTTCCAAGGGCTTTTTAGGTAATACTTTACCGGATTTGCCCTTAACCTGAACTGAACCTTCCGATTCCCTCCCAGGGTATTACATGATTTGTCAGCATTAATTTCTACCTTTGCGGGCAAATTTTTTGTTTATAAACACCCTGTTTGTCATGAGTCTAAAGTGTGGGATCGTCGGACTGCCCAATGTAGGTAAATCAACTCTATTCAATGCCATATCTACCGGAAAGGCAGAAGCTGCGAATTACCCTTTTTGTACCATAGAACCCAACGTAGGGGTGGTAACGGTACCGGATGAGCGGCTGGATATTCTGGAGAAACTGGTTAATCCCCAGCGTGTACTGCCCACCATTATCGAATTCGTCGATATCGCCGGGCTGGTTAAGGGGGCGAGCCAGGGTGCCGGACTGGGTAACAAGTTTCTGGCCAATATCCGGGAGGTTGACGCCATCGTACATGTAGTCAGGTGCTTTGAAGACGACAACATCGTACACGTAGAGGGGCGGGTCGACCCGGTATTCGACAAGGAAATTATCGATGCGGAGCTTCAGCTGAAAGACCTCGAGTCGATCGACAAGAAAATCCAGCGGATCGATAAGGCTGCGCGCGTTGGAGATGCCAAAGCCAAGGCCGAACTGGAGATCCTCAAATTGTATAAGAGTACCCTGGAGGCGGGAAAAAATGCCCGTTCGGTCAATATTGATCCTAAAGAGCGCGACGCCGCCATTGGCGAACTGCACCTGCTAACCATCAAGCCCGTCATCTATGTGGCCAATGTCGACGAATCGGCCATGGTCAGCGGCAATGAATACTCCGAACGCCTGAAGGAAGTGGCTGCGGCAGAAAACGCCGATGTGATTGTACTCTGTGCGGCCATCGAATCGCAGATCGCTGAAATCGAGGACCCCGAAGAAAGAGCCATGTTCCTGGAGGAATTCGGGCTTGAGAAATCGGGGCTTGACCGGCTCATCAGTGCCTCTTACAAACTTTTGAATCTGATTACCTACTTTACAGCAGGGGTGAAGGAAGTACGTGCCTGGACGATTCATAAGGGATGGAAGGCGCCGCAGGCCGCCGGAGTAATCCACAGCGATTTTGAAAGAGGCTTTATCCGTGCGGAAGTAATCAAACTGGAAGACTATATCCAATACAAATCGGAAGCCGGCGTAAAAGCAGCCGGAAAAATGTCCGTAGAAGGAAAGGACTATGTCGTTGAAGACGGTGACATCATGCACTTCCTGTTTAACGTTTAACCGTGTATAAGAAAACGGGCTGACCACTCGTTAAAAATTAATAGAGTTCATCGCTTTCCAATGAAATTACGGCTGGGAATCCTGGTAATTTTCTTTTTTTACAGCCTGCAGGGGCTGGCACAGGATGCCTACAACCGTGTGGAATCGCTGGAAAGCGATGAACTGCTTATTAAAACAAAGGGGACACGCCTGGTTACCCAGCCAGGAGAAAGATATCTGGTGGTAGACCATTCCTCGTTTTTCGGCGGCTATCATCGCTACCGTTATTTCCCGGGTGAAAATATCCGCTTCCGCCTGAAAGAAAGTACGATTAAATTCAACGAACGTATCGGGATCATTACCGATACCACCTTCACCTTCGTCCTAATCAACGACGCCATTGGCCGGATGGAGCATCGGGAAGTGGCGTTATCCGATATCAGGATGATCAAGACTACCCGCAATATTCCCTGGGTAACCCAGGGCAGTTTCATGCTTCCTCTTGCAGGGCTCATCTACGTGGGTGCCGACTTCTTTAACAAAGGCATTGATGGTAAACGTTTTACCACCGACGCTCCTACGCTGTGGGTGGGCGGAATTCTGGCATCCACCGGTTTTATCTGCTACAAGTTTTCTTTCCATAATATCCGAATGGGAAAGAAAAACCAGATCAAGGTACTGCAGACCTATTAAGCGATCTGGCTTCCGTATTTTTCCGGGAATGAAGTTTATGGATTTTTGTCTGAAACGGATTTTTTAATAATTTTAAAAAGTCAGTTTCACCAAAAAACTTTCTGCATGAGCTTATTTTCCCGACGTTCATTCCTGCGCTGGTCGGCTCTTTCCATCCCCTTTGCAGCGTGTTCCCAGCCTGAAAAAACCGTTCGCAAACCCCTTGTTATCTCAACCTGGGATAGCGGAGTGATCGCAAATTCGGCGGCCTGGGAGGTCCTGACCCATAAGGGCAAAGCGCTGGACGCTGTGGAAAGGGCGGGCATAGCCATAGAAGACGCCGTAAGCTGCTGCGTTGGGCTGGGGGGAAACCCTGACCGGGACGGATACGTTACCCTTGACGCGTGTATCATGGACGACAAGGCGAATATCGGTTCCGTAGCATTCCTGGAACGCATCAAACATCCGGTTTCAGTGGCAAGGAAAATAATGGAAAGCACCCCGCATGTAATGCTGGTGGGAAGCGGCGCGCAACAATTTGCACTTCAGAACGGTTTCCCGCTCGAAGACGGCAAACTATCGGAAGATGCCCGGAAAGCCTATGAAAAGTGGCTGGAAAAGGCTGAATACAAGCCGGTGATCAATATTGAAAACCAGAAACCTACCGATGTACCCAAACGTCTGGAAAACGGCGAATTCAACCACGACACCATGGGCACCCTGGCCCTGGATACGGAGGGTAACCTATCCGGGATGTGCACGACGAGCGGCATGGCCTTCAAGATGCGGGGCAGAGTAGGGGATTCGCCCATCATCGGCGCTGGATTGTTTGTAGATAATGAAGTAGGTGCCGCTACCTGTTCCGGACAGGGCGAAGAGGTCATCCGGGTAGCCGGTTCACACCTCGTGGTAGAATTTATGCGAAACGGAGACAGCCCGTATGAAGCCTGCAGAAAGGCGGTATTAAGGATCATTAAAAGGGACGAAAATCGCGCACGGGAATTTCAGGTAGGTTTTATTGCGGTAAATAAAGCAGGGGAGGTCGGCGCATATTCCGTTCAGCCTGGCTTCAACTATACGGTAACGGTCGAAGGTGAAGAAAATAAGATCCTTAATGCCGAAAGCTATTTTAAGGGTTGATTACCAACCTCTAACAGGAGGACATTTCATACCCCCGTCAGGAGGCTCGACCTACGTATACACCTATTAAACAATTTAACCTTGGTATTTTACAATTTATTCACCAAAAACAGCACGGGAAAAAAATTTTTGAATTTTTCTGTTACCTAAAAATAAAGATCCGTCTTAATAGCAAAAGATAAGAATCTAATCGGCAACGAACCGCTTTAATATTTTGCGCTCTCGTTCTTAATCAGGGTAATTAGCAAAAATCATAACCCCGAAAAGTACAACAAGTTACTCTTCGGGGTTTTATGTTTTCTTACGGTTTTGAACAGAAACTTACCGCATTACTTATCCCACCAGACAGGGGTATTGTAGGTATCTTCTCCCTGCCGGGCAACTGCCTCCTGCCAGCTCTGTGGATTCAGGGTCTGTTCGCTTTGCGGATAGGCGAAACGCACCGGGATTTTTCCGTTGTTGACATTGTCCCGTCCAGCCACCAGCTCCGGAATACCGGTTCTTCTCCAGTCGAACCAGGCTTCCAGTCCGGTAAAAAACAGCGAAATCCATTTCTGAGTCCCGATCAGGGTCAGTGCTTCCGACTCCTGGAATTTCACCCCATCGCGGTTCAGGTAATCTGCCGGCATAGCCACATCAAAAAACTCAAAGGCAGCTCTGACGCCGGCTTCGTAGTAATCCTGGACCGTCGGGGCGGTTGTGATTAAACCTTTCTGTCTTGCCTCCGCCAGGATGAAAAGCAGTTCCGGGTAGCCCATGATATATCCGGTGGCCACCTTAAGCCCGCGTTCAGTGATCGCGCCCTGATAGTACAGGTGTCCAACGCGCGACACGTTGTTGGGCCCACCGTTATATTCGAGAGCACTCACTTCGTTCAGCCCGTTGGGAACCCCTACATATACCGGATTTCCGCTAGCCACGGAAGCGTCTGTGGGCTGCGCCATGGTGGCAATTCTCGGGTCATTCAGTTCCAGCATTTTATCACCCAGGGTTTTGCTCAGCCTAAATTCATCGAACGAGCCCTGCCGGGTAGTGTGAAGGGGAAACTGGTTAGGAGCAGAGGTGAGGTAACGCAGGGTGGCGTTGTCGGCAGAGGAGGTGAAAACCGGAAAATTGGAGGGGCTGTCGACGATCGCCTGCATGGCCGCCTTAACATCCTTTTTACCGGAAATACGCAGCAAATAACGCAGGCGCAGGCTGTTTGCCAGCTTTTTCCATTTGTTTATGTCTCCGCCATAGATGAGATCTCCGACAACTGTTTCCCCGGGACCGAGAAGGGTGTTGGCCGTGCTCAGATCGGCCAGTATACCCTCGTAGATACTCTCCTGGGTATCATATTTGGGTTGAAAAACACCCGTTACCCCTTTAATGGCTTCGGAATAGGGAACATCGCCATAGGCGTCGGTGATAAGGGAATACATCCATGCCCGGAATATCAAGGCAACCGCCTTATAATTACTGGCATTGTTCCGCTCACTCATTTCGAGGAGAAGCTCCACGTTCCGGAGGTTGCTATACATGTTGTTCCAGAGCCCCGAACGGTCGCCCCAGGTATAGCGGTCCTCGGATACGAACTGGATTTTCGCCGTATGCTGGATCACGATATTGCCGATACCCCAGCTTTGATTGACCATTTCATTGATGGCCGTACGCATGATTCCAGGCAGCAGCAGATTGGGGGTAACGTCGTTGATGGCATTCGGGTTCGTATTCTTGTCTACGAAATCGGTGGTACATGACGGCGCGAAAAGCATGCCGGCTGCCACAATGAAGCTATATATTTTTATCCTTTTCATATCACTAACATTTAGAGGCTGAAACTCAGGTTAATTCCCCAACTGCGGGTTGTTGGCATACCTACGGATTCTATACCCGGAATAATGGTACCTCCCGACATGGCGGAGGTTTCGGGATCGATATGAGGCACTTTACTCCATACGGCCAGATTTCTTCCGACCAGCGAGACACTGAGTCCTCTCACATTCAGCTTGCTCAGCCAGCTGGAGGGAATGGCATAACCGATGCGTAATTCACGGAACTTGGTATAGGTGGCATCGAAAATCGCGCCCTCGGGTATGTTACGGTTTCCGGTCCGGGTTTGGTGATACTCCCGGGCGGTTAACTTGAATTCATTGGGCTTGTAGGAGCCGTCGGGTTGTAAAACCACCCCTTCCGCCACCACCCCGTTGCCGGGCTGCGTCAGGTCATATCCGGTAGCACGGCCTTCCAGCGTCTCTTCGAGCTGTCCGGCCTCGAGGCCAACGACCCAGGTTTCGGAAAATACCTTTCCGCCCACCCTTACATCCAGCAGGGCGCTGAGGGTCAGATTTTTGTAGGTGAAGGAATTGCGGATTCCTGCCAGCCAGTCAGGATTATAATTTCCGAGTTTTATGAGGTTGGTTGTGGGCAGGTATCGGCCCACATTGCTCACGATCCGCTGTCCGTGATAGGGGCTGTTGGGGTCATCTACCCGCTGAAAACCGATGGAATACATATCCCCCATCCGTTCTCCTACCCGTGCGCGGATGGACACACCGTGGGCACCGGCCATCTGATAATCCTGAACGTCGCCATCGAATTCGACCACCTTGCTGCGGTTGGCTGACCAGTTGATCCCGATTTCCCATTGAAAATCTTTCTTGTCGACGGGAATGCCCGTAAACATCAGTTCATAACCCCAGTTATGCACTTTCCCTGCATTCACCACCCGCGTACTGTAGCCCGAGGTAATGGAAATGGGAACGGACGGCAGAATCTGGTTCCGGGTATTGATCGAGTAAAAAGTAAGGTCGGCATTCAGCCTGCCGCCGAAAAACCGCCAGTCGGTGCCGATTTCGAACGAGGTACTGATTTCCGGTTTGAGATTATAGTTGACCAGACTGGCGAGTGAAGAGTAGATCGGGAAATCGCCCCAGGGGTCGGACCGGCCGTAACCCGAGGTAAACCGGTAGGGATCCGTATCGTTCCCCACCTGAGCCAGACTGCTTCGGATTTTACCAAAGGATACCCAGGAAGGCATTTGCACCATATCGCTAAGCATTACACTCAGCGATGCGGATGGATAGAAATAGGAATTGTCGGTGTCGCCCAGGGTGGAAACGGCCGCGGGTAGCGTAAGCGCCGAGGACCAGTCATTGCGGGCCGTCAGATCGAGGAAAATGAAATTCCGGAATCCCATCTGAACCGATCCGTACAGACTGTTGATGATCTTGTTCCCATCGTAAATCGAACTTACCAGGGGTACCCGAGTATTGTTGAAACTGTAAATTCCCGGGATCAGCAACTGGGGTGCCGTCACTTCCAGGTTATTCATTTTGCTGATCTGCCGGTTACCCCCGAGATTGATTCCGAACGAAAAATTGTCGCTGAAGTCCTTATTGACGCTGATCAGGAAATCATAGTTGGTTTCGCTGTTTCTAACCCTTTCCTCCCGATAGCTTCCGAATGGAAAGCGCATGGTACTGAAGGCTCTTTTCCGCTTGCGCAGATCGTTGTTCTGGTCGGTCCCGGCCCTGAGCTGCAGGCTTAACCAGCTGGTGAAGTCATACTTAAGGGCGATATTTCCAAACAGACGGTGAGCATTCTGGTCGTTGGTGTTTTCGTATAGGTTGAAGTAGGGGTTGTCGTGATAGTTGTAATTATAGTTGAACTGCTGCCGGTTTTCCATACCGGGAATCCAGTAGTCCTTCATGTTTTCCAGATTTACCTGCTGTCCCATCCAGCAGTGAAGCAGGTAGATAATGCTCTCCGTTCCGTAGCTCAGGTTGGGCCGGTTGTCGCTGGTGGTATTGACATAATTGGCGGTAGTACGGACAGAAAGCTTCGGCGTCAGGTTATAGCCCGCGTTCAGGGCAAAGGTATTCCGCTGAATATCGGTATTGGGAATAATACCTTTCTGGTCGAGAATGGTGTAGGAAAGCCGGAAATCTCCCTTTTCATTAGCCCCCGTTATCGACACGTTGGTATTGGTGGTAACGCCGGTATTGTAAAACTTCTTCAGGTCATTTCCCGGCAGGAAGGGTGTGGGATTGATGGTTCCCCTGGCGGCCATATCAGCGGGAGAGCCCAGTAGCCCGTCGTCGACCAGGGATATATCTCCACCGCGGAAACCATTGGAAGTAGGAGAGTCGTACTGAGCGATAAGTCTGCCGTCCATGGCTGGGCCCCAGCTCTCGTCCACTCCGTCCCTGACTCCGCCGCCTTTCCCGTCGACAAAGGCAAATTCGCCCGAATTACCCTGACCGTAGACCCGCTGGAATTTGGGTAATACGAGGGGATTTTCAAGGGTAACTCCGGCGTTTACACTTACTCCTATTCCCTTACTGTTTTTACCCGATTTGGTAGTAATAACGATTACGCCGTTCGCCGCCCTGGAGCCATACAGGGCCGAAGCGTTGGCCCCCTTCAGCACCGTAATCGACTCTACATCGTCGGGGTTGATGAGCGAAGCTCCGTTGCCATAGTCGAGTTCCTGATAGGATCGCCCGTTGGAACCAACCAGTTCGTTGGTTATGGGCACCCCATCGATGACAAACAAGGGCTGGTTTTTATTGATATCGAGCGATTTGTCACCCCGGATAGTCACCCGGGCCGATCCGCCTATCCCACTAGGGCTGTTCATTACCTGTACCCCCGCCACTTTACCGGCGAGACTGTTGACGAAATTGGTCTCACGAGCCTTGTCGAGATCCGCTCCTTTGACTTCCTGCACGGCATATCCCAGCTTTTTGGTTTCCTGCTGGATACCCAGGGCCGTCACCACCACTTCGCTGAGACTTTTCACGTCGGGTACCATAGACAGGTTGATCACATTGCTGGTACCGAGCGTGATTTCCTGCGTTACAAAACCCACGTAGGAGAAAACGATGGTTCCTTCGTCAGGTACGTTCAGCGTAAATCTCCCGTCCGCATCGGTAATTGTTCCGGTAGTAGTCCCTTTGACAAGGACACTTACGCCCGGAAGGGGAGTGGCTGTTTCGTCGGTAACCTGCCCGCGAATGGTTCGGTCTGCCACAGCCTGTGAAGCCGGAACCAACTTACCTGAATTGTTCGGAAAATTTGTTAAATGCATTGAATTCAGTGCGTAAACTGTCGGATGAAACCAACCGACACCGCCGGCAAGCATCACCAGCAGGATGGTGCGTACATTTTTTGACATGGTTGTTAAGGTTTACTAGGTGGGTAAAAAAGATTAAGTGCTAATTCTGATTGGTCGGGGAATGCTGTTAAAAAGGAGGCAATGCCTCCCCTTAATTTCTAAAGGTTACCTATTAATCCTGATTAGCCGGTTTTTTATTAAACCGGTTAGTCTTTCAGGCAAGACGACGTCGGTACGGAGCAACTTCCATCACCGGTTTCCCGGAACGTAAAGGCAAATCTTAATCAGGAACGGAATAGAATGAGTTAATAAAAAAACCGCCCTAACAGTCCAAACTACGGGGTTGTAGCAAACACTTTCTGCAGAATAAATCTACTACTCTTTTTGAATTAATTGATTATTCTTCGGGTATTTTTATAAAAACTTGAAAATAATTTCGTGTGAAATTCGGGCTATCAGAATTAGCCGGAAATGAAATCTTCTCTATCGAATTTATATTACGTACGAGCCAGGAATAAGGTTACGGCACATACCGTTCAAATCGTTAAAAAAATAACCCCGGTAGGTGGATCGTACCGGGGTAAAACGCAGATTTGAACAACGATTTATTTTGCTATAAAGCATCCGTGAGGATGTTGACACGTGTAATCATACCTTCGGGCAGGGCGGAATCTTTTGCTTCCAGCGGACCGCCGTTTGCATTGACCGGATTTACCAATTTCAGTTTGGCAGTACCCAATGAATTAAAAAGGTCGGGCAGGTCATACTGCGACAGCATACCGCCGGGAGTATTCAAAAGATAGGCTGTTTTATATTCTTCCGTACCCAGAAGAGATCGGTAGGAAAGCAGAGGGTTTAGGAGAATAACCCGATTGAGTTTGTCCCGATGCAGGTAAGTCCAGTGCGCCAGATCGGTGGTTACAGCGCCGCATGCAACACCATCGACTGCCGCAAGTGGCGTTAAGGCCTTAATAAAAGCGAATAGGGCGTCGATCTCCTGCATGCGATACCTGGCCAGGCTCTGATCGGTGAGAAGCGCCAAAAACCACAAATTCAGGGGTGTTTCCTGAATGAATGCATCCCCTGCCCAATTATAGTATTCTTTCAATTCACCTACTCCGCTCAAATCCCCGCAGACTACCTGGTCATAACGGTCCAGCAGTTTCAGAATCTGGGTAGTATCGGCGGTCTTCCCGCCGGCATGGAAATAGAGTACCGACTTCCCGGAATTCACGCGGCTGTCCCCCTTACGGAAAACTACGGTGGGCAGATAATAACCTCCGGGAGCCTTTACAAGGTATTTATCGACGCTGTAGCCCTGGGAAATAACCGTACCACTGAAGATGCTGGATGCGGTGAACTCGGTCGCTTTATAGTCCAGTATACGCTCAAGTCCCGATTTGTCAATTTTCCCGGAAATACGCGGAGCGTTGTCGGCTATGAGATCACTCAGACGTTTGGCTCCCCTGATTCGGTATACGTCACCATTGCTGGCATACAGTTTTGCTTCAGGAAAGATGCTAACCGCTTCGTCTTCGGTATTGCAGGGATTTTGGAGGTGTCGTGAAAAAAAGCGGTAGCAGGCTTCCCGGTTAAGCCGGGTAGGGGCGTGACCCGCATTGTCCTCCACCACCTCAAAGTTATCGGCAGCTCCCGCCATTTTATAAAGGGCTGTCATTTCCTCCTTCATTTCGATAACCCCCTGAATGCTGAAAATATCATTCGTGGTGGTCACCACCAGCGTCGGTTTAGGGGCCCGCATATGGAGGAGGTCGGGGATATCAAATCCGTTGGCTATGCCGTGTATGAAAACCTGTTCGGCATCCTGCGGTCCCTTTGACTTCAGCAGCATTTCATAGGTGGTGATATAGCATTCGGGAGCGGCCGCAACGACACGGTCATCCACAGCCGCGATGTAGCTCGACTGTGTGCCTCCGCCCGAACGCCCGGCAATTCCTATCCTTTTGGCATCTACATCGGGTCTGGTCTCCAGGTAATCGATAGCCCGGATTCCGTCCCAGATGAAATATTTCGCGGGGGAATAGCCCAGCAGAAATGCGCCCGAGCCCGAAAAGGAATGATCGTGTGTTGGTCCCAGCGCCGGCTTACCGTCGGATTTACGATACTGGATCCTTTCCCCCTGTCCGACCGGATCAAAAGCGAAAACGGCAAAACCTTTTTTCGCATAATTCAGGATAATCTGCTGATATCCGTCGCTGCGGTAGCCGTTGGCAGCATGCCCGCTACAGTACACGATAACAGGAAGTTTCTTCCCCTGGAGATCTTTCCGTTTAAAAAATGAGGCTGTTACATAATACCCTGGCAATGATTCAAAGAGAATATTTTCAGCCACGATACCCTCCGACTCCACCGTGGATACAACCTTCGCGTTGAGGGGTGTTCTGGCTGGAAATTCCCCCAGGGACTTCATCAGCTGCTGCTTCAGGTGGCTTCGGTATGCCTGCCAGTCGGCACTGGTTTTGATCCGGGCTACCCTGGCGTTCCGGGCCTCCAGCTGATCCATTGCCTTTTCCATCAGCAGGTGATAGGTGTGTGGTGTTTTTGCCTGGTAGTACTTCCAGTACGGAAGAACGTCGTACTGGCTCTGGGCCAGCATATTAAACGGAATAATCCAAAAGAAGAACAGTATTTTTTTCATTTGCCAAACTGGAGGTTAACTTTCTGCAACCATAGATTAAGGTTTCCTCCGTCCTTTATTTACTCAAAATCGCATTTACTATTTTGGCCCGAAAGAATCTTCAACAGGGAAATTCACTTCCGGGCCAGGATTTTCTCACTTCACCTTTAGCCGCATACCTTCACTGTGTGCCGTAAATTCCGGGGCGTACATGCACTGGATGGTGGTGATCCCGTTGGTGAAATCCCCCTGGTGGGTGACGTTCAGCGGGTATTCGAACACGTAGGTCCCTTTGGGCAGGAAACTGAAAAAGAAATTGGTCGCAGCGTCGCGGGTGGACTCGTAATAGGAGAGCCTTCCCTGCCATTTATAGGAGCTGATCACATTTACCGGTTCCAGACCTGAGGCCCGCATGTCTTTCATATGGACGTACTCCATATCCTGATCAACCGTCAGGACGATCCGGACTTTCAGCCGGTCTCCCACCTTCACTTCGTTTCCTTCCTGCAGCTCGGTAAGTACAGGCCCGCGATCGGAATTCCGTTCCACGAACAGTTGTTTCTTTAGCTTCAACCCGGTTTCGGAAAAGGTGATTTTATCCAGATTTTCAAAATACTGCCAGTAAACCCCACCCCAGGAAGGCCGGGCCTGTGTTGCGGCCGTACCTGATACCGACACCTGAATGTTCCCCATTTCCGGCCGGACTTCTTCACCCTTTATCGTAGACTTCACATACCCTGTTCCGGCCTCTGCCCCCTGTTCCGACGATAGGGTCAGGCTGCCAAAACGGATATCTACCTGCGGATTATCATGCAGCCAGTCAGCCCCCCTCAAAAGCAGAGCATAACAGGCCTCGGCGGTTGCTTTGGTACTCTCCCAACGGTTGGTCCTTTTCTGGGTCAACAGCCAGGTCCGGATATCATCGGCCGTTTGAGCGTCTTTTGCTACTTCCTCAAAGGCTTCCACCAGCAGGGCATGGGTTTCGATTTTGGCATCCTGCCACCACCAGCTACGTTTAACCGAACTCCAGTGAGTACCCTGTTCGGGATGATTCACAGCGGTTTCCTTCAGCGATTTCATGACCGCATCCGCAGCTTTCACATTACCCCATCTTGAGAGAGCCAGGGCAGCCATTCCCTGTACATATTTTGTCTTGTCGACCCACGAATCGGGTAACCTGCTCAGGAAGAAATCCTGCGCTTTTTTCACCCGTTCTGTAGTCTCCACATCCGGGAAAAACGAACGCATATACAGGTAGTGAACCTGCATGTATGAAAGCGTATATTTTTTCAGATCCACTTTTTCCTTAACCAGATCTTCATAATCCCCTGCAAACCGGCTATCGACATATGCCAGGGCACTTTCCACGATTTGCATAAGCTTTTTCCACTGCGTGGAATCGGGGGGAGCCAGGCGGCCGAGGTGCCCTATTCCGCTCAGGATATACTGGGTGATGAAACGGTCCTCGGGGCCACCCTTAAACCAGGGGAAGGACCCGTCGCCGAGCTGCATTTGTTTTAATTTGTCCAGAGCCGTTTGCCCGTCGTTTTTCATTTTAACCAGGTCCATCAGCAGGGCCAGGTTTCTTTTCTGTGCGGCTTCGTTCCTGGCGTCAAGCACCCAGGGAGTTTCTTGCAGCAGCAGCGATTTCAGTTCCTGATTTTTCTGCAGGTTCGACAACAGAGCTGTCGAGTCCAGATCACGCCAGGTCTTGAAGATCTGTTCTATCCGCGGGGAAGCCGATACGATATGGGAGGCGAGTGCATTCGCATAATATCGATTCCAGGTCTGCTCCGCACAATCATAGGGATATTCCATGAGATAGGGCAGAGACTGCACGGCATACCACGCCGGATTGGCCGTGTATTCCACAGTAACGGCATGGTGCCGGAGCGTTTGGCCAGACTGGCTGTTGATCAGTTTGGTCAGTTCAAAATTCCGTGTACCCGAACCCCGCAGCGACAGAGGCAGCGATTCCGTCACCAGCATCCGGTTGGTCAGTACCGGAACAGGATTATCCTCCCCGTCGGAATAGGAACCCGCCTGTGCCACGAAACGTACGGTGATGGGATCGAGAAAATCTTCAGGGACTTCCACCGGAAATGACAGCGCTGTACTTTGTCCGGGCTTGAGGGAAAAACCTGCAGAAGCCTGCGTCAGACCGAATCGGGAGGAGATCACATTGCCCGACTCCGCATCCAGAAGCTCGATTTTTACCGTGCCGGACAGCTCTTTCTCCGACAGGTTAACGACCTTTGTGCTAAGTAATACCTGGTCTCCCTGTCTTACAAAACGGGGAATATTGGGCTGTACCATCAGCTCTTTCTGGGTGACAATCTCCTGTGAGCTTAACCCCATGGCCAACTCTTTCGTATGACCAAACGCCTGAAACTTCCATTTAGTGAGCGCTTCGGGCATGGTAAAACTGAACTGCACGTTTCCATCGGCATCGGTACGCAACTCAGGGTAAAAAAAGACTGTTTCCCGGAAATCTTTACGGGTAGGCTGCTCCACGGTTTCGGATGGTACTGGATCAGCCTTCGAATCACCATAGCCAATCACAACGGTTTCCTCCAATCGGGCCGACTCAATGGCAACTTTTTCCATAGCCGGAGCGGGAGTAGCCATACTTCTGGGTAACGCCGACTCGTACAGAATCATGTTCCGGTCAGAAATCCGGTATTGGGGCCACTCTATCAGTTCGTCATAAGATTTGTCGAAATAGGTTATTCTCCGACTCTTTCCGGGGTACCATTCGGCCGACTTACTTCCAAACGCTCTCGTACCCCAGTAAACCATCGGATAAAAATTCGGCCAGACACCCGGATTTCTCCACTCATGCCTTAGAAACTCATCCAGTGAAGCATCATACATGCCTGCCAGCAACTCGGCAGCCACTTTTTCCCCCTTGAAACCGGCCAGTGTGAGGTTCCAGGTTTCCCGACTGCCCGGCAGGGTTTTATCGCGGAAGGTACCGTAGGTAATGGTCAGCTTCTTGTTGCTCCAGGGCACCTTGATGGTTTCCTGGTGAACATAAACCCGGTTATGTTTGACAAAAGCGAAAGTAACACCGAACCCTCCCCGGTCAGCTTCCGAAATCGGGAAGGAAAGTTCGTGTATTCCTTTCTTCAGAACCTGTAACCGGGTTGTTTGGCTATTTTTTCTTCCGTCAGAATTTTCCAGTGTCTGAAGGATGTAAAGGGAATCGGATGACGTTCCCATACGGATCAAAGACGTTTCTCCAGGTTCCGTCTTGTCGCTTCCACGGGTCCAGAGGTATTGTGGCCGGGTCAGCTGGTTACTGGCAGGAGTGAACACCTCTACCGTTCGTATGTCCTGAATAGTGTCGCCATTGGAAGCAACGGCTGTAAACACCAGTTCGTAAAACCCGGGGTTCAAATACAGGTTGGCAGGCAGGTTCCAGTTACCATCTTCCCGGGTTGTCTGTTCGCCCAGGGCAATGGACTCACCTTTTTCCCAGGTCAGCGGATTGCTTTCATTATCGTACTCGTCGTTCGGAAAAAGCCTGATGAACTCCTCCTTTGTCATGACAAACTGGTCGGGACGC
>Ga0182792_1001979_pt1 | contig 15371 bp, 14 predicted proteins | sample Passage237B_FD_130497 | JGI IMG/M metagenome (GOLD analysis project Ga0182792, IMG submission 130497) | Cellulose adapted compost microbial communities from Newby Island Compost Facility, Milpitas, CA, USA - Passage2 37B (version 2) (version 2) ...
GATCGTCAGGCCGCGCAGCACGACGAAGGCGAAGATCACGGCGATGAGGAAGCACAGGATCAGTCCGAACTCCTCGGCCGCGACCGCGAACACGAAGTCGGTATGGCTGTCGGGCAGGATGCGCTTGATCGTGCCTTCGCCCGGCCCCTGGCCGAACCACCCGCCGCGGATCATCGCCTCCCGCCCCATGTCGACCTGGTAGGTGTCACCCTCGCCCGTCAGAAAGCGATCGACGCGGCCGGCAACGTGCGGGAATGCCGAATAGGCCATCAACGCACCCAGCGAACCGAGCCCCGCCAGCGCGCCGATCCAGATCCACGGAAGGCCCGCGAGGAAAAACATCACGCCCCATGTGCCCAGCACCAGCAGCGTCTGGCCGAGATCGGGCTGCGCCACCAGCAATGCCAGCACCAGGCCGAGCAGGATCATCGCGAACAGGTTGCCGGGGATGTCGGGCTGGCGCTTGTTTTCCGCAAACAGCCATGCGCACATCACGACGAAGGCCGGCTTGAGATATTCCGATGGCTGGACCGACAAGCCAGCCAGGTAGATCCATCGCCGCGAACCCTTGACCTCCATGCCGACGTAGAGGGTCGCGACCATCATCACCAGCGATCCGACGAGGATCAGCACCGACAGGCGCCTGATATTGCGCGGGTCGAGGAAGGAGACCGCGATCATGATGATGAGCGCCGGCACCATGAAGAAGATCTGCCGCGTGACGAAATGATAGGGCTCGAGCCCGATGCGCTCGGCCACGGCGGGGCTTGCCGCGAACGACAGCACGATGCCAAGCACCATCAACGCCAGGAAGGCCGAGAGGAACCATCGGTCGATCGTCCACCACCAGTTGGCCACCAGCCCACGTTCGACCCGGCTAACCATTCGTTCCTCCGATCGGCTCGACGCCTTCGAGTTGCCTCACCCTGGTCCGGAACGTATCGCCCCGAACCTCGAAATTTCTGAACTGGTCGAAACTTGCGCAGGCGGGAGAAAGCAGCACAACGCATTCCTCCGCCGGGTCCGCCGAGGCATCCCGCGCCGCGTGCTCGACCGCCGCCTGCAACGTGCCCGATATCTCGTAGCGCACGGCAACCCCGAGCGTTGCCGCGAAGATCGGCGCGGCCTCGCCGATCAGATAGGCTTTGGCGATGCGCGGGAAATAGCCGCGCAGCGAGGCGATGCCGCCTTCCTTGGGCAGGCCGCCGGCGATCCAGTAGATGCGCTCGAAGCTCGACAGCGCGGGTGCGGCGGCATCCGCGTTGGTCGCCTTGGAATCGTTGACGAACAGCACCCTGCCCTTCCGGCCGACGCGCTCCATCCGGTGCGCCAGCCCGGGAAAGCTCGAAAGTCCGGCCTGGATTTCGGCTTCGTCGAGGCCGACGGCAAGGCAAGCGGCGACCGCGGCCAAAGCGTTTTGCGCGTTGTGCTGGCCGAGCAGGGAGCCGATGCCTTCCAGCGATGCGATGCGCCGCGTGTGCCCGTCTTCGGCATGCAGCAGGCTGGTTCCATCGGCGTAGAGCCCGTCGGTCACGGCAAGGCGCTTCGATATCCGCACGACCCTGCGGCCGGTGCGCTCGAGCCTGTCGGCAATTCCCGACGAGAACGGGTCATCGATGCCGACGATCGCGGTGTCGCTCGCGGCCACCAGCCGCGCCTTGACCTCGGCGTAGTGCTGCATCGTGCCGTGGCGATCGATGTGATCCGGCGTCAGGTTGAGCAGGATGCCGGCAGTCGGATCCAACGATGGGGCGAGATCGATCTGGTAGGACGAGCACTCGACGACGTAGTGGCGCCCGGCCGCTGGCGGATCGAGGGAAAGGATCGCTCGGCCGATATTGCCGCTCATCTGCGTGTCGCGGCCCGCTGCTTCCAGCATGTGCGCGATCAGCGCCGTCGTCGTCGATTTGCCGTTTGTGCCGGTCACGGCGATCAGCGGTGCTTCGGGCGCCGTCGCGCGGCGTTCGCGCACGAACAGCTCGATGTCGCCGACGATCTCGACGCCCTCCGCTTGCGCCAGGTCCACGCTCCAGTGCGGCTTGGGGTGCGTCAGCGGCACGCCGGGCGAAAGCACGAAGGATGCGAAACCGCTCCAGTCGGCCTGACGCAGGTCGCCGACGGCAATGCCTTCGGAACGCGCCTTCTCCACGCTGTCGGGGTTGTCGTCCCAGCCAAGCACCTCCGCCCCGCCGGCGGCGAGCGCGCGCGCCGTCGCCACGCCCGAGCCGCCCAGCCCGAACAAAGCGACCTTCCTGCCGGCGAAGGTGCGGACAGGGATCATCCGCTCCTACCTCAGCTTCAAGGTCGACAGCCCGATCAGCGCCAGAATCACGGCGATGATCCAGAAGCGGATGACGATCTGGCTCTCGGTCCACCCCATCTTCTCGAAATGGTGGTGGATCGGCGCCATCAGGAACACGCGCCGGCCGGTCATCTTGAAGTATCCGACCTGGATGATGACCGAGAGCGCCTCCATCACGAACAGGCCGCCGATGATCACCATCACGATTTCATGCTTGGTCGCGACCGCGACGGTGCCGGTCAGGCCGCCGAGCGCCAGCGAGCCGGTATCGCCCATGAAGATCGCTGCCGGCGGCGCGTTGAACCACAGGAAGCCGAGGCCGGCTCCGATCACCGCGCCCAGAATGACCGCCACCTCGCCGGTGCCCGGCACGAAATGAATCTGCAGGTAATCCGCAAAGACGGCGTTGCCCGACAGATAGGCGATCACCCCGAAGGCGGAAGCCGCGACCATCACCGGCACGATCGCCAGACCGTCGAGCCCGTCGGTGAGGTTCACGGCGTTGCCGGCGCCGACGATGACGAACGCCGCGAACGGAATGAACATCCACCCGAGATTGACGATCCATTCCTTGAAGAACGGAAAGGTCAGCGAAGACGAGAACGGTGGTTGGCCGGCCCGCACGATGACCCAGGCCGCGATACCGGCAATCACGAACTCCGCACCCAGCCGGAACGCACCGGACACCCCCATGTGCGACTGCTTCGTGACCTTCAGGTAGTCGTCATAGAAGCCGATCGCGCCGAAGCTGACGGTGACCAGCAGCACGGTCCAGACGTAGATGCTGGAGAGATTCCCCCACAACAGCGACGAACCGAGAATGCCGCACAGGATCATCAGCCCGCCCATGGTCGGTGTGCCGGCCTTCTTGAAATGCGTCTGCGGTCCGTCGGCACGGATCGGCTGCCCCTTGCCCTGCCGAATGCGCAGCACGCTGATGATTGTCGGCCCGAACAGGAAGACGATGATCGCCGATGTGATCAGCGCGCCGCCCGTCCGGAAGGTGATGTACCGGAAGACGTTGAGCGCCGAAAACTGATCCGACAGTTCCGTGAGCAGCATCAGCATCGAGCGCCCCCCTCCTCCCGCCTAAGCCGCGTGCGCATTTCCGGCAGCCGGAAACGCTTTCGTGAGGGCATCCACAATTCTGGAAAAGCCGATGCCGTTCGACGATTTGACCATGACCGCATCCCCGGGCCGAACCGCCTTCAGCACCAGGGCCTGCAACTCCTCGACCGTGGCCCGGTACTCGGCGTGGAAATCCACCGGCAGCCGATCCGCGAGCGCCTTCATCTCGGGCCCGGCGAGAAACACCAGGTCGGTGCTGGTTTCCGCGATCACGTCCGCCAGCCCGGCATGCAGCCTGGCCGCATGGCTGCCGAGCTCCAGCATGTCGCCGAGGACAGCGATTCGGCGGCCACCCGGCCCGACCGGTGTCGCGTCGAGCAGCTCGATCGCCGCCTTCATCGAGGCAGGGTTGGCGTTGTAGCTCTCGTCGATCAGCGTGAATGCGCCGCCGGGATGGTTGAGCGTGTGCCGCCTGCCGCGCCCGCGCTCGGCCTGGATGCCGCCTAGAGCCAGAACGACCTTGGCCAGGTCCGCGCCCGCCAGGTGGGCGGCCCCCAGCACCGCCAACGCGTTCTGCACCATGTGGCGGCCCGGCGCCCCGACCTTGGCGCAAATCTCCTGCCCGGCGATCTTGGCGGTGATCGTCGAGCTGTCCGCCTGCGCCTTGTATTTCAGCAGCTTGAACTGGGCGCGGCTGTGCTCGCCAAAGCCCCAGACGTGAGCGACGCCTGCGGCCTTCGCCGCTTTCTCGAGGAGCTTGAAGCGGTCGTCGTCGCGGTTGATCAACGCATGCCCGTCCGGCTCGACCCCCTCGAAGATCTCCGCCTTCGCCTTCGCGATCTCCTCGAGGCTCCTGAAGTGGCCGAGATGCGCGGCCGCGATCAGCGTCACGACACCAATGTGCGGGCGCACCAGCTTCACCAGCGGTCGAATTTCGCCGGGGTGGTTCATGCCGATCTCGAAGATCGCGAAGTCGCAATCCGCCGGCATGCGCGCCAGGGTCAGCGGCACGCCCCAATGGTTGTTGAACGACTTGTCGGACGCATGAACCTTGCCCACGGCCGAGAGCGCGTGGCGCATCGCCTCCTTTGTCGTTGTCTTGCCGGCCGAACCGGTGATCGCGATGACTTTGGCCTTCGTGCGCGCACGCGCGGCTGCGCCGGCGCGCTCGAGCCCGTGCAGGACGTCGGGCACGACGATCATCGGCATCGCCAGGCGACCTAGCGACGGCAGCCTGGCCTCCGAAACGACCAGAACGGCCGCGCCCGCCGCCATCGCGGCGGTCACGAAATCATGGCCGTCGAACTTCTCACCCCTGATCGCGAAAAAGGCTTCTCCGGGTTGCAGGGTGCGGCTGTCGATCGAAATGCCGGTAATGCCCTCCGGCATACGGCCGACGGGACGGCCGTCCATCGCCTCGATCAGCGCATCGGTGGTCCACAGCAGGCTCATGCCGCGAGTTCCTTCAGCGCCCGCCGCACTTCCTCGTGGTCCGAGAAATGCACCGTCTTGTCGCCCACTGTCTGGCCGATCTCGTGGCCCTTGCCGGCGATGATGAGGGTGTCGCCGGCTTGCAAGAGGCCTATCGCCGTCTCGATCGCTTCGCGGCGGTCGCCGATCTCGCGCGCGCCCGGCGCGGCGGCCAGGATCGCAGCTCGGATCGATGCCGGCTCCTCGCTGCGCGGGTTGTCGTCGGTAACGATCACCAGATCGGCGTGCCGAGACGCGATCTCGCCCATGATCGGCCGCTTGCCCTTGTCGCGGTCGCCTCCGCAGCCGAACACGACGACCACCCGCCCGGTCGTGAACGGGCGCACGGCCTGCAGCACGTTTTCCAGCGCCTCGGGCTTGTGCGCATAGTCGACATATATTGGTGCGCCATTCGTCTTCGTGCCGACATGTTCCAGCCGGCCCGATGCTCCCGTCAGATGTTCGAGCGCCCTGAGCGCCGTCTCGCCCGGAGTGCCGGTGGCGATCGCCAGCCCGGCCGCGACAAGGGCGTTGGCGATCTGGAAGTCGCCGGCGAGCGGCAACTTGACCTCAAACAGCCTGCTGTCGAACTCGATTTCGGCGAGCTGCCTGAATCGCTCGTGCTCCGCTCGCTTCAGGCACAGGAACGTGCCGCGCCGTCCGACTGTCAGCACGTCGAGCCCGCCTGAGCGTGCCGTCTCGATCGTCGGCTCGGACCACGCGTCGTCCGCGAACACGACGGCGGGCGCGCGCCCTGGCAGCAGTTCCTTGAAGAGCCGCATCTTGGCTCGATGGTAGTCCTCGACCGTCGGGTGGTAGTCGAGGTGATCACGGCCGAGATTGGTGAAGGCGCCCGCAGCCAGTTTCACACCGTCGAGGCGATGCTGGTCGAGCCCATGGCTCGAGGCCTCCATCGCCGCGTGGGTGACCTGCGCATCCTTCAGCTCGCGCAGCAGCCGGTGCAATTCGACCGGATCCGGCGTAGTCAGCGAGCCGTATTCCGACCGGCCCGGCGCAACGACGCCGGTCGTGCCGATGCTGGCGGCCCTGTGGCCTTCGCGCTCCCAGATCTGTCGCGTGAAAGAGGCGACCGACGTCTTTCCGCTGGTTCCGGTGACGGCAACCATCGTCTCGGGTTGGCCGTCGAACAACAACGCCGCCGCGCGTGCCAGAGCGCCGCGCGGTTCCGCCACCTCGATGACCGGTACGCCAATATCACCCTTGACCGCGCCGGATGCGGCGACCACGGCCGCGGCCCCGCGGCGCGCCGCGTCGCCCGCGAAGCGGGCGCCATCGGCCTTGGTCCCCCGTACGGCGAAGAACAGGCTGCCCGGCTCGACCTTCCGCGAATCGGAGGCGATGCTGGAGACGGCGATCGCACCGATCCTCTCGTCAGGAAGTGGGAGTATGCCTTTGAATTCGCTGAGCTTCATTCCCTACCGATCCTGAGCATCCCGCTGCTGTCCCCGCAGGCCGGAATCAGTGGAGTGACACGAGGAGGGCGGCACTTTCATGACCGAATTCGGGCATCACGCCAAGCAGCGGCGCTGCCCGCCGGATGATGTTGCCGACGGTCGGCGCGGCGTTCAGGCCCGCGGTCGCACCGAAGCCACCCTTTTCCGGCTTCGGCTCGTCGAGAATGACCAGCACCACATATTGCGGATCGTTGACGGGAAACGCGGCCAGAAACGCGTTGAATCGCTTGTCGCTCGAATAGCGGCCATTCACCACCTTTTCCGCCGTTCCGGTCTTGCCGCCGACGAAATAGCCCGGCACGTCGGCGCGTTTTCCAGAACCCTTTTCGACGTTCAGACGGAACAGATAGCGCATCGCCTGACTGGTCGATTCCTGGAGCACCCGCTCGCCCGTGGCATTTGCCTGCTCGATGCTGCGTGGCAGGAACGTCGGCTGGTGCAGGATGCCGCCATTGATGACGGCGGCTGCCGACATCGCCGTTTGCAACGGCGTGGTCGCCACGCCATGACCGAACGAGATCGTGATCCGGTTGAGGCGCTTCCATTCGGCTGGCTCCGTCGGAGCCGCGACCTCCGGCAACTCGGTCTTCATGCGGTCGAGCAGGCCGATGCGCTTGAAGAAGGCCCGATGGTCCTCGATGCTGACCGTCTCGGCCATGCGCGCGGTACCGATGTTGGAGGAGTAGATAAAGACCTCCGGCACCGTCAGCACCCGGCCTTTGCCGTGAAAGTCGCGGATCGTGTACTTGCCGACGTGCAACGGGCGGGAAGCATCGAACGTGTCGTTGAGACCGACGGAGCCGATGTCCATCGCCATGGCGATGGTGAAGCTCTTGAAGGTGGAGCCCATCTCGAACACGCCGCCCGACATGCGGTTGAGCCGGGTGGGCTCGTGGGCGTTGACGGGATTGTTCGGGTCGAAATCCGGCAGGGACACCATGGCGACCACTTCCCCCGTACGGGCGTCCATCACGACCGCGCCGGCGGCGATCGCCTGATAGCGCTCCATCGCCCGGCTGAGTTCGTCGTGGACCACGTGCTGCACGCGAACATCCATCGACAGCTGGAACGGCTTCAGGTCGTCGGGCGTCGCCAGGCCGGTGGCGCGCAGGTCGGCCAGACCAAGCGAGTCGATGTACTTCTCGATGCCGGCGATGCCCTTGTTGTCGATGTCGACCAGCCCGAGCACGTGCGAAGCGAGCGCGCCCCCGGGATAGAATCGCCGCTTCTCCGTCCGGAAACCGATTCCGGGTATGCCGAGCGCCATGATCTCGGCCTCCTGCCGAGGCGTGAGCTGGCGGCGCAGCCAGACGAACCCGGCATCGCTTCTGAGCTTGTGGTAGGTCTGCTCCTGGTCGAGATCGGGCAGCACCGCGGTCAGCTTCTCCAGCGCCTCGTCGACGTCGACGATGCGGCGCGGCTCTGCATATAGCGAGGCGGTCTTGATGTCGGTCGCGAGCACCTCGCCGTTGCGGTCAATGATGTCGGGCCGCGACGCCTGGATGTGAACCGCCGGGCCGTTGCCGTCATCGGGTTCGAGCAAGCCGAAATAGGTCAGCCGGGCGGCAATCGCGCCGTACATGGCGAAGAACACCGCCATCATCATGATGATGCGGTTGCGCGTGGGTCTGCCGTTCGACTTCAGCGTCCCCTCGACCACGATCGTGCCGTCTTCGGTCCTGCCGGATTGCGCCCTCCGCAGGGATGTCAGCCACCTCATTGGCCGATCCCGCCTGTCGTGACCCGATCCTGTCCGCTTTCGGCAGTGATCAGGTCAGGGTTGCGCAACAGATCTTCGATTTCGAGCGGCCGCTGTGGAATTTCGTCGATCGAGCCGATCTGGGTCGGTTCCACGGGTTGCAGGTCGAGCTGATCCCTGTAGTTCTCGACGAGCCGCTGGATCCGCGCCGGCTGCGTCAGCAGGCTCCAATCGGCCCGCAGCACGTCCATCGAATCCTTCTCGAGCCTGATCTGGGCCTCGATGCGCCTGAGCTTTTCGAGCTGCGCCTCCGCATCGTATTTCGTCTTGTAGGTGAATGCCGCCGCGGCAACCATGGCAGCGATCAGCACGACGTCCGTCGTTCGAAAGATGCCGCGCATCACCGCGCTCCCGAAACGCCGCCGATCAGCGGAAGGTCGAAATCCGAGAGGTCGCCACGCGGCTTCGCGGCGGTCCTGACGGCGGAGCGCAGGCGCGCCGAGCGCGCCCTGGGGTTGGCGGCCAGCTCCCGTTCTGACGGCGATATCGGTGCGGCCGGCCGCTCGAAGGTCGCTTCAGCCGACATGACCTCAGGCAGATGCCGCGATGCGCCTCCTCCCCTGCCCGACCGCTCCGACAGGAAGCGCTTCACCAGGCGGTCCTCCAGCGAATGGAATGTGACCACCGCAAGCCGTCCGCCCGGTTTCAGGATGCGCTCGGCCGCGAGCAGTGCACGCGCCAGTTCCCCCAGCTCGTCGTTGACGTGGATGCGCAACGCCTGGAAGACGCGGGTTGCGGGATGAATCTTGTCGCCCGGCTTGCGCCCGACCAGCTTCTCGATCGCATTGGCGAGATCGAGCGTGCGCTCGAACGGCCGCTCGGTGCGCCGTTTCTCGATCATTCGGGCGATGCGGCCGGCGTGCCGCTCCTCGCCGAGCAGCCCGAAAATCCGCGTGAGGTCGGACACCGGCCAGCGGTTGACGACATCGGCTGCCGACACGCCGCTGCGACTCATGCGCATGTCGAGCGGTCCGTCCTGTCGGAAGGAAAAGCCCCGATCGGCCTCGTCGAGCTGCATCGACGACACGCCGATGTCGAGCACGACGCCGTCCACAGGCTCACCTGCCAGAATATCGAGTTCGGAAAAGCGTCCTTCCATCAGCCGCAGCCGGCCACCCGACTCGCCTTCCAGTTCGCGGCCGGCTGCGATCGCGCCGGGATCGCGATCGACCGCGATGACGGAGGCCCCGCGCGCAAGGATCGCTCGTGTGTAGCCGCCCGCGCCAAAAGTGCCGTCGACGAAGGTCTGCCCGGCATGGGGGGAAAGCGCTTCCAGCACCTCGTCCAGAAGGACCGGAATGTGACGGGCCGGTCCGCCACCGGCGGGATTGTCCCGGCCGGGACCCGTCATCATTCCGGTTCTCCTGTCGAGGCCTGAGCCCTTCGCTTCAGATTGCGAAGCCGTTCGCGCACTTTCTCCCTGTGGCGGGCAAGCCGCGCCGGCTCCCACATCTGGAAGTAGTGTCCTCTCCCGACGAAGGCGACTTCCGTCGAAATGCCGGTATGCTCCCGGATGAAATCCGTGACGGTGATGCGTCCGTCCTGGTCCAGCTTCAGGAACGCACCGTCCCCGTAGAAATGAAACGACATGTCGTCCCCGGGCTGAAAGAACGGGTCTTCCTCCGCTATCCTCTTCTCGAAGGCATCCAGGAGGTCCGGCCCGCCCACATCGAGCGACGGCGCGTCCAGCGAGCGAACCGCGTAGAGCTCGCCATAGCCGCGCTTCTGGACGATCAGGCGGAAATGGGAAGGCACCGAAACGCGGCCCTTCGCGTCGATCCTGTTCACCGCGCTCGACAGAAACCGGTCCATTGCCTGAAACGGCGGCTCTCTCCGCCTGACCCCTCTTCATCGCACCGTTCGCGTTCTGCCGCGCCTCCGCTGGCTCTGCGGTTGAAATCAAACGCACTTTGCCTGTCCGGCGACCCGCACGGGCAACCGGCGAAGCGAACGACGAACCCTTGACTGGAACCTCTCTCTGGCTGGTTTTATGGGATATCATGGGCCAATATGGGCGTCAACGGGAAGAGGCTCCACAGCGCCGCGGTAGAAAGCCGATTTGCTGGCAGCGTCGGGACATTTCCGCGTTTATCGCCCATTAAGGCTAACGAAGCGTTTAGCAGCCTCGGCTTGTCCGGCGGCGGCGAGGCAAATAGCCTCGCCCGGATCCATCGCGGAGCAACTCCATGACCGATAGCCGCAAGGCCCGCGCAGCCGAGCTCCTGCACCTGCGCCAGGCGCGCTTGAAGAAGGGCGATCCGGTCGCCCTGCCCCTGACAATGTCGTCGATGTACCACCTGCCCGGCGACCCGAAGGGCGCCGCACAATACGGCCGCTTCGACAACGCAACGTGGCAGGCGGTGGAGGAACTCCTGGGCCATCTCGAGCAGGCGCCGGCGCTCGCCTTCCCTTCCGGGATGGCGGCGATCTCGGCGGTGTTCTTCACACTGCTGCGCAGCGGCGATCGCATCCTGCTGCCGTCGGACGGCTACTACACCACGCGCGTGCTCAGCGGGCGCTTCCTGTCGCGCTTCGATGTGGGCTTCGACCTGCGCCCGACCGCGAGCTATCTCGACGGTGGCTTCGAGGGCCACTGCCTCGTCTTCGTCGAGACGCCCGCCAATCCCGGCCTCGACGTGTGCGATCTGGCAGCGGTCGCCAAGGCTGCGCACGCGTCCGGCGCGCTTGTCGTGGCCGACAACACGACGATGACGCCGTTCGGCCAGCGTCCACTCGATCTGGGCGCCGACATCGTGGTCGCTGCCGACACCAAGGCGCCCAACGGCCACTCGGACGCCCTGTTCGGCCACGTTGCGACGCGCAATCCCGACGCCCTTGCTGCCTTGGCCGAATGGCGAAAGCTGTCGGGCGCCATCCCCGGTCCGTTCGAGGCCTGGCAAGTCCATCGCGGTCTCGAGACGCTCGAGTTGCGCTTCGAGCGCATGTGCGACAATGCCGAATTCATCGCGCCGCGGCTGGCTGCGCACCGGAGCGCAATGGCGGTCCGCTATCCCGGCCTGCCAGACGATCCCTCGCACGATCTGGCGCGCACGCAGATGGAGCGCTTCGGCTTCCTGATAGGACTCACCCTGACGAGCGAGAAGGCCGCGGATGCCTTCATCGACGGGTGTCGGCTCATCCAGCCCGCGACGTCGTTCGGCGGCGTGCACACCTCTGCCGAGCGTCGCGCGCGCTGGGGCGACGCCGTCGCTCCAGGCTTCGTGAGACTGTCGATCGGATGCGAACCGGCCGGGGAATTGTGGAGCGCGATCGAGGAAGCGCTGGATCGCGTGGCCCCCTAGCCCTCGTCTGTCATTTCGCTTGGCGTGATTCTTCGGCGTCCGTGGAGCACCCGGACGATCTCGATCGTGTTTCCCTCAAGCCGGTATACTGAGAGATATTCGCCGATGACGACGGTCCGCAAACCGACGCCGAGATCCTCGCGCCTGACACCGGATCGAGGCTGCGTAGCAAGCAGCTGCCAGCGCGCTTCGAAGCGATCGAGAAGCCGATCTGCAGCCCCGGCATCGCGCTCGGCGACATAGAGCCAGATGTTGATGAGATCTTCCTCGGCGCGCGAGGACTTGCGAACCTTCGCAGTCACTTGTGCCCGCGCTCGAATCGGCGCCGCGCCTCGGCCTTGATCTCGTCGATCGAACCAAAGCGGCCAGGTCCGCCCTCCAGTCCTTCCTGCGCGAGACTGCGAAGCTCGGCCAGCGTGTATCCGTGATTGTCGCGTCGCTCCTTCCAGTCGCGCAATGCCTCCTCGACGACCGCCTCCTCGCTGGGGTACTCGCCCGACGCGACCGCCTGTTCGATCAGCGCCGACAGCTCAGGCTTGAGTTTCATGACTTCGTTCATCGGCTCGCTCCCGTTCAGACAGCTTAAGCCGCGGCTCCGGCTTTTCAACGATCAACAAGAAGCAAATTGCCAGCCGGCCTGTAAGCCGGGTTCTGTATGGCCCCGGCGCCCGAAAGCGCCGGAACGTGGCGGCCATTCCTCTGGGACGGACGTTGCCGTCCGCCTCGAGCAACCAACCCGGACGGCTCGGCCGGAATATGCCTGAAGGTCGCCCTTCGCGCCGTCCCTATTCGGTCTTGCTCCCGGTGGGGTTTGCCGTGCCGCTCCCGTTGCCGGTCGCGCGGTGGGCTCTTACCCCACCCTTTCACCCTTACCCCGCCAGTAAATCGGCCCCATTGGGCGGCTGTTCAGCCTGGCCGATTTACAGGCGGGGCGGTCTGCTTTCTGTGGCACTTTCCCTGAGGTCGCCCTCGCCGGAACTTATCCGGCACCGTTCTTCCGTGGAGCCCGGACTTTCCTCACGCGCGGCCTTTCGGCGCTTGCGCATGCGGCCGCCCGGCCGACTGGCTCTGCGTATAAAGGGACTCGCGAGGCAAAACGCAAGACCCGATGACAGGCCGGTTCAGCCCTCGATGACGCGCTTCACCTTCTGGCAATAGGCACGAGAAACCGGGTTCATGCGCTTCGCGGCATGGCCGGCATTGTACTTGAGGATCGTGTTGCAGATCGATCCGTCGCCGCGCTCACGGGCCATTCCGAGATATTTCATCCCGTACTTGATGTTCGTTTCAGGGTCGAACAGGCCCTTGACGGAGCCCGAATAGCCCATCAATCGGGCCGTCGCCGGCTTGATCTGCATCAGCCCGATCTCGCCCGCGCTGCCGCGGACATCCGTCCGGTAGTTGCTCTCGATCCGCACGACCGCCTTGGCGATCGAAACCGGCACCCCGTTCGCTTTCGCATGGCGCTCGATGATCGCGTCGATGTCGTTGCGGACGAGCCCTTCGCCCTTCTTCGCGGCGTCAATCGCCTTTTTGGCGGAGTTGGTCATCGATGCGGTCTCGACTGTGTCGACCTTGTTGCCGTCGGCGTCGTAGCAACCCGCGAGATAGCAGCGCACGCCTGTCGAGATTCCGTTCGCGGCAGCAACCGTGCCGAAGCCCCATCCCCCCAGTACGAGAATGAGGGCCGCACCTGTCAGTCTTTTCATGTTCTTCCGTGTCTTGATTGCGAGGCCGCAAGCCGTGCGGCCAGGTTTCGGACAAGCCGGCATCATTGCGACTCCGGCTGGGATGCGCGCCGTTTGCCGGCCGAATTCGGGGCAAAAAGGGCCAGTGCGGTCACAATCGGTGACTGTATGTTACGGCTTGCCCCGGTGCCCCGGACGCTACGCTTGTGCGGAGGGTAGTGCGCTCAACAGCCGGTGCAGCGTCTCGACCGTCGAGCGGTCTGCCACGCCGTCCACCAATTCCTGGCGGAAGTGGCGCTGAAAGGCCTCCACCACGGCCCGCGTAGTGGCGTCGAAAACGCCAGTAATTTCCACACCATAGCCGTAGAGCGCCAGCATCGACTGCAGCGCCTCGACCGGCTCGCCCTGGTCTCCTGACGAAAGGAAGCATCCGCTACCGATCGGAGCGGGCTCGACGAAATGGCCGATTCCGGCCTCATGGAGGCGCCGCCATGGAAACTTCTCTCCAGGGTCGCGCTTGCGGCCCGGCGCCACGTCGGAGTGGGCAAGCACCCGTTCCGGCGCGACGCCATGTCGCGCGCAAAGCCCCGCGCACAGTTCGATCACTGCTTCGATCTGCCGCCGGGGAAAGCCCGGATAGCCGAATTCATGGCCAGCGTTCGCGATCTCGATGCCGATCGAGCAGGAGTTGACATCGGTTACGCCTCGCCACGAACTCTTGCCGGCATGCCAGGCACGATCGGCCTCGCGCACCATCTGTACGATGCGCCCGTCCTCATGGACCAGGTAATGCGCGGAGACCTCGCTCTCCGGATTGCATAGCCAGCGTTCCGCGGCCTCGGCGCTTTCCATGCCCGTGTAGTGCAGGATGATGCAGTCTGGCTTCATCCCGTCGCGGCGCGGCCCGAAGTTGGGCGAAACCCTCACCTCTGCCCGCGAGTGCTCTGCGACGAAGCCGCTCATGCCGGCTTGAGCGCCCGTTCGATCGACGAAAAAGCGTCGTTGATCGCGGCCATGCGGCGATTGGCAATCGCAATGAACTCGTTCGGCAGTCCCCGTGCAATCGCGCGGTCGGGATGGTTCTCGGCCACCAGCGAACGGTAGCGCTTCCGGATTTCGGCATAGGGCATCTCGCGGGAAACGCCGAGCACGGCATAAGGGTCTTCGTCGCCGACCACGGCATGCCGCGCGACGATCCGCTCGAAATGCGCTGCGTCGATCTGGAAGATTTCCGCGATGCGGCCGAGATAGCCGATCTCGCTCTCGTGGAGATACCCGTCCGCCTTGGCAATGTGGAACAGCCCGTCGAGTATGTCCTCCAGCAGCTGGCGGTTCTGCTCGCCCGAGCCGCACAGCTCGGCCAGACTTGCCGCGTAGCTCTCGAAGCCGGCGATGTCCTGCCTGGCCAGATTGTAGAGCCGCGCGACGTTGCGCTCCTCGCGCGGCGGGATGGAGAAGATTTCGCGGAAGGCGTGGATCTCGTCGGGCGTGACGACCCCGTCGGCCTTGGCCATCTTTGCCGAAAGCGCGATCATGGCGATCGAGAAGGCGACCTGCCGGCGCAGCTCCGGATCGCCGCCGAAAAGACGGCGCACGCCATCCAGCACCTGCGACAGAGCCGCAGGCGCCCGTGCAAGAAGCTCGCCGAGGCGCTCCAGAACCGGCATGGAGCCTGTCTAGAAGAATTCCTGCTGCAATGCGAGAGCGCGGGCCAGGCGACCGGATTGCCGTTGCCGCTTCGAGGCTTCCCGCCTAACACGTCGGGAGCGTGCGGAGGAAAGCGATGACGGGAAAGTGGGACTTCTGGATCGACCGCGGCGGCACCTTCACCGACGTGATCGGGCGCGATCCGGAGGGCCGGCTGCACGCGCGCAAGCTGCTGTCCGAGAACCCCGAGGCATACCGGGACGCCGCCATCCAGGGCATCCGCGACTTGCTGGGCGTTCCGGCCGGCGAGCCCATCCCCCAGGGCCGGATCGGCGACGTGAAGATGGGCACGACGGTCGCCACCAACGCCCTGCTCGAGCGCAAGGGCGACCGTACCCTGCTTCTGATCACCCGCGGCTTTCGCGACGCGCTGCGCATCGCCTACCAGGCCCGACCCGACATCTTCGCCAAAGAGATCATCCTGCCCGAACAGCTCTACGAGCGGGTGGTGGAGGTCAATGAGCGCGTGCGCGTCGATGGCACCATCGAGGTCGCGGCCGACATTGCGGCGCTGGAACCCGAACTGAGACGGGCACGAGCCGACGGCATCAACTCGGTCGCGATCGTGCTGATGCATGCCTGGCGTCACCCGGAGCATGA
>Ga0182792_1001982_pt1 | contig 15363 bp, 20 predicted proteins | sample Passage237B_FD_130497 | JGI IMG/M metagenome (GOLD analysis project Ga0182792, IMG submission 130497) | Cellulose adapted compost microbial communities from Newby Island Compost Facility, Milpitas, CA, USA - Passage2 37B (version 2) (version 2) ...
CTCCGGGATGAAGGTGAAGCCGCGATCCCGACGGACGCGCGGCGGCTCAGGTGTCCATGCCGCGATTATCGCCCACCCGGGCGGGGCAAGCCTACTCCGCGCGCGGCTGCCGCGCGCGCCGCCGCGCCAGGCGGCGGCGCACCGCGGCGGCCAGGCGCGACAGCCGGCCCTGGTCGAGGAGCGCCTGCAGGCGCTCGATCTCGCGGTAGAGGCGGCGGGGGTGCCCCGCCTGCCGCGCGAACAGCGTGCGCAGTTCCTCGCAGTCGGCCTCGGTGAGGACGTGGCCGGGCGCCAGGTGCTCGGGCATGCCGCGGTCGACGTACACCGTGGAGTGGGTGGGCGCGGTCTCGTCCTGCGGGCGCGCCTCGGTGTAGAAGTAGAACGCGACCGACTTGCGGCTGCTGCCGGCGCGGTCGGGCGGCAGCCGGATGCGGCGGAAGCCGTGCCAGCTGTGCTCGGTGGTCTCGAAGATCACGCAGCGGTTGAACAGCGGCGTGACCTCGACGACCTCGTCGCGGCCGGGGTCGTACGGGTCGCGGTGCAGCTCCAGCGCGCCGCCCCAGTCCGGGTCCCAGTCGTGGTTGAGGTACACGATCAGGTTGAGGCGGCGATGCCAGCGGGTCTGCGGGTGGTAGTTGAAGTCGATGTGGACGTCCAGTTCCTGGCCGTCCCGGTTCTCGTGGGTGCCGCCGCCGAAGTACATCGGGTCGTACAGCAGCCGCGGGATGCCGGTGATGCGGCCGACCATCGCCAGGAACGCCGGCGACTGCACCAGGTCGTCGAGCGCGCGGTAGGAATCGCCCAGCGCGCGGATCGCTTCCAGCGTGGACTTGCCGCCGGGGCGGCCTTCCTCGTTGAGATGGTTGCCGCGCTCGAAGGCGGGGAACTCGTCCAGCAGCCGCTGCGCGAACTCCGGCGCCAGGAACCCGTCGATGACGCAGTGGCGGAACGGGCGGGCCGTGGCGAAGGCCGCGTGCAGTTCGTCCAGGCGCCGTTCGACGCCGGCGGCGATCAGGTCCATCGGGCGGTCCTCCGGGAAAGCGTGGCGCATTCTGGCAGCAGACGCGCCCGCTGCGAAGCGGTCAGCCGGCGCGTGCCTGCGCCAGCCAGCGCTCGATGCCGCGGCGGTCGCGGGCCAGCAGCAGGCGCTCGGCGCGCGCCTCCAGCCGGGCCAGGTCGCAGTCGCGGATGGCGCGCCGCAGCTCCAGCAGCTTGCCCGGGTGCAGGCTGAACTCGCGCAGTCCCAGCGCCAGCAGCAGCGGCGCCAGCCACGGGTCGCCGGCCATCTCGCCGCACACCGCCACCGGCTTGCCGTGGCGGACGCCGGCGCCGATCACGTGCGCCAGCAGGCGCAGCACGCCGGGATGCAGCGGCGAGTACAGGTCGCTGAGCGCGTCGTTGTTGCGGTCCACCGCCAGCAGGTACTGCACCAGGTCGTTGGTGCCGATGGAGAAGAAGTCCACCGCGTCGGCCAGGCCGTGGGCGCCGATGGCCGCGGCCGGCACCTCGATCATCGCGCCCAGCGGGGGCGGGTCCACCGCCACGCCGCGGCGGCGCACGGCGGCCACGGCGCGGCGCAGCCGGCGACGCACGATCAGCACCTCCTCGCGGCAGCTGACCATGGGCACCAGCACGCGCACCGGGCCGTAGGCCGCCGCGCGCGCGATGGCGCGGAGCTGGGTGTCGAACACCGCGTCGTGCAGCAGCGACAGGCGCAGGCCGCGCACGCCCAGCGCCGGGTTGGCCTCGTTGCCCAGGCTCAGGCCGGTGCGGTCGGCCTTGTCCGCGCCCAGGTCCAGGGTGCGGAAGGTCACCGGGCGCCCGCTCATGCCGAGCACGGCGTCGCGGTAGACGCGGAACTGCTCGTCCTCGTCCGGCAGCGCTTCCCGCTGCAGGAACAGGAACTCGGTGCGGTACAGGCCCACGCCCGCCGCGCCCAGCGCGTGCGCGCGGGCCAGGTCCTCCGGCGATTCGGCGTTGGCCAGCAGGGCGATATCGACGCCGTCGCGGGTGCGGGTGGGCTTGCTGCGCAGGCGCTCCAGGTCGCGGCGCTCGCGCGCCTCCTGCTGCTCGCGCACGCGGTAGCCGTGCAGGTCGTCGGCGTCGGGGTCGAGCACGACCCGGCCGCTCTCGCCGTCGACCATGACCACGTCGCCGTCGTTGACCCGCTGCAGCGCCCCGTCCACCCCGACCACCAGCGGCAGGTGCAGGCTGCGGGCGAGGATGGCGCTGTGCGATAGCACGCTGCCGGCGGCCGAGACGATGGCCACCACGCCCTGCGCCTGCAGCTGCGCCAGCTCCGACGGGGCGACGTTGTCGCACACCAGCACCTCGCCGGCGGTGCCGCGCGGCACCGGGTCGTGGCGGTGCAGGTGGGCGTGGATGCGGCCGATGATGTGGTCCAGGTCGTCGAGCCGGCTCTTGAGGTACGGGTCGTCCATGCGCTCGAACACCGCGGCCAGGCGGTCGCGCTGCACGCGCAGGGCGTAGCCGGCGGAGTAGCGTTCCTGGCGGATCAGGCCGTCCAGCGCCTGCACCAGCTCGGGGTCGTCGAGCAGCAGGGCGTGCAGGTCGATGAACTCCAGCGCGTCCTTCGACAGCGCGCCGTGCAGCTTGTCGCGCAGCACCCGCATCTCGCCGCGCGCCGCCTCCAGCGCGTCCTGCAGGCGCGCGACCTCGGCCTCGACCTGCGCGGCCGGCACGTGCTGCTCGCCGACCTCCAGCGCGTGCGGCAGGCGCACGCGCGCGCGGCCCAGCGCCAGCCCGCGCGATGCGCCGTGGCCGGCGAAGACCTGCCTCATCGGCGGCGTTCCGTCAGCGGGCGCCGGCGCGGCGGGCTGCGGCGGGCCGGCGCGCGCACGCTCAGGCGTCCTCGTCGAAGCGCCGCTCGAAGAGCGACACGACGGCGTCCATCGCCGCGGCCTCGTCCTCGCCGTCGGTGCGCACGGTCACCGGGGTGCCCTGCGCGGCGGCCAGCAGCATCACGCCCATGATGCTCTTGGCGTTGACCTCCCGCCCCTTGGCCGCCAGCGTGACGGCGCAGCGGAAGGGCGCCAGTTCCTGCACCAGCTTGGCGGTGGCCCGGGCGTGCAGGCCCAGGCGGTTGGAAACGGTGAGTTCACGTTCAAGCATCGTCGATGATCGCTCCATTGCGCGTGCCCGCGGCCGCGGTGGCGGGCAGTTCGTCCAGTCCCTGTTCCGGGTAGTTCATGACCCGCAGCAGCATGGGCAGGCTCAGCGCGGAGACGCGCCGGACCCGCGTGCCCAGCCGCGCCACCTTCGCCGCCAGGTTGCTCGGGCTGGCGCCGTACAGGTCGGTCAGCACCAGCACCCCGTCGCCCCCGTCCACGCGGCGCAGGGCGGCCGAGGCCGCCGGCAGCAGCTGTTCCAGGTCGGCGTCGAACGGCACCTCGAAGGCTTCCGCCCGCAGCGGCAGGTTGCGCAGCAGGGCGGTGGCCACGGCCAGGACCGCAGTGCCGACGCCAGGATGTGTGATCAGGAGGATGCCACAGGCCATGACCGAAAGTTAACAGAGCGCTATGACCGCCGTCAGTGCATGCGGCGGCTTTTTTCGCGCCGGTTTTCCGGCGGCCGGCCCGGACGGGCTGTCCCGCGGGTCAGTCCTGCTCGCGGTGGTAGGTGGCCACCTCGTCCCAGCCCTGGGCGCGGAAATGGGCGGCCAGGCGCTCGGCCAGGTAGACCGAGCGGTGCTTGCCGCCGGTACAGCCGAAGGCCACGGTGACGTAGGCGCGGGTCTCGCCGCGCAGGCGCGGCAGCCAGGCGTCGAGGAAGCCGGCCACCTGGGTGGCGTAGGCCTCGACCTCGGCCTGCGCGTCCAGGTACTCGCGCACCCGGGCGTCGCGCCCGGTCAGCGGGCGCAGGTCCGGTTCCCAGTGCGGATTGGGCAGGACCCGGGCGTCGAACACGAAGTCGGCCTCGGCCGGCACCCCGCGCCGGTAGGCGAAGGACTCGAACAGCAGCGACAGCCCCGGCCCGTGGCCCAGGGCGAACCCGGTGGTGACCTGGCGCCGCAGCTGGTGGACGTTGAGCGTGCTGGTGTCGATGATCGCGTCGGCCTCGGCCCGCAGCGGGCGGGTGAGCTCGCGCTCGCTGGCGATGGCCTGCGGCAGCGACAGCCCCAGCCGGCTCAGCGGGTGGCGCCGGCGGGTGTCGGCGTAGCGGCGCAGCAGCACCTCGTCCTCGGCCTCGAAAAACAGCAGCTTGGCGTCCACGCCCAGGGCGCGCACCGCCTCGCGCCACTCGGCCAGGCGCGACAGGTCGCTGTGGCGGCTGCGCACGTCGATGCCCACGGCCAGGCGCTCGGGCAGGCCGTCGTCGCGGACCAGGCTGCGCACGAACGCCGGCAGCAACTCCACCGGCAGGTTGTCCACGCAGTAGTAGTCCAGGTCCTCGAAGGTCTTCAGCGCCACGGACTTGCCCGAGCCGGACAGCCCGCTGACGATGACCAGGACGTGGGCCGCGCTCATCCGCCGCGCCGCTCCAGCAGGTTGCTGTGCCGGGCGATGAACATCGCCGCCGGGTCGATGCCCTTGGTGCGCAGGATGTGCAGCCGGGTGGCGGCCTCGGTCAGCACCGCCAGGTTGCGGCCGGGCATCACCGGCAGGGTGATCAGCGGCACGTCCAGGTCGAGGACGTGGCGCGTGCCCGAGTCGCCGGTCAGGCGCTCGTAGCCGTGCGGGTTGGGTTCGGTCATCGGCCGGGTCAGGTGGACGATGAGCCGGAGATACTTGTTCTTCTTGACCGCCGTGTCGCCGAACATCTCGCGCACGTTCAGCACGCCCAGGCCGCGCACCTCCAGCAGGTCCTGCAGCAGCTCGGGGCAGGTGCCGTCGAGCACGTCGGGGGCGATCTGGGTGAACTCCGGGGCGTCGTCGGCGACCAGGCGGTGGCCGCGGCTGAGCAGCTCCAGCGCCAGCTCGCTCTTGCCCGAGCCGGCCTCGCCGGTGATCAGCACGCCGATGGAGTAGATCTCCATGAACACCCCGTGCAGGGTCACGCGCGGGGCCAGCGTGCGGGCCAGATGGTAGGACAGGTGGTTGAGCAGCTCGTGGCCGCGCTTGGGCGAGACCCACAGCGGGGTGTCGCTCTCCTCGGCGGCGGTGCGCAGGTCCTCCGGGCAGGACTGGTTCTTGCTGATCACCAGCGCCAGCGGCCGGAACTGCACGATCTTCTCGATGGTCTCCCAGCGCTGGCGCGGGTCCAGCGAGTCCAGCCAGGCCAGCTCCTCGCTGCCCAGGATCTGCACCTTGTTCGGGTACACCGCGTTGAGGTACCCGGCCAGCGAGGGGCGGCGCGCGTTGGTGTCGCCGGATTCGATCTCGCGGTTCTCGCCCTTCTGGCCCGCCACCCAGCGCAGGCCGAGCTTCTCCTGCTGCTGCTCGAACAGTTCGCGCGCGGTGATGCTGGCGTTCCTCATGCGGCCCGGCCTCGGTGGTGGGGTCGCGGGATTGTCGCCGAAACCGGCGGCGCGTGGGCGCCGCCGGGGGCGCGGGCGTCGCTACAGGGCGTCGGGCGCGGCCCGGGGGTGGTGCTGGTGCTGCTTTTCCTTGTGCTTGAGGATCAGGCGATCCAGCTTGTCGGCCAGCAGGTCGATGGCCGCGTACATGTTCTCGCCGTCCGCGTCGGCGTGCAGGGTGCGCCCGGGGACGCTGACGTTGGCCTCGGCATGGTGGGACGGCTTGCGCAGCCCCAGCTGGACCCGCACCTCGATGGGCTGGTCGAAATGCCGGTCGAGGCGCTGCAGCTTGCTCTCGACGTACTCGCGCAGGGCCGGGGTGACCTCGAGCTGCTGGCCGTACGTATCGATGCGCATCGTGAACCTCCTGGTCGTTGCCGCGGTGGCGGCCCCGCCGGTGCGGATGCCGCGTCCTCAGCCGATGCGGACCCGCTCGTGCGAAGCCGAGATGTTCATGGCCTCACGATACTTCGCCACGGTGCGCCGTGCCACCGGGATGCCGGCCTGCTTGAGCAGCTCGGCCAGCTTGGCGTCAGACAGGGGCTTGCGCGGATTCTCGCCGTCGATGAGACGGCGGATCATGGCCTGGATGGCGGTGCTGGAGGCCTCGCCGCCGCCGTCGGTGTCGATGCCCGAGGCGAAGAAGGCCTTCAGCGGCAGCGTGCCGCGCGGGGTGCGCACGTACTTGCGGGCGATGGCGCGCGAGACGGTGGACTCGTGCAGGCCGACCTCGGCGGCGATCTCGCGCAGGGTGAGCGGCCGCAGCGCCTGCTCGCCGAACTCGAGGAAGCCGGCCTGCTGGCGCAGCAGGCATCGCATCACCCTGAGCAGGGTCTCGCCGCGCGCCTCCAGGCTCTTGAGCAGCCAGCGCGCCTCCTGCAGCTGGGTGCGCAGGTAGCCGGCGTCGTGCTCGCCGCAGCGGCGGATCATCTGTTCGTAGCCGCGGTGGATGGCCACCTTCGGCAGCGCCTGCTGCGACAGCGCCACCTTCCACACGCCGCGCTGGCGCCAGACCACGCAGTCGGGCACCACGTAGCTGTCCGCGTCCAGCTCGCCCAGCTGCTTGCCGGGGCGCGGGTCCAGCGAGCGCAGGAGCTGCACCGCCTGCTCGACCTCGGCCGGCGCGCAGCGCAGTTCGTGGGCGATGCCGTCGATGCCGCTGCGCGGTAGCCGCTCCAGCGGCCCGTCGACGATGCGCAGGGCCAGCGCACGGCCGAGGGTGTCCGGGTCCAGGATCTCCAGCTGCAGGCGCAGGCATTCGCCGAGGCTACGCGCGGCCACCCCCACCGGGTCGAAGCGCTGCAGTTGGTGCAGCACGGTCAGGATCTCGTCCTCCCCGGCCACCACCTCCGGCAGCAGGGTCTCGGCGATGGCCGACAGCGGCTCGCGCAGGTAGCCGTCCTCGTCCAGCGCGTCGATCAGCGCCGCGCCGATGCGGCGGTCGCGCACGGACAGGTGCGACAGGTGCAGCTGCCAGAGCAGGTGGTCGGCCAGGCTCTCCGGCTCGGCGGCACGCTCGGCGGCGCCCTCGCGCTCGTCGTCGCCGTAGGCGCCCGCCGGCTCCCAGGCCGGCGCCTCCTCGGCCCAGTCGCCGTCGTCGGCGGCGTCGGCCGGGGCGGGCGCCTCGCCGGGGGCCGGCTCCGCGCCGTCGGCGGCCTCGTGCGCGGCCTCGTCGGCCCATTCCAGCAGCGGGTTGGTCTCGATCGCCTCGGCGACCTCGGCGCGCAGCTCCAGCGTGGACATCTGCAACAGGCGGATGGCCTGACGCAACTGCGGCGTCATGACCAGGTGCTGTCCCAGCGATGTCTGCAGCCGTGCCTTCATGTCCCTGCCAGTGTGGAACGACGGGGCCGCCGGCCAGGCGCTAGAGTCGGAACGTATCCCCGAGGTAGACCCGGCGCACGTCCGGGTCGGCCAGCAGCGCGTCGGGCGCCCCCTGCGCCAGCACGCTTCCCTCGTTGAGGATATACGCCCGGTCGCAGATTCCCAAGGTCTCGCGCACGTTGTGGTCGGTGATCAGCACCCCGATGCCGCGGTTCTTCAGGTGGGTGACGATGCGCTGGATCTCCCCGACCGAGATCGGGTCCACGCCAGCGAAGGGCTCGTCCAGCAGCATCAGCCGCGGCCGCGCGGCCAGCGCGCGGGCGATCTCGCAGCGGCGCCGCTCGCCGCCGGACAGGCTGGCGCCGAGCTGGTCGGCGACGTGGCCGATCTGCAGCTCGTCCAGCAGCGCCGACAGCTCGCGCTCGATGCCGTCGCCGTCCAGGTCCTCGCGCAGCTCCAGCACCAGCCGGATGTTGTCGGCCACGCTGAGCTTGCGGAACACCGACGGCTCCTGCGGCAGGTAGCCGACCCCCAGCCGCGCGCGGGTGTACATGGGGTCGGCGGTGATGTCGCGGCCGTCGAGCACGATGCGCCCGGCGTCGGCGGCCACCAGGCCCACGATCATGTAGAAGCAGGTGGTCTTGCCGGCGCCGTTGGGGCCGAGCAGGCCCACCACCTCGCCCGCGTCCAGGCTCAGCCCGAAGTCGCGCACCACCTCGCGCTGGCGGTAGCGCTTGCGCAGGCCCTCGGCGACCAGCATCAGGGCGCTCCCCCGGACCCGGCCTGTTTCCTCGGCTGGATCACGGTGCGCACGCGGGTGCCGTCGCCGCCGCTCTGCATCTGCCCGCTGGCCATGTTGTAGACCATGCGCTGGCCGCTGTTGCTGCCGCGCGGGGATTCGACCTGGTAGTTGCCGGTCAGCGTCAGCACCTCGCGGCGCGGCTCGTAGACGATGCGGTCGGCGCGCGCGTTCATGGTGGTGCCGTCGTCCATCTCCTGCTTCATCGAGACCTGCCGCCCGGTCAGGATCACCTGCTCGATCTCGCCGTTGCGGCGGAGCACCTCGGCGCGCGCGGCGCGGATGTCCAGGGTGCCCTGGACGATCACCACGTTGCCGGTGAACACGCACTTGCCGTTGACGTCGGCGAGGTTGCAGTCCGAGCCGTCGGCGTCCAGCTCCATCGGCTGGTTGCGGTCGGAGGACTTGGCGGCCGCCTGCGCCGCCGGCAGCAGCGCGGCCAGCGCAAGGGCGGCGATCGCCCAGCCACTCCGGGGGCTAGCGGCGCGCGGAAGGTTCATAGCGGGTCCTGACCTTGGAAAGGAGTCGGTATTGCTGCGTCTTGAGGTTGGCTTCCATGCCCACGGCGTTCTGGATGATACCGGGCTGGCTGAGCCGGACCGCGTCGTCGGTGCGGGCCAGGTCCTGCCGCGGCAGCAGTTCCAGCCGCCCGGTGCGGAAGGTGGTGGCCGGGCCCTGGCCGGGCGCGCTGTCGCCGGCCACGTCGCCTTCCAGCCGCGCCAGCTCGCCGTCGGCGCTGACCCAGCCGCGGTCGGCGCGCAGCCGCCAGGTCGTCTCCGTGCCCGGGATCAGGAACACCGGCGAGGCCACGTCCAGGCTTTCGTCCCCGCGCCGGCGCTGCAGCTCCGGTGCGCGCAGCCGTACCGACTCGGTGCCGTCCTTGCCCAGCACCACCAGCTCGAAGTCGCGCAGCACGTAATCCGAGCGCTCGGCGGCCACGGCCGCCGGCGCGCCGCGCTCGCGCATGCGCCACGCCGACCAGCCGCTGACGACCGCGGCCAGCAGCAGCACCGCGCCGAGCACGCCGCGCCAGTTCACGACTGCCGCCCGTCGCGGCCTTCGCGGCCGAGCAGGATGGCCGGGACGTGCCCGTGCGCGGCCAGCAGCACGTCGCAGACCTCGCGCACGGCGCCTTCGCCGGCGCGCGCGCGGGTGCGCCAGTGCACGATCTCGGCGATCCAGGGATGGGCGTTGGCCGGCGCCACCGCCAGCCCGGCCGCGCGCAGGCAGTCCAGGTCCGGCAGGTCGTCGCCGACGAAGCAGGTGCCTTCGCGCGCGATGCCGTGGCGCGCGGCCAGCTCGTCCATGCAGGCCAGCTTGTCCCTGACGCCGATGTGCGTCTCCAGCCCGAGTTCGGCGCCGCGCTTCTGCGCCACCACGCTGTGGCGCGCGGTGATCAGCGCCACCTGGAAGCCGAAGCGGCGCAGCAGGGTCAGGCCCTGGCCGTCGAGCACGCTGAAGGACTTCAGCTCGCTGCCGTCGCTGTCGAAGTACAGGCGGCCGTCGGTCAGCGTGCCGTCCACGTCCAGGCAGAGCAGGCCGATGCGGGCGGCGCGCTCGCGGATGCCGGCGTCGACGTGGGCGAGGGGATCGTAGGGCATGGACAGGCGGTTAAACCACGCGTGCGCGCAACAGGTCGTGAATGTTGAGCGCGCCCACCGCGCGGCCGTCGCCGTCGACGACGATCAGGCCGTTGATCTGGTGCTGCTCCATGAGGTGCGCGGCTTCCGAGGCCATCTGCTGCGCGTCGATGGTGCGCGGGTTGCGCGTCATCACCTCGCCGATGCGGGCCTGGCGCACGTCCACGCCCCGGTCCAGCGCGCGGCGCAGGTCGCCGTCGGTGAAGATGCCGGCCAGGCGCCCGTCGGGGCCGGCCACCGCGGTCATGCCCAGGCGCTTGCGGCTCATCTCCACCAGCGCCTCGGCCACGCTGGCGTCCTCGCCGACCAGCGGCAGCGCGTCGCCGCCGTGCATCACGTCGGTGATGTGCAGCAGCAGGCGCCGGCCCAGGCTGCCGGCCGGGTGCGAGCGGGCGAAGTCGTCGGCGGTGAAGCCGCGCGCCTCCAGCAGCGCCACGGCCAGCGCATCGCCCATGGCCAGCGAAGCGGTGGTGCTGGAGGTGGGCGCCAGGTGCAGCGGGCAGGCCTCGGCCGGCACGCTCACGTCCAGGTGCACGTCGGCTTCGCGGGCCAGGGTGGACTGCGGGCGGCCGGTCATGGCGATGACGGCGTTGCCCTGGCGGCGCAGCGCCGGCAGCAGCATCAGCACCTCGTCCGACTCGCCGGAGTAGGAGAGCGCCAGCACGATGTCCGCGTCGGTGATCATGCCCAGGTCGCCGTGGCCGGCCTCGGCCGGGTGGACGAAGAACGCCGGGGTGCCGGTGGAGGCCAGGGTGGCCGCGGTCTTGCGCGCGACGTGGCCGGACTTGCCCATGCCGGTGGCCACCACCCGGCCGCGGCAGGCCAGGATGCGGCGGCAGGCCTCGGCGAAGGCCTCGCCCACGCGCCCGCCGACGGCAGCCAGGGCCTGCGATTCGATGGCGAACACGCGGCGGCCGCTGGCGGCCAGGCTGTCGGCGTCGGTGGCGGGCGGGGCGGCTGGCGGCATGCGCGTCGGTCCGGGCGGTCCCGGATTCGCTAGACTATGGCGCTTCATTCTAGGCCAAAGCGCTCCATGGACGCCGATACCATCCGCCGCATGATCGAGGCCGGGCTGCCCGGCGCGCAGGCCCGGGTGCAGGGCGAGGACGGCGTGCACTTCGAGGCCACGGTGGTGTGCGAGGCCTTCCGCGGCAAGCTGCCGCTGGCCCGCCACCGCATGGTCTACGCCACCCTGGGCGACCTGATGGGCGGCGCCATCCACGCCCTGGCGCTGAAGACCGTCACCCCCGACGAGGCCGGCGCGCAGGGCTGACGCCCGCCGCCGCATCCATCCCCATTCCCCTTTCCCGCCACCCCATGCAGAAGATCGTAGTCAGCGGCGGCCAGCCGCTCCGCGGCGAAGTCGCCATTTCCGGCGCCAAGAACGCCGTCCTGCCCATCCTGTGCGCCACGCTGCTGGCCGACGCGCCGGTGGAGATCCTCAACGTGCCGCACCTGCACGACGTGGTCACCACGATCAAGCTGCTGGGCGAGCTGGGCGCCGGGGTCGAGTTCGACCAGGGCACGCTCTCGCGCGGCAGCAGCCTGGTGGTGGATCCGCGCAGCGTGGACCAGCACGTGGCGCCCTACGAGCTGGTCAAGACCATGCGCGCCTCGATCCTGGTGCTCGGGCCGCTGCTGGCGCGCCACGGCGCGGCCGAGGTGTCGCTGCCGGGCGGCTGCGCCATCGGTTCGCGCCCCGTGGACCAGCACATCAAGGGCCTCCAGGCGCTGGGCGCGGAGATCTCGGTGGAGAACGGGTACATCAAGGCCCGCGCGCCGCGCCTGAAGGGCGCGCGCTTCGTGTTCGACATGGTCACCGTGACCGGCACCGAGAACGTGATGGCCGCGGCCACGCTCGCCCAGGGCACCACCGTGCTGGAGAACGCGGCGATGGAGCCGGAGGTCGCCGACCTGGCCGACTGCCTCAACGCGCTGGGCGCGCGGATCGAGGGCGCCGGCACCGCGCGCATCACCATCCACGGCGTGGACCGCCTGTCCGGCGGCCGCCACGCGGTGCTGCCCGACCGCATCGAGACCGGCACGTTCCTGGTGGCCGCGGCCATGACCGGCGGCCGCGTCACCGCGCGCAACGCGCGTCCCGACACGCTGGAGGCGGTGCTGGACAAGCTGGCCGAGGCTGGCGCGCGCATCGACGCCGGCCCGGGCAGCATCACCCTGGACATGGAGGGCCGGCGGCCGAAGGCGGTGAGCCTGACCACCGCGCCGTACCCGGCGTTCCCCACCGACATGCAGGCGCAGTTCATGGCGCTCAACTGCGTGGCCGAGGGCGTGGGCGTGATCAGCGAGACGATCTTCGAGAACCGCTTCATGCACGTCAACGAGCTGCTGCGCCTGGGCGCGGACATCCGCGTGGACGGCCATACCGCCATCGTGCGCGGCGTGGAGCGGCTCAGCGGCGCGCCGGTGATGGCGACCGACCTGCGCGCCTCGGCCTCGCTGATCCTCGCCGGCCTGGTGGCCGAGGGCGAGACCACCATCGACCGCATCTACCACCTCGACCGCGGCTACGAGAACATCGAGGAGAAGCTCGGTGCGCTCGGTGCGCGCATCCGCAGGATCCAGGGATGAAGTCGCGCGCGCGCTTCTCGCCGCGCCGCCGCGGCCTGCTGGCCGTGGTGCTGGTGCTGATGGCGCTGGTCGGGTGGGCCAGCTGGACCGGGATGGCCATCACCCGCGGCGTCGAGACCCGGGACATGGACTGGAACGCCGACGGCACCGTCGAGCACCGCGAGATACTGCAGGCGTTCTACGCGGTCACCGCCACCCGCGTGGTCGAGGGCAACCGCGAATGCACCACCTTCCGCTGGTACCGCGGCGGCGAGGCGATCCGGGTGGACTGCCGGACGGTGTTCGAGGGCGCCGACGCGGAGTGAGGCGGGCCGCCGCCCGGCGGCGGCTCAGTCCAGCGACTTCAGCGTCAGGTCGATGGTGTCCTGGCCGCCCTCGCGCTGCAGGATGCGCGCGGGCACCGGCATGCCCGGGACGATCCAGGCGATGGTCTCGCGCTTCTCGTCGCGGCGCACCACCTTGGTGGCCTGGTGCGTCTTGCCCGCCACGCTGACCTGTTCCTTGCCGGCCACCTCGTAGCGCAGCGCGCGCGCGCGGCCTTCGTCCACCATGCGGTACGAGAGCGGCTTGCCGGCGGCGACGTCGCGCGCCACCGCCAGGTTGATCAGCAGCGCGTCCATGTCGCCGGGCTGCAGCTTCACCGGGCCGCGGCGCTCGGGCTTCACGTCGCCGGTCCAGGTGGCCTGGCCCCTGGACCAGTCGTAGGTGGCCTCCACGGCCTTGCGCCGGATCAGCATGACCGAGCGGTCGCTGCTGCTGAGCGGGCGCAGCTGGCCCTGGTGCTCCTCGAACACGGTGTTCTGGCTGAGGTCGGCCACCTGGTTGCGCACGTTGAGGCTGTACTTCCAGCGGTTGCCGGCTTCGCGCGCCAGGGTCATGGTGCCGTCGGCCTGCATGCCCATGTAACTGGCCTGGTAGCGGGCGTTGAACGGGGCCAGCGCCGCGGCCTGCACGGAGGCGCCGGCCAGCAGCAGGAAGGCCAGCAGGCCGGACAGGAAGGCGGTGCGCTTGCTCATCTTTCAGGCTCCTCGGTATTCCACCAGTCGCAGGTCGATCTCGTCCTCGCCGTCCCTGCGCTGCAGGATGCGGATGGGCGTGGGGACGCCGCTGGCGACCCACAGCACGGTCTGGTCGCCGTCGTCGTCGCTGCGGGCCACGCGCAGCGCGTCGTAGCTCATGTCGCCCACGGCCACCGTCTCCGGCTGCGGGGCCACCTGGTAGACGTGCTCGCGCACGCGGCCGCCGTCGACGAAGCGGTAATGCAGGGTAGCGCCCGGGCGGGCGTCGCGGATGACCGCCAGGTTGATGAGCAACGCGCTCATGTCGCCTTCGCGCAGCGCCACCGGGCGCCGGCGTTCCTTCTTCAGGTCGCCGTCCCAGCGGGCCTGCATCGCGTTCCAGTCGTAGGTGCCGGTGACGCGGCGGTCCAGCAGCAGGGCCTCGCGCACGGTGCTCTGGTTGAGCGGGCGGTAACGGCCGCCGTCGGCGTCGAACACGGTGCTCTGGCGGATGTTGAGCCGCGCCAGGCCGGCCAGGCCGCGGTCGCCGCGGATGGCCAGGTCCACGCGCCAGCGGTCGCCTTCGCGCACGACCTGCATGGTCGCGTCGCCGGCCTGGCGGCCGCGGTACCACGCGTCGTAGGTGGCGACGAACGGCTCGAGAACGGCGGCCGGCGTGGCGTCCGGCGCCGGCGCGACGGGCGCGGGCGCCTGGGCCCGGGCGGCCAGGCAGGCGAGCACGAGGGTGGCAGCGGCGAGGAGTCGGGGCGTGCGGGTCATGGGGCGCGTCGTCGGGGCGTCCATGTTGCCCGGCGGTGGGTGTCAGCCGTGTGATTCCGCGAGCAGGACGCCCCGGGAATCTAGTTGCAGCGGTCTAAACAAGCACTGACCATCGACGTGGACCTGACCGTCGCGTTCAGACAGCCGGCCGGCCACGGCCAGGCCCATCACCGCGACCACCAGCCGATGTTCCTCCGGCAGCAGGCGCGCGGCCAGCGCGTCGGGCGTGTCGCCGGGCAGGACCGGGATGCGCACCTGCGCCACCACCGCCCCGGCGTCGAGTTCGTGCACGACGAAGTGCACGCTGGCGCCGTGCTCGGCGTCGCCGGCCTGCAGCGCGCGCGCATGCGTGCGCAGGCCCTTGTAGCGGGGCAGCAGCGAGGGGTGCACGTTGAGCAGGCGACCCTCGAAGCGGCGCACGAAGGCCTCGCCGAGGATGCGCATGTAGCCGGCGCAGAAGATCCAGTCCGGCGCGCACGCGGCCACGGCGTCGCCCAGCGCGTCGTCGAAGGCGGCGCGGTCCGGGAAGGCGCGGGCATCGGCGCTCCAGCGCAGCGGCGGCGGCACGCGCTGCAGCGCGGGCGCGTCCGGCCGGTCGGAGAACACCCCGGCGACCTGCGCCTGCAGGCGGCCGCCGCCGATGGCGTCCAGCAGCGCCTGCAGGTTGCTGCCGCGGCCCGAGGCGAGTACGGCGATGCGCGGGAGCGGCATGCTCAGGCGAAGAGGGCGCGCACGCGCGGCTTGGTCAGCGCGATCAGCGCGAACACGCCCAGCACCGTGCCCAGCGGCATCAGCAGGCATTCGACCGCGGCCACCACCAGGCACAGCCTGTGGCGGCGCTGGCGCGCCAGGCAGTGGCCGGCCCAGGCGATGAAGCCGGCCAGGGTCAGCCCGCCCACGATGAAGAGGCCGGCGAAGCCGACGAAGAACCAGCCCACGACGGTCGCGTCCGGGTCCTCGCTGGCCAGGTGGCCGGTCGCCAGCCCCAGGCCGAGCAGCAGGTGGAACACCGGCAGCAGCGACATCAGCCCGGTGAGGGCGGCCAGCACGTAGTGCAGGACCGACAGCACCCGCAGGTGCTCGCGCGCCTGCGCGTCCTCGTCGGGCAGCGGGGGGAGCGGGGCGGACATGCTCAGCCGATGCGCACGCGTTCGCCGGCGGAGGCGCGCACCACCTGGCCGATGGGCCGGTGGGCCAGGCCCAGCGCCGCCAGGGCGGCACCGACCGCGGCGGGGCCCGCCTGCGGCACCAGCA
>Ga0182792_1001985_pt1 | contig 15345 bp, 8 predicted proteins | sample Passage237B_FD_130497 | JGI IMG/M metagenome (GOLD analysis project Ga0182792, IMG submission 130497) | Cellulose adapted compost microbial communities from Newby Island Compost Facility, Milpitas, CA, USA - Passage2 37B (version 2) (version 2) ...
GATAACCAACGAAACACGTTCCGGGCGTTGGGAAGTTTCTATGCACAGGTAAACATCTTCGAAGGGCTGCGATACCGGATGAATTTCGGACCTGATTTCCGCTTCTTCAAGAACGGTGTATTCATCGATGCCAAATCGGTAAACCGCCAGGGGGCTCCCAATTTTGCTTCACTGGCCAATGACAATGATTTTTCCTGGACATTGGATAACCTGCTTTACTATGACAAGGCCTGGAACAAGCACAATATCGGTGTGACCCTACTCCAGACGGCTTCGTCCTGGACCCAAAACACGTCCTATATGCGGGCACTGAATATACCCCTGCCTAGTCAGAAATGGAATGCCCTTAACCTGACCAATATTTCCGCCCTCGATTCCTGGAACTCGTCTCTGACCGAACGACAGCTTATGTCCTATATGGGACGGGTCAATTACGGGTTTAATGAAAGATACCTGATCACGCTGTCAGGCCGCTGGGACGGAGCTTCGCAGCTGGCAGCAGGGCACAAATGGGCGTTCTTCCCTTCCGCTGCCTTTGCATGGCATCTGAGCCAGGAAAACTTCATGGCTGGTCAGAACTGGGTGGACCAGCTGAAATTGAGGCTTGGCGTAGGTACCACCGGTAACTCCGCTATTTCACCCTACCAAACCAAAGGGGGCGTTGTTTCCCTGTTCTATCCGTACGGATCGACCATCGTGCCCGGCTACGTTCCTTCAGAATTCCTCATATCGGGTGGAAATCTGGCGATGGCCAACCAGAGTCTGGGTTGGGAGAAAACCACGCAGTATAACCTCGGCGTCGATTTTTCCCTGGTGGGCAGCCGCATTTCCGGAACTGTCGACCTGTATACTTCCCGGACCCGTGATCTGCTCATGGAAATGTCGATCCCCAGTCTGACAGGTTTCACCCGCACCTTTGCCAACATCGGAGAAACGAAGAACAAGGGTGTGGACCTGACGCTGAATTCCCTCAATGTCAAAGGCAGCCATTTTACCTGGGAAACGGGACTCAATGCCGCCTGGCAGAAAGATGCCATCGTGTCACTGGCCAATGGCAAGGAGGATGATATCTCTAACAACTGGTTTATAGGCCAGTCGATCGGGGTGATATACGGATATGCCTCGAATGGTCTGTGGAAAGAAGAGGACGCTGCTGAAATGGCCCGGTTCAACGAAAACGGGCACAGTTTTCAGGCGGGCATGTCGCGGCCTGTCGACCAGAACGGCGATTACCGCATTAATCCCAACGACGACCGGGTGATCATCGGGCATACCAACCCGCGCTGGACATTGGGACTTACCAACTCCTTTACTTACCGAAACTTCGATCTCTCCGTTTTCATCTACGGCCGGCTTGGCTATACCTATGATACCGGCGGGGAATGGCAGGGAGGCCGGTATACCCAGCGCCTGATCGATTACTACAATGAAAACAATAAGGATGCCGAATACCAGAAGCCCATTTACAACGTGGCCGGAGGCGATCCCTATTACACCATTCTCGGCTACCGGAGCGGATCCTTCCTGAAAATCCGCACCATCAATCTCGGTTATACCCTGCCGTCGTCGATCGTGGAAAGCCTGAAAATCGGGCATCTGAAACTCTATGTTCAGGCGAAAAATCCGGGGATGCTGTTTTCAAAAGTTGACTGGCTGGATCTTGATTTGGGCGGTTCTACCTGGAACAGAGGTTTCGTGTTCGGGGTGGATGTGCAATTCTGAAATCGGGCCAGGACCCTGAGGTCATCTGTATTATAACCATACTGAGAATTTCAAAAATATAGGATAATGAAACTCATCAAATATCTGTTCATATGGGCCGGAGCTATGGGGCTCACAGCCTGCAGCAATTTTCTGGACGAGGAACTGAAGACTCAACGCAGTTCCGACTATTTTAAAACCGAAGAAGGGATACAGGATCTGGCAGTCGGCATTTACTATAACCTGCGATTCCATTTTGGGTATGAATGGGGGTATGCGACCACCAACTACGGCACCGACGAGTTCCGCACGGGAGGGGATGCTTCCAATCATATGTGGAACAGCTACGATGGCAATTTTTCATCCCTGATTACGGCGGTGAACGTGAATACGGCCATGGCCAACACCCTCTGGGATAACATGTATATGGGCATCAATTCGGCCAATCTCCTGATCCAGAATGCTACCGAATTTCTGCCGGAAGGTTCCAACAAGAACACTATACTCGGGGAAGCCTACTTCCTGAGAGGGTTTAACTATCTGAAACTGGTCAGACAGTACGGCGGGGTGCCGCTGAAGCTTACTTCCAGTTCAACCCTGGAGCGGGAGTTTTTCAGAAGTTCGGCCCAGGAAGTCGTCGAGCAGGTGATTTCCGATCTGACCCAGGCCTATAACCTGCTGCCGGCTACCGGTGCACTCCCGGGAAAGATTACCAGGGACGCTGCTGCCCACTTCCTGGCCAAATCCTACCTGTTCCGGGCCAGTGAAATCAACGACAGCTGGAATTCCTCGACCAAGTCCGACGACCTTCAGAAGGCGTTGACTTTTTCGGAGGAGATCATCAACCGGCGTCAGCTGGCGCCCAACTTTGCGGATCTCTGGGATTATCGAGAAGTAGACGGCCCGAACGAATTCCTCGATGAAATCATCCTGGCCGCTCAGTTTACCTTTGACCGTTCAACCCGGGGAACGTATGGAAATCAGCAACACCTCTATTTCCTATCCCAGTATCTTAACCTGCCCCAAATGGTTCGGGATATCGCCGGAGGGCGCGAATATCAGCGGCTGCGCACCAATTATTTCGCTTACAATGTTTACGACCGTGTCAATGACAGCCGCTTCTGGAAGTCCTTTAAAACCAAATACGCCGTCAATAATCCCAGCGGGATTTACCAGCATGGGGACCTGTCTATCATGTACGTGATTAACCGGCCCGATGATACCCGCTTCCCCGATGAGCAGAGCCTGATGTCGGTGGTGGATCCCAAGACGGGAAAAGTGATACCCACCGTGTTTGCTACCTATGTGGGCGGTGAGCCGTATCTCGATGCAGACATGTTCCAGAACCGGTTTGCGTCGCTGAGCAAGTATATTGATGGTTCCAGGGAGGCTGTGCCCGATGGCGTAGGTTACAGGGACGGAATCCTTGCACGTCTGGCTGACACTTACCTCACTGCCGCCGAGGCGTGCATAAGACAAGGCAATTATGACAAGGCTCTTACCTTTATCAACACCGTACGTGCACGGGCTGCCTACAAGCAGGGAGAAAACCGGGCAGCGTATACCGACGGAGGGGCAGCCTTCAAGGGCGGACCAGGCGTTGCCAATTCGTTCTATGCGGAGAACTCCTATTACGAGTCCAATAATATCCCCGTTACCACCGCTGCCACCGATCTGACCATTACCGATTTCTCCCAGCTACCTCCCGAGGATGAGGCCATCATTGCCGACCTGGGGTATACCAGTTTGTATGACAGGGCCTTGTGTTTCCTGCTCAATGAGAGGTCAAGGGAGCTAATGGGGGAATTTCACCGATGGGAAGATCTCTCCCGAACCATGACACTGGTTGACCGGGCGAGAAAATATAATCGTCTGGCGGCACCCTACGTACAAACGAAACATCTTTTGAGACCTATTCCGCAAAGCCACCTGGATGCGATCCAGAAAGACGGAAGAGCGTTAACGCCCGCTGAAAAGCAGTCTGAACAAAATCCCGGTTACTAGATCGGTAATTAACATAGTTATAAAAAAGCAACCGGTTTGCCCGCAAGAGCAAACCGGTTTTTTTGTGATGTTATAGGGCGGTGATATTATTTCCTGCCTTCGAGTTCGTCGGTAAGACGCTTCGTTTTGTAAACATATTTCAGCGCCGCCATGATACCCCCTGTATGAACCGAAACCGTACGGTTACCGGTATCCGGTGCGAAGATGAAATAGCCGGTAAGACTTTCGATATTCCCATCGAACGCAAGTCCAACCGCTTCCAGCTTACTGTTTACAAGAGCTGAGCCCGAGTTTCCGCCGACGATGTCATTCGTAGAAATGAAGTTGATAGGGGCTTTCAGTAATTCTGCAGGTGGATTCTTCCAGCGTTCCGGAAGTGACCAGGGATACTGACCCTTGTGAGACAGATAGCGGTCGTACAGCCCGTAATAGGTGGTATTTACCGGAGCTTTGGTCCCGTTGTAATCGACTGATTTGACCACGCCGTCGCTGATTCGCAGTGACATGGTGGCATCTGGCGGGATGGTAGTACCATAGGTGTCGAAAATCAGCCGGCCCAGTTTGCCCTGAAGCAGTTCGAGTTTCATGTAGGCCTCACGGGCTTTGAAAACGGCTGCCATGTAACGGGGCTGAGAAATCAGTGCGAGGTTGATCAGCGGGTCGTCTGACTTCTCCAGGGCGTTGTTTTCATTTTTCATCAGTTCCGCGACATATCCGTCGTCGGTAAGTTTCGTATTCGAAAGCAGCCACTGGGCCGCCTCGTCCAGACTTCTGCCGTTGCTGAGGGCATAACGCAGGTAAGGATCGGAAGCACCCAGTAAGGTCATGGCTTCGTCAAGGTGTGCCTGAAGGTATCCGGCTTCGATCTCCTGGTTTTTGGGCGTAAAGGCGTTCAGCATTTCCTTCAGCATGCCTGCCCTTTCGGGGTTGGTCTTTGAGATCATCACGTAATCGACGATCTGCTGTGCGAAGGTGAGCAGTTCGCCCCTGAACAAGGGATTCGTCTGGAAAAGCATCAGTTCATTCTGGGTGTCTCTCAGGATTTTCACCTGTTCGGAAATCTGATCCCAGACGGAATACTCGCTCGCCAGATCCGGATTTTCTCTTACATCCTTTTTGAATTTTTCTTCAAACGCTTTCTTACGGGCCATCAGGTAAGGGTCACGCATGCCTTTCAGCTGACCGGAGAGCGCCTTAACGCTGTTTTCATAGCTGAACATCTCGTTTTCTATACTGTCGCTTTTGGCGGTCAGGTTATACTGTTCCAGTACCTTCTTGCGATTCTGCAGCACCTTGATCAGATAGGGAAGTTTATAGTCCCTTTCCATTTCCAGTTCGTCTACCGTTTGCAGCCGGCCGGTTGAACCGGGATTACCGATTACAAACACGGGCTCATTTTCCTGGGCGCCATCCGGATTGAACCGGAAGTAGTTCGGTGTTTTCATGGGTTTTCCATCCTCGTCATATGCCCGGAAAAACGATACGTCCAGGTTATAGCGGGGATAGGTGAAGTTGTCGGGATCACCTCCAAAGAAGCCCAGATCAAGCTCAGGCATAAAAACCAGACGAACATCCGTATATCTTTTGAAACCGTACAGGGAAAATTTACCCCCACTGTAAAGGGTAACGGCTTCTACTTCCAGACCTTTCCATTCAGGGTTTTCGCTGTATTCCTTGACGATATCTTCGAGTGCCTGTTCCCGTAGGCTCAGTTTTTCGAATTCGTCTTCCCCCTGCTTTTCGATGTCCTGCACCCGCTGGGTGATATCCTCTATTTTAACCAGCTGATCTACATAGAGCTCCGGAACCTTTCTTTCATCTCCCAGTTTGGCTGCGTAAAAACCATTGGCATTGAAGTCTTCATTATCCTTTTGTACAGCGGTACCCGATTCACGTGCGCAGTGGTGGTTGGTCATAATCAGACCATCGGGCGACACGAAGGATGCCGAACAATAGGAGGAGAACCGCAGGGCAGCCAGCTGCACCTTCTCAAACCATTCTTTATCGACTGAAATTTTATAGGTGTCTTTGAAATATTCGATGGGTGGATTTTCGAATGTCCACATTTTACCCATGTCGAATTGCCTGGCCTGGACAGTGTCGTAAGACGCCTGCTGGCCGGGAGCCGTTCCAAGGCTAAAGATGGAAATGCAAGCAGTAACGATGAATGATTTGAAATAACGATTCCGATAATTCATGAAGAGTTTGAGAATTTGATAAAAAAACTTGTGATAGCATGGCACTTGTAGTTAGTGCCGATACAGATCAGCCCGTACAAACATACGATTTCCTTCCGGCTTTCCGGCCAGAATATAGTGCTGATCGATAAATTTTGCGAGCTCCGGGAAAGTGCGATAAGACTGTGTCACAGTGTCCTGCAGCCATAGGCTATTGCCAACTGCGTCAATAAAAACAGCCGGCCGGGTACGTTTCAAATCCTGTATATACCGGTCCCGATAGGTTTCCCGCATCGGATGTTCGAAAGCTGACCGGATACTGTGATTCTCGGCTACTCCCTGCGGAGCCTGGCATTCGACGTAATACTGACAGTTCCAGCCCCAGACAACCAGAAAGTCGCCTTTCCCAAGATACTTTGACGCTTCCAGGCCCGTTTCGGTAAACGGCAGGCTGCGGTTGAGTCCCTGGCCGGAAGGGTAGGGGTTGAACTGACCGTTCCGGAAATACGGCATAAGTAAAGTTGGCACCGCGCAGAGAACAGGAATACCACCGTAAAACCATTTGCGGCCATTATTGAGGGGTAATCCGTTCGGAATAAAACTGCCGATGAGGAGACTTACAGGCAGTATCAGGAATAACAGATAGTGGGTATAGCCCGAACCTGTACGGGAACTGGCATACAGGGTGGCTAGGGTAAGCATAATACCGAGCAGAAACACGGGGGCCGACTTTTTGTTCCGGTCGTACTGAAAAAGGGAATAGCTCCCGAAGATAAGCGTGGGAATTGCCAGAATCAGTAAATCACGTGCATGTACAATCGAATTCCATAATACCAGCAGATTGTCGGCCAGAGGAGTGTCATTTTTATACTGGAAATTCCCCTGGATATAGAAAACCCAGAAATCCTTCAGAACACCGCCCGCCGTCAGCAGTCCGCCAATTGCCAGCAGCGTGAAAAGCGCGCCGAGCACGATCCATTTCAGGGAGTTCCAGGACCTGCTGTCCAGCATAAGAAAAAAAGCATAGCCCGCAACCACCGCTCCGAGGGGTACTGCCTGTAGCTTCCCGAAGGGGACCAGCGTTAGCAAGACACCGAGCAGAAAGGGAAGTTTTCTGTTTTGGGGATCCGTGAATTTGGGATATGAAACTATCCAAAGTGCGGCGGCCAGTAACATGATGGGCGTATGTTCACTGGTGAAGTGCACAAAGTCTGCATTTTTGGTAAATCCGTAGAAGAGGATAACCGGAAATAATGCGATGGCCGCTCTCGAAGCACCAAACCAGTTTTTCAGCGCCCTGTAAAGAAAAAACAGGGTTATAATTACCAGTAACAGCGCAGAACAATGGGCAGTGATATAGTCAAAACGGCCGGTCAGCCAACCTACCGGTATCAGGAAGTAGGAGGACAGCGGACCTCCGGTCGTTCCGTCCACCGATCGCCAGTACACCGGATCCCGCGTCAGGGTGAGGGCCTGGGTCAGCATCTGACTTTCGTCGGCATTGAGTTCCCGGTTGAATACCAGGACGGGAAGACGCTGCAGGAATAAATAGAGGGAGGTGAGACCGAGAAATGCAGTCTCAGGGAATCTTGAGGATCGGTTCCAAAACAACCATCTCCCCAAACCCACCGTTGCCATTAGCATCACAAGCTGGTAGATCAGGGGAGATGTATCAAAGCCGATGGTCATGCCCGCTATTAAACAGTCTTACCCGCTAATCGTGCTGCAATACCATCATGAATCTGTACCAATGTCTCTTCCAAACCGTATTCCCAGTTCCAGTCCGGATAATGCGATTTAAACTTGCTTAAGTCGCTGATATACCAGATGTGGTCTCCGATCCGGTTGGTATCCGTATACGAATAGTTCATCTTGTTACCCGTGATTTTTTCGCAAAGGGTAATCGCTTCCAGCATTGAACAGTTGGCAAAACGGCCACCGCCGGCATTGTATACCTCGCCCGGACGTGGGTTCTGATAGAAATGCCAGAACATGTTCACCAGGTCATGGCTGTGAATATTGTCGCGAACCTGTTTTCCTTTGTACCCGAAGATGGTGTAGTGGGTTCCGGTAATCGCACATTTCATCAGATACGCCAGGAAGCCGTGCAACTGGGCTCCCGAGTGATTGGGCCCGGTCAGACAGCCGCCACGGAATATACCGGTTTTCATACCGAAATAACGGCCGTACTCCTGCACCATGATATCAGCAGCTACCTTGGAGGCACCGAATACCGAGTGCTTGGTGTGGTCGATGCTGTGGTGCTCGTCGATACCATTTTCGAAATAAGGGTGGTTTTCGTCGATTTCCCAGCGGGTTTCCAGCTCTACCAGCGGCAGATAGTTGGGGTTGTCACCATATACCTTATTGGTAGAGGTAAAGATGAACACCGCTTCGGGAGCATGCAGGCGGGTAAGTTCAAGCATGTTGAGCGTACCAGTCGCGTTTACGCCGAAATCGGTAAAAGGCTCTTTCGCAGCCCAGTCGTGGCTGGGTTGTGCTGCCGTATGTACGACCAGTTTGATATCCGTACCATATTCCTTGAAAATAGGTTCCAGCTGCGAAACTTCACGAATATCAGCTGAATAATGGCGATAGTTGGAGTATAAATTTTCGATGCGATTGCGATTCCATTCCGTGTTTCCGTCTTTGCCAAAGAAGTATTGACGTAGGTTGTTGTCTATTCCAACGATCAGATCAAACTTGTCGGATAGAAACGCTACTGATTCGCTTCCTATCAAACCAGCTGATCCTGTTACTATTGCAATATTCATAAATTGGATTTTATTTATTTAAACGGATATATTTTTCTTTCTCAGATACAGAACGAATGATTTTTCAAAATAAGTAAATTAGACCGTTATATAATAATCAACTATTCAATCTTTCTATTTACCGGCCGTTTTTCGCGGGAGAAAAATATAAAAAATCATACCAATCGTTAGCAGACAAATGGCGGCCTGCATGGAATAATCGGTCAGGGAAGATGCATTCAGTACTATATCCGATACCGAATTATATTTAGGCATCCCCAGTCTCCACCAGTAAGAGGGGTGAATGGCGCATAAAGCATTGAATAAAAGCAAGAAAACGATCTGTTTCAGATTGCCGGTGTCGAACCAGGCAAATGTCAGTGGCAGGAGGAATATGAAGATATAGTTGCTGTAAGCGCTCTGCTGCACGATCATAAGCGTGGCATACATCAATACAAAAATCCTGCTCACCCCATATTCAAATTTCTCATTTCGCCATTTTAAGGTTGCGATCAACCCCACCGTTACGGTAATTAAAAGTCCGGTCCAGTTCCAATAGCCTTCTCCGGCTCCGAGATGGTTGGAGAATAATGGGTTTAAAATGGAAATCAGATTGGGGGCGCGCAGGGTGTCGGCCTCGCCAACAGGCTGGAGGAATGCATCGCCCACCAGGGTATACAATACGCCCAGGCTGACTACGCCGACGGCAGCCAACGGTAGGGAGAACCTCCATTTATCCTTTTCAAGCAGGAAGAGGGGCAGCAGAAATAGGACAAAAATTGCCTTGGTCACCAGGACCCCTAGCGCAAGTATGAGCGAATACAGAACAATATGGTCTTTCCGTTTACCTGCCACCACGGCTGCGGTGATGAACAGCCATATCCATACATCTTCCTGTGCCCCGATGACGCTCAGAATCAGGGAACCCGGAAGCAGAAAATAGATCAGGGAACAGTAGTAAAGTTTGGCGCGGTCGGTGACGGGTTTGTAGAAATCCCAGGTAAGCTTCACAGCCAGTCCTTCCGTAAGAAGCATGATCAACACGACAACCCGTGGGTTGTCCCAGACGAGCGCCCCCAGCCCCAGCAGATAGGAAAAAAAAGGCGAATAGGGTGACCAGAAATCGCGGTATACCACCTTCCCCTCCGCCGCGTTTGTGGCCATGTACCAGAATCCGTGTACGTCGGAACTTGGGTCAATGCCCATGATTACGTACACGATCAAAAAAGGTATAAAACGGAAAAGAATCCACAGGCTGCCGAGCCATGTGCGTGGCCGCATTCTTACTCCGAGGTCCGTAATCCTGTTTTTCAGGCTGAAGGCAATGACCAGCAGGAGCAGACATACAAGGCAGATGGCCAGTTTCGCCAGAACTACGTTCATGCGGCAGTGAGGGATTTGGGTTCGACAACATTATTCCAGGCCTTGATCACTATCCACACAAAACAGAGCACATTCGCCAGCTGAAGTGTCAGATCCAGTAAATAGCGCGGGTCCTTGAAGAAATGGAAGGAGATGTACTCAGGCTGACCCAGATATACGTTTACGAAAGGCTGCACGACCGTCAGCCAGCCCAGGGCGGTGATGACGAAAATATCGGCCCAGCGGTTGGTGTCTACCAGCTGAAAAACTACAATGACAAGGAAAGATATGATATAGGCGCCAGGCGCACTGGCCTGAAAAATCATCATGCTGCAGTAGGTTAGGATAAACAGGCTTGGCAGCGTCTCAGCCACCGGTCTCTGACGGGCATTCCAGGCGGCCGTACACGGAACCAGCAGGGTAAACAGCAGTCCAATCCAGTTTACCAGCGTAGAGTTGGTCGAATCGATATGAACGAATAATTCGATGAAGGGTCGGGTAATGGAGAACAGGTTGGGAGTCATCAACTGCTCTGTATGACGGATGGGCATCAGGAAGAGATCCCCGATATTGAAAAACAGAAAGGCTATCACCGGAATTCCCACCGTCGCCATGCCCAGCAGCATTCGAACAGGCTTTCGTACCACGATCAGCAGTGCAGGCAGCAGAAAGACAAAGGTAGCTTTCAGGGTAATGAGTGCGACGGCGAAAATGAGCCCGAGCCCTGTTTCATAATTTTCGGGATGCTTTTGCAGATATCTCATCATCCACAATCCTATACCCCAGAACCAGATTTCCTCCTGACCGTCAATACCAATATATACGAAGGTAGCCGGAAGAAGGAGGTATAGAAAAGCCAGCTGGAGCGCATTCCGCTTTATGGGTTTATAGGTTTTGTAGGTGAACCAGACGATGATCGCTTCCATGACAATCATCAGCAGGACAATAATGCGGGGGTTGTGCCATAGCCAGAGGGGCAGACTGATGATATAAGGAAATACCGGTGCATGGTATGACCAGAAGTCACGGTATACGAAACCGCCTGCTTTGGCGTGCTCAGCCTTATAGAAGAAAAAGGGTACATCTCCCCGGGGTTCAAAATAGAGGATGACGAAAATGCCTATCCAGGGCAGAATACGGAGTAAAAGTACGCCCGCTGCGTACACGGTCAGGTCGTTTTGCTGCTGCCATTTCTCAAAGTATTCCGATTTCCAGAGCGTCCAGAACAATGCTGAGGTCAGTACCGCACTGAGAAGCAGTTTGATGTAAAAAACAGTAAGTATTGGCATTGGTTTATTCTACCCTGGGTGTAAAAGTTAGCAGGCTAAGCGCAAATATAATGGTTCGCGCCTAAAGGGGAGGGCTTACGCAGCTTAAACGCAGTATATATACCATAAATGTCCCCGTTATTATTATCCGGTTAGGGGATAAAAACTTATATTTCTGAATCTGCGCCTTGTAAAACCAAAAAAGCTATGCATATGACACAGGTAAACGGAAACCTCAGTTTTGACTATTCAGAAGAACAGCTGGCGGTAAAGGAAGCCGCCCGTGATTTCGCGCGTACCCGGTTGCTCCCTGGGGTAATCGAGCGGGATGAAGCCCAAAAGTTCGATCCGGGACTGCTCCGGGAGATGGCCGAAATGGGTTTCCTGGGCATGATGGTTTCGCCCGAATACGGCGGGGGAGGTATGGATACCGTGTCCTATGTGCTTGCCATGGAGGAAATTGCCAAGGTAGATGCGTCGGCTGCCGTGATTATGTCGGTGAACAATTCCCTGGTCTGCTGGGGACTGGAGAAATTTGGGTCGGAGGAGCAGAAACAGAAGTATCTCGTTCCGCTGGCGACAGGCGAAAAAATCGGTGCGTTCTGTCTGTCCGAACCGGAAGCGGGCTCTGATGCCACGTCCCAGCATACTACAGCCTCGGACCAGGGAGATTATTATCTGCTGAATGGAACCAAAAACTGGATTACCAACGGGGGTATCGCATCGGTTTGCCTCGTGATGGCGCAAACGGACCCGGAAAAGCGACACCGGGGGATCAACTGCCTGATCGTGGAAAAGGGCTGGGAGGGGTTTTCGGTTGGAAAGAAAGAGAATAAATTGGGAATCAGGGCTTCCGATACGCATTCCCTGATGTTTTCCGATGTGAAGGTGCCCAAAGCCAACCGCATCGGCGAGGACGGGTTTGGCTTCAAGTTCGCCATGAATACGCTTAACGGTGGCCGGATCGGGATTGCAGCCCAGGCTCTGGGTATCGCTGCCGGTGCTTTTGAACGGGCTCTGGCATATGCACAGGAGCGAAAAGCATTCGGAAACCCTATTTACGAACACCAGGCCATACAGTTCAAACTGGCCGATATGGCCATGCGCATCGAAGCGGCCCGACTCCTGGTGCTGAAAGCGGCCGTTTTCAAGGATCTCGGCAGGGACTACGTCAGCGAGGCAGCCATGGCAAAGTTATACGCTTCTGAGACAGCGATGTGGGTGACAACAGAGGCCGTTCAGATTCATGGCGGCTACGGTTACGTAAAAGAATACCATGTCGAAAGGATGATGAGAGATGCCAAAATTACCCAGATTTATGAGGGGACCTCTGAAATTCAGCGCCTCGTCATCGCCCGAAATCTGAAATCATAAACCTATTTTAAGAAAATATTGACCAGAAATTAGATTTTTGAACCTATTTTCAGCAGCAATTCGAAAAAAAAATCATTTTTTTTTAATCCAAAGCTTGTATTAGATTTGTGCAATTTATTAGATTTGTACAAATTATTTCAATTTCGTAGTTCATAAACTGCTGCAATTAGCCATAGGTTCATTAACATGGAAGATTACAATAAAATCATTGAGTCGCTAGGGGTGAAGTTTGTAAGGGCTAGAAACATACAGATTCTCCAGCCTATTACAATAAAGAATTTCTACGACGTACAGAACTCACTAACTATCCTTTACGATGGAGAAGTGTCATTCGGTGAAGAAGAGCCCATCAAAATCGAGAAAGGAGACATGCTGTTTATCCCTGGCGGTAAGCATGCAACCGTAACTTACGGTAACAAGGCGCTGGCCAAACCTATCACCAACGAGGAGTTCATGACCAACCGTGACGCCTATTTCCAGGCCGTCAACGAACCTGAGAAGGTGGGAGGTCTGAGCAATTCCTTCGGTTTGATTTCCTTCGAAGCCAAGGTTTTCGATACCGTTAACTTCTTTACTTCCCTGGATATTCCTCCGTTCCTCATCAAGTCCGACGAGAAAATCGCTCAGGCGATCAATCAGATCCTGCATGAAAGCATGACTGACACTCCGGGTAAAGGACGGATCATCAAAATCAAAACGGAGGAAGTCGTAATCGAAATCATTCGTTACATCCTGGAGCATAAACTGTTTGTAGAACAGCTTGTGACCAACAGTACCTATTTCAAGGATCCACGTTTGATCGACATATTCGCCTATATCAAGGAAAACCTCGGGGGCGACCTGTCCAACAAAGTACTGGCCAATGTGGCAAACGTTTCGGAAGACTATGTCGGACAGTATTTCAAAATGCTGACCTCGATCAATCCGCAGGACTACATCGAGTATCAGCGGATGGAAAAAGCGGTAGACCTGCTGCGTACTACCAAGAAAAGTATCAGAGCCATTGGTGCGGAAGTGGGCTACAAAGACACAGCTTATTTTTGCCGCCGCTTCAAGATGATGTTCGGCATACCTGCCGGTAAAATGCGTCGTCGGGAGTCTCTGATGAATATCTGATTCGAAATTGAAATTTTAAGAATAAAGAAAGGGTACATGAATCAATGTACTCTTTTTTTTGCCTTATGATTTTGAACGGCTAACCCGTATATTGTAGACCTTTCCTGATCGTGCCGGGTTCCGGTACTACCAGGGCTATAATAAGGCATTTAAAACATCGTTAATCCTAGAAAATCGTTGCGCCGAGATTGCGGATCCCCTGTGATGATACGTTCAGTCCTGCTTAATATTATTCCACTTATTTTAGGCTGCCTCTCGCTGAGTCTGAATACCTTCGGGCAGTCGTCCAATACCCCGGAGCTGCTGGGAAAAGAAATCAATACGGAGTATAACGAAATAGGTCCGGTCATCTCCCCTGACGGTAAAACCCTTTTTTTCTCGCGTATCAGCCATCCGCAGAATACCCATGGTGCGAATGGCAGTCAGGATATCTGGTTTTCGGAATTCCGGAATAACCGCTGGACCAATGCCGTCCGTATGCCGGCCGTAGTGAACAAGGAAGTTTACAACGCCATTTACAGCATTACCCCCGACGGGAATACCATCCTCTTAAAAGGCTCCTATAACAAGGGGGTTTATCAAACCCGTGGATTTTCCATCAGTAAAAGGGTGCGGCGAACCTGGTCGGCGCCTGAAAGCATCGAGATTCCTGATTATGAAAAAATGAGCAAGGGCGAGTTCGACTGCGGGTTTCTGGCTAATGACGGACAAACCCTGCTGATGTCTTTCAGCGAAAAGAAAAAGGGCCGCAACGATGATATTTATGTAAGCTTCAAGGGTAAGGACGGGAAATGGTCGAAACCGCAAAGCCTCGGACCCGATATCAATACGCCCGGTCATATGGAGACCACCCCCTTTCTGGCCGCGGATGGCGTTACACTATATTTCTCCAGTGACCGCCCGGGGGGAATGGGAGGTAATGACATCTACATGAGCCGCCGGCTCGACGGATCCTGGAAAAAATGGAGCAAACCTGTAAACCTTGGTCCGGCCGTCAATACGCCCGGTTTTGAAGGCTATTACAGTGTCAGTGCTGCAGGCGATTTTGCCTACTGGTCGAGTTTCCACGAAGGCACCACCCAAAAGGGAGATATATATCGTCTTTCACTCAAGCCTGCCGAAACCAAGCCGAAAAGGGACACCGTCGAGCGAAAACCGCCTGTCGTGATCGCAGAGCGGAGGGATCAAACAAGGCCCCAACCGGTGGTAATGGTTTCGGGTAAGGTGATCGATGACAATACGGGCAAGCCTATTGAAGCGCAGATTGTCTTCCAGTCCTTTCCCGACGGGCGCGAGATTGGCCGGGCCAGTACAGATCCTGAGACCGGAGAATATAAATTCACCCTGCCTTATGGTTCGGTCTATACCATGCGCCCGGTAGCACCCGGCTTTATTGCCGAGTCGGAACGCATCGACCTGACCGACGCCGCAATGGATCCGGGTAAGGGAAAAGAGGTGACAATCACAGCAGCCGACACCTCCGCCAGGTCGGGCGATCAGCCAGGAACGGAAATTGCAGCTGTGCAGACTCCAAACGACACTTCATACGTGCGTACCTATCAGGAGGTGGGTAAAAATCTCAAGGTAGTA
>Ga0182792_1001988_pt1 | contig 15313 bp, 9 predicted proteins | sample Passage237B_FD_130497 | JGI IMG/M metagenome (GOLD analysis project Ga0182792, IMG submission 130497) | Cellulose adapted compost microbial communities from Newby Island Compost Facility, Milpitas, CA, USA - Passage2 37B (version 2) (version 2) ...
CAAGCCCGGCGGCCGCCCGGAGAAGCCGGGCTTTTACGACAGCCGCGACGGTGGCCGCCGGCCACTCACCGGGCCGGCGATCGTGGTCAACCGGGTGGTCGGCGCGGTCGGTCGGGGAGAGCTCCGCGCCGCGCTGATCCCGGAGGGCGAGGAGTTCCTCGCCGAAAATCACGTCAACGTGGTTCGCCCCCGCCGGACCGGGGAGGCAGATCAAGTGGATTGGGAGGCGGTCCTGACCTCGTTGCGGCGGCCCGGGATCGTCGATCGGGTCCGTCTACTCACCGGCAACACCCAGATCTCGGCCCGGGAACTCACCCACCTTTTGCCACTCGATTGAGTGACCGGCGGGACTCGCCGATGCGGTCGCTCAGGTGATTTCGCGGGTGAAGTAGAAGTCCGGCGCGTCGCCCCACTTGCCCGGGTTGTGATTGGCCTTGAAGCCACAGGACCGGTAGAGCTCGAGCGCCGCCTCATTGGATTTGTTGACGTCGAGCTGGATCCGGTCGCAGCCGCGGGCGCGGGCCCTTTCGATCGCCGCCTCGACCAGCTTGCGTCCGTAACCCTTCCCGCGAGCCGATTCCTCGACGAAGAGATCCTCCAGCCAGGCGTCCTCGGAGCCTGACCAGACCGAGAGGCGAAAGCGGGTTTGGGCGAAGCCCGCCTCCGGGTCGCCGATCAACAGGAACTCGGTCGAACGGTCACGCAGCAGGATCGTGGCGGTGGCCTCGATCTCAGCATTGGTCGGATCGCCGTCGCCGAGGAAGTCTCGGAAGCCGGCGACCAGGCGGGTCACCGGGCCGATGTCAGCCGGGCTGGCGACCCGCAGGGGGGTTTCGGGGCCCATGGTCAGGCAACCTCCGGCAGCGGTCTAAGGCACATCGGTCAGACCCATCTGTTTGCGGAACTCGGCCCGGGCCTTGTTCTGTTTGGCGACCACTTCTGGCGGCAGTCGCTTCGAACCGTCGTAGATCAGCCGCAGCTTCTTCGCGTCGTCCTTCAGCTGGTAGATGTCAACTCGGTTGAAGCCTGCCTTGAGCGAGTCCGGGGGAAGCAGGATCGAGTAACCTGGTCCCCGCCCGGTGCCGTCTTTGAATGACCAGCCGACCGCTTCGATCTCTCCGTCCACCGCGATCGCGAGCACGCTCTTCTCCGGGATGCGATCGGTTACTCCGCGCTGCAGCAGCCCGCGCAGCGTGGGCGCGGTCGGGTCGTAGTTCTTGACTGCGTTGCGCTCGTCCGGGAGCGCCCGCCAGCGCTTCAGCGGCAGCACGTCGAGACTTTTCACCCGTCTGCCGATCAGTTCGTTGTGCGGGCCGAAGCGGTAAAACGGGCTCCAGCCGTGACCGGTCCCGAATACTTTCTGGATCCGGTTGATCAGTTGCTTCTGTCGCTGCTTCAACATCTTGGCCGGGGCAACCGAGGCCTCGCCGTTGGGTGAATTGACCACGGTCACCTTGTCCGGGTCGCACTTGGTCTTCTGCCACGGGTAATCGATCCCGAGCTCGTCGCTGATCATCGGCAGGATGTCGGTGGTGCAGGTGCGCTGATCGGTGACCTCGGGCTTGGTCTGTCCCGGGTACTTGACGAAGAGCGGTACCGAAGCGATCTCGCCCATGTTCTCGGGCACCGCGGTCCGCCGAGGCACCTTCGACTGGAAAGCGGCGCCATGGTCCGCGGTCACCACGAAAAGTGCCTTGTTCCAGAGTCCGGTCTCCTTCAGGCGGCCGATGATCCGAGCCAGCAGGGTGTCGGTGTACCCGACCTCGAGCAGGTGCCGCTGCAGGGCGATGTTGACGATTTCCGGCGGGGCCATCCAGGGGCCGTCGTTGGGCAAGAGGCCAGACCATTCAGCGGTCAGGTTCGAGTAGCGCTGGCCGTTCGGGATGTGCCGCCAGGGGTAGTGCGGCTTCTCGATGTGGATCAGGTCGAGAGTCTCCCGCTGGCCGGGAGAGAGCCTCTCGTTGAACTCGCCGACCCGCTCGAACTCGTCGGCCGACGATTCGAGCGCGAAGAGCCGGCCGAGCTTGCGCGCGGCGCCCTGGCCGGATCTTTCCGGCTGGGTATCGCCGGTGACCCCGGTCGGGCCGGTCAGGCCGGTCGCTCCGGTGACCCCGGTCGATCCACTCTCGCTGGTCAGGCCGGTGACCTCGGATTCGGCGTTGGTGTCAACCTCGTCCGATTCGGTGAAGCCGGAGAACGAATTGGACACATCCGGCAGGTTCCGGGTCATCGAGTCCGGCAGCAGCAGGTAGCGGGAGACGACCCAGAGGTCGGAGAAGAGATCCGACGTCGAATCGTCCTGGGCCGAGCTGTCTTCTTCGGGGCAGAGCTCATCCGGGCAGATCCGGGTGGCCGCTTCCATCACCCGCAGCTTGTAAGTCTTGCCGAGCAGGGTGAAGATGCTGTGGGGGTAGTCGGAGGCGATCGGCAGGTCGTCGTGATCGGGTTGCTGGCCGGAGAAGATCGCCGGTACGGCGAGCGGGGTGTACGCACCGGCCGCGCTGGTGTTCCGATACCAGGTCGAGTGGGCGGCGAGGTCGGCGAAGGCCGGGTAGCGGCTGCCGTCGATCTTCCCATCGGGTTCCATCAGGGAACCGACCGGGAACTCGTCGAAGACGACCATGATGACGGGAACCGGGTTGGTGATGGCGACGTCGACCGGGTCGGGCTGTTCGCGCGGCAATACCAGCCGGGAGGTTGAACTGAAGCTGAAGAAGAGGATCAGGATCACGATCGGCGCGATGCTGAGCACGTCCATGAAGGCCTGCGGGAACCGCCAGCGTGCGTAGAGATAAACCCCGGTCACCGAGAGCGCGATCGAGATCGCGATCAGCAGGCCGGCCGGCCAGTCGAGGTGGTTCTTGATCAGCTGCAGGGCGAAGCAGGCCCCGAAAAGGGCGAGGAAGAAGAGGTGGAGGTACCACTGGGCGTCACGGTTGATCAGCCGGGTCAGCGCCTCGAGTCCGAGGCAGAGCAGCGGCACGGCGAAGGTCAAGACCAGGGCGTAGAGGATGATCTGCCCGGAGCTGTTGCCACGGGCGACGAAGAAGTCTGGGTTCTGCCCGAGCAGATCGAGCATGGGCTGGGCAAAGGCCAGCGCCCAGAGCGCGGCGACATGGGCCGCTCCCAGCAGGAGGGAGGGCCGCTTGAAGCGGGCTTCTGACCCCGAGGGACCGGGGTCCGCCCCGGGCTTGGCGGCGTCAGTCACGGAACGGCCATCTTATTGGTCGGATGAGGACCAGAGCTGCGTCAGAGTCGGGTGCTGGCCGCCACCGGCGGCGGCTCCAGCCGGACCTCCGAGCTTGTAGAGCACGACGTGGTTGCCGCCGTCACGGAGCGATGACTGCGGCAGCAGGATCGAGTAGAGGATCTTGCCCTTGTCCTCGTAGGTCTGGCCCACGGCGGCGATGCGCCCGTTCGCCGCGACCGCCAGCGGTACCCCCGCACCGAGGCCGGTGATCTTGCCGCGCTGCCTGAGCATCGGATTGAGTTCGACTTCGGGGTCGAAAGTGCTGTTGCGCGGCGAGCCGACATCCGGAGTCGCCGTGGGTCCCCCGGAACTCGTGCCGGTGACGGCGGGGAGGGAGTCGACCCGGGTTCCGATCAGGTCGCTGTACCGGCCCCACTTGAAGGCCCGGTCCCAGCCCGCTCCGTCGCCACCGAGGAGTTTGGCCATCTGGTCGATGTAGAGCTGACGCTGGGCGATCGTCTTGGCGAAAGACAGGGTGGTCAGCGGGCCGGTGCCGTTGTCGATGCGGATCGTCTTCCGGTCGCAGCCGGCCGGTTCCCAAGGCAGGGCGATGCCGAGGATATCCGCCATCTTCGGCACGATCTCGGTGGTGCAGGACGGGCGGCTTACGACCACGCCCTTCTTCTGATGCGGGGCTTTGATGAAGAGCGGCACCATCCCGATCTGACCCATCGTCCCGGTCTCTGCCTCGCGCCGGTTCGAGTCCTTGGTCCAGGCGGCACCGTGGTCGGCGGTGACCACGAAGAGCGTGTCATCCCAGCGGCCGTCTTTCTTCAACGCGCCGATGATCTGACCGAGCAGGTGGTCGGTGAAACCGACCTCGAGCAGATGAGCCTGATGGGCCCGGTCGGTTATGTACTTGTCACCGAGCCAGTCGGTGTCGGTGATGAAGTTGCGGAAATCCTCGGTCCCGTCCGCGTACTTCAGACCGGAGGGGTAGTGGGTCCACGGGTAGTGGGGCTTCTCGACGTGAACGAAGTCGAAGGTATTGCCCTCCTTGCCGAGGGTGCTGATCGCCTTGGCGACATCGCCTTCGCCATCGAGTGAATCCTCGCCGGCAACGAGCCGGTCATGGACCCACTGGCGGGCCCGGCCGCGTTCGACCGAGTCCTCCTCGGTGCCGCCGAAGCCCTGGAAGCTCTGAGAGATGTCGGGCAGGGACGAACTCATGTCCGCCGGCAAGAGCAGGTGAGCCGAAACCGCTTTCAGATCGGTGTAGAGCGAGTGGAGCGCATCCCCCATGCCGGTGCCCTCGCCTTCACGCTTACCGCAGATCTCCTCCGTGCAGAGCTGGGTGATCGGCTCGATCGCGTGGGTTTTCCATTCCTTCCCGAGCAGGGTGAAGATCGAGTCGGGATGGTCGGCCGCGGTTGGCAAGAGGTCACGGCTGGCGACCTTGCCGGTCAGAATCGAGGGCACGGCGATCGCCGTGTAGGAGCCCCCGGTGGCGGTGTTGCGGTACCAGGTCGAGGTGCCCTTGAGCTCGGCGAAATTCGGGAAGCGTTTCGGGTTGATGTTGTCGGTGGGCGTCATCAGCGAGCCGGCGGGGAACTCGTCGAAGATCACCATGACGACGGGAGCCGGGTTTGAGGCGGAGACTTCCTTGGCGTGGACCTCCGGGGGCGAGGTGGTCAGCTCCGAGGCATCGCTGAAAAAGAAGAAGGCGATCAGGATGACGGGTGGGGCGATGATCAGGATGTCGGTCATCGAGCGCATGAAACGTGCCCTGGCATAGGCCCAAGTCAGGAGGCCGCCGAGCACGATCGCGAGGACGATCATCGGCCAGGCGGGCCCGTCGGCGAACTGCTTGAGGATCTGAAGGACGATCGCCCAGAACAGCACGCCGCAAAGCGCGAGGTGGAAGATCCAGCGGGCGAGCTGACTGACCAGGTTGAGCAGCAATTCGGCCAGGCCGGCCAGCAGCGGCGGCAAGATCGCCAGCAGCAAGACGAAGACGACGATCTGCGAACTGGTGTTGTCCCGGGCGACGAAAAAGTCCGGGTTGTTGCCCAGCAGATTGAGCAGAGGCTGCACGATCGCCAGCGCCCAGAGGGCGGCAAGGTGCAGGCCGCTCATCAGAATGGAAGGCGGCTCAAGCGGGGCACCCTTTTCCGCCCGGTCTGACATCGGGCCGAGATCCTATTCTGTATCGGGGCAACTCGCCGCTCTGATGCGGGTTTCAACCAGTTGGTTCTAGCCACTTGGTTTCGATCAGGAACAACCGGTGGCGCCTGCGCGCCACACTGCTTTTCGTCGGACTCGTCGCTGCGCTGGTGGCCTCCGCGCTCGGCCGTTCGGCCGATCTCGCCCACGCCCGGCCGAACATCGTGGTCATCCAGACCGACGACGAAACCGTCCGCATGCTCCACTCGTCCTACATCGACCGGCACCACAAGAAGCACCGGACCATGCCGAACACGCTGCGGCTGATCGGTGACCAGGGGGTCGAGTTCACCAACTACTACACCTCGATCCCGGTCTGCTCACCTTCCCGTTCGGCCCTGCTCTCCGGCCAGTACGGCCACACCAGCGGCCTGATACGCAATCTCGGTCTGCTCGGGGGTGCCCGCGGCATCGCCGGCAGCGCCGCCTGGGACGGCAACTTTGCCGTGGCTCTCCAGCGAGCCGGCTATTACACCGCGCACTTCGGCCGGTTCGTCAACGAATACGGCAACGCGTCGGGTTACGACGAGAGAGCGGTTCCGCCTGGTTGGAACCAGTGGGCGACCGACTGGACCCCTGGCAAAGCGAGGCGTTTCTATGGCTACAAGCTGAACGTCAACGGCAAGATCGTCGGTCCGATCGGCAGCCTCACCTACCAAGCCTGGAAGAACAAAGACAGCCGACAGTGCCCTGCCGGTGGTCTCAGCTGCCGCTACCACACCGACCAGATCACCACCCGGGCCCTGCGAGTCATCCGGCACGCACCGAAGCGGCCACTCTACGTTCAGATCGATTACGAAGCCCCTCATGGGGTCGCCGACGGCAACGGCCAATCGGAACCGGCCAGCCGCCACATCGGCTCGGCCGACGGTACCCCGTTGCCGAAGCCACCTGGCTTCAATGAGTTCGACCTCTCGGACAAGCCCCCGCAGCTCCGGAAGGGCGCGACGCGCCTCGATCGGCGGCAGATCGTCGCGATCCGAGAACGCTGGCAACATGAGCTCGAGTCGCTGCGGGCAGTCGACGAGAGCGTCGAGCGAGTGATCCGAACCTTGCGTGACACCGGCCGTCTGCCGAACACCTATGTCTTCTTCATCGGCGACAACGGCGCCTTCTTCGGGGAGCACCGCTACGCCGGTTCGAAGTTCCTTGCCTATGAGGCTTCCGCCAACGAGCCGATGATGGTTCGTGGCCCAGGGGTGGCCCGTGACCAGCGCTCGGCGGCGATCGTCAGCAATGTCGATCTCGCCCCGACCTTCGCCGACCTGGCCGGAGCACGACTCCTGATTCCGCCGGATGGCCGTTCGATGACGCGGCTCTTCCACCAGCCTCGGAAAGTCGGACGCCGAGCCGTGATCCTCGAGTCCTACCGGCTGCCCTCCAAGGCTCTTTACGACCACTTGCAGGGTGAAGGCATCAAGACCCCCGCTGACCTCGATGCCTCGTCTTCGGCGGTCGTGCCGGCACTCAACTACACGGCGATCAGGGCCGGCCGCTACAAGTACGTCCAGTACGAGGCGGGGGGCCGGGAGCTCTATGACCTGCGGCTCGACCCTTATGAGGTCTCCAACCGCATTCACTGGCGCGGTTACCGGAAGGTGGTGCGGATCTTCCAGCGGCAGATGAAATGGCGCCGTTTCTGTTCCGGTCGAACATGCAGGAAAGGGACCGGTCGTCTGCCCTTGCCGAAACTCCGGCGGCATTGACCGGTTTCATGGATAGATATCTGGGAAGTAGCGCGAAACAACCTGGCCCAGTCCGCGGCATTCCTGCTCGCCGTCGCCTTGATCCTGGCGATGGCGCTGGGCCGTGCCGGCCTGCCTCCGGCCGCGCGAGCCGCCGGAGAGGTGTCCCGGCCCAACGTGGTCTTGATCCAGACCGACGACCAGAGCCTGATCTCGCTCCGGGCGAGATTTCGTGACTACTGGGATCGGCAGCGTCGGGCGATGCCGAACACCCTCGGCCTGATCGGCGCCAAAGGCGTCGAGTTCACCAACTATTACGTCAGCGATCCGCTCTGCTCGCCCTCCCGGGCGACGCTGCTCTCGGGCCAGTACGCCCACACCAGCAACATGAAGCGGAACTCTGGACCAGAGGGTGGTTGGACGGGCTGGCAGACCCAGCCGATCATGAACGAGAATCTTGCGGTCGCCCTCGACCGGGCGGGCTACCACACGGCCCACGTCGGCAAGTTCACCAACGGCTACGTGGGTGAAACGCCGGACTCGGTCGAATTGACCGTGCCGCCGGGATGGGACCACTGGTACGTGCCTTCCTACGGCAACACGCTCTACTACTACGGCACTTTGCTAAATATCGACGGGGTCGAGAGCGGACCCCTCGGCAGTGAGGGATACGACATCGGAGGACGGGAGACCGACCCTCCGGCATGCACTGCGGCCAACCTCCTCGACCCGGTCCCGGGCGTGGTCTGCAATCACTCGACCGATCTCTTCAGCCGAGACGCGGTCGCTCAGATCGAGCAGTCCGGGGATCAGCCGTTCTACCTACAGGTGGACTACAACACTCCCCACGGCGACTTTCGCTCGCCGATCGGCGCCCAACCCCTTTCGCGGCACTACGACACTGCCCTGAAAACGGTCATGAAACGGCCGGCCGGCTTCAACGAGGCCGATGTCTCCGACAAACCATCCTTCATCCGACAGATGCCGCGGCTCTCGGCCGGGGAGATCAAGCAGATCGGGGTCCGCTGGCAGAAGGACCTCGAATCGTTGCGGGGAGTCGATGACGGGGTCGGAGCGATCGTCAAGGCGCTTCGACGAACCGGCAAGCTCGCCAACACGTACATCTTCTTCACCTCCGACAACGGTCAGTTCAACGGCGAGCACCGGATGGGCAGCGCCAAGTTCCTGCCCTATGAGCCGGCCGCGAGGATGCCGTTGCTGATCCGGGGTCCCGGCATTCGCCCCCGGACCAAGACGGCGGAACTGACTGCCAACGTCGACCTCGCCCCGACCATCCTTTCGCTGACCGGCGCGCGTCTGCCGGGCGGATACGACGGACGGAGCCTGAAGCCGTTCTGGAAGAGCCTGAAGAGACGGACCCGTCGACCGATCGTGCTCGAGGGATTCTCCGGGCCCAACGACGTCCCGCCGATCGCCGGTGACGCCAGCGCCTCCGCACCGGCGCCGCCCCGAAACTTCTCCGGACTGCGGGCGGGCCGCTACAAGTACATCGAGTACACCAGCGGTGATCGCGAGCTCTACGACCTGCGTCGCGATCCGGCCGAGCTGATCAACCGCGCCGGCGACCCGGCCTGGCGCCGGGTACTCAGGCGGATGACCAGGGAACTGGCCGCTCGCAAGGATTGCCGCGGCTCCGTCTGCCGCGCCCAGACGAACCCGCTTCCGGCTCCGCCCGGCGCGAATAAGAGGCGGAAGGCGGCCGCCCGGTGATCCGCCGCAACCTGACCGTCCTCCTCGGCGCGCTGTGCCTCGGCTTGGCCGCGGCCGGTCTAGCTGCCTCGGGGGCGAGCGCCGCGACCAAGCCAAGTTTCGTGGTGATCCAGACCGACGACCAACCGCGCAACGAATTCGACCGCCGATTCCGCGACCTCTATGACAACTGGCGGCAGATCATGCCGAGGACGATGGCTCTGATGAGGGACAAGGGCATCACCTTCACCCAGTACATGACGCCCTTCCCGCTTTGCGCGCCTTCCCGGGCGACCTTACTGAGCGGTCGCTACACCCAGAACCACGGCGTGGTCCGGATCGGCGGGCCGCGCGGCGGTTGGCAGGCCTACCAGAGCAACCCGATCATGCACGAGAACCTGCCGGTTTGGCTTGAGCGGGCCGGTTACCGCACCCTCCACTTCGGCAAGTTCATGAACAACTACGGCGGCCCCGACGACCCGGCAGAGAGCGAGGTGCCGCCGGGCTGGGACCGTTGGGTCACCGACGCGACCGACAACTCGACCCGCGAGTTCTACGGCTACCGACAGAACATCGACGGTCAGATCACCGAGCGACTCGGCTGGCCGTACTACGACCAGTCCGGTGGGCGCGATCCCTACGGCTGCCCGGTGCTCGGGCTGGACATCTGCCATTACCACACCGATTCGATGTCGATCCAGGCCGAGGACGCGATTCGCAGTGCCGGCAACCGGCCCTTCTACCTCCAGATCGACTACCACACCCCACACGGTGATTCCCGCCCGCCGATCGGTCCCGAGCCGGCCCCGCGTCACTACGACACTGCCCTGCGCACTCCCGGTCCCAGGCCGGCCGGTTTCAACGAACGGGATATCTCCGACAAACCCCAGTATTTGCAGGACGCCGATGCGGCGGCCCCGCTGACCGGCAACGAGATCAAGCAGATCGACACCGAGTACCGCAAGTCAATCGAGGCCCTGCGATCGGTCGACGACGGGGTCGGGCGCATCATCAAGGCTCTGCGGGAGAGCGGCCGGCTCGCCAACACCTATGTGATCTTCACCTCGGACAACGGTTTCTTCACCGGCCAGCACCGGATCAGCCGCGGCAAGCTGCTGCCCTATGAACCCGCGCTGCGGGTACCGTTCGTGATCCGCGGCCCCGGCATCAAACCGCGGACCAAGAGCTTCGAGCCGGTCGCCAACCAGGACGTCGCCCCGACCATCCTCAAACTGGCCGGGGCCAAGGCGGCCCTTTCGATCGATGGCCGCTCGATGAAGCGCTTCTGGCTCAATCCGAAGAAGCGGTCGCGCCGGCCGATCCTGCTTTCCAGCTACCAGCAGATCACCCACTTGATCCCCGGGGACTATCCCGACGATCAAGACCAGACGGCCGGCTCGAGTGGCGCCCGTAAGGGGGCCAGTGCCTCGGTCAAGAGCCCAGACCAAAATTACGTCGGGATCAGGCTCGGGCCCTACAAGTACATCCGCTACGAGAACGGTGAGACCGAGCTCTACGTGCTGCGCGACGACCCGGCCGAACTCGATAACCGGGCCGCCGATCCCCGATACCGCCGGATCATCAAGTACCTGGACACCCAGCTCGAGATCCTCCGTGGCTGCAAGGGTCAGACCTGCCGCAACTGGGCACCCAAGTGGCCCCAGCCTCCGGGTTAGGGTAAAGCCCGGTGCCGGGCTTTACGAGGCTTGCGGTTAGCCCTGGTTCCCGCCTAAGGGGACCAGCTTCTTGCCGTTTACGCGGTAGACGCCGATCGTGTTCTTACCTGGGTGGACCGAGGCCGGGTTGATCAGGGCTCCCCAGTGGACCTGGCCGTCGAAATTGAAGGGACGGGCGGTTCCCTCGACCTTCCCGTTCATCGCTATCGCGAAGAGCGGGGCCTTCTTCGGCGCCTTGGGGATCGTGCCGTTCCAGGTGCCGGTGATGAACATCGGAACCAGGTCCTCGCCGGGGTCGTAGGCCTTGGCCAGATCGGGTTCGTCCAGCAGCGCGTCGGTCGTGCCGGGTGGCACCGGCTTGACCGCCCGGCCGATCAGTTGCGGGGCCGGACCGAGCGTGTAGAAGGGGCCGGTGCCGAGCCTCTGGTCGGCCCGAGAAATCGCCTTGTCCCGCTGCCGGACCATGGTCGGGACGTTCGATTCGTAAAGGTTGCCCTTCGGGTCGGTGATCGTGATCGGGCGGTTCGGGACCGGTCCCTGCAACGGAACCCCGTCGGTCTTGTACATGCCCGCCACTCCGAGGGTCTTGCCGATCGTCGGGACGATGTCGAGCGTCATGCTGTGCTTGGGAGAGACTTTCCCTTGCTTCTGGCCGGGGTACTTGATGAAGAGCGGCGGGTTGGCGACTTCACCCATCGCCCGCTTGTCAGCCTGGCGCTGAGGGACCCCGTTGCCTTCGAAGGAGATGCCGTGGTCGGCGGTGACGATCACCAGAGCCTTGTCCCAGAGCCCCATCGATTCGAGCTTGCGTCGCATCTGGCCGAGCAGTTTGTCGGCGAAGCCGGTCTGCACGTACATCCGATCCTGCGATACAGCGATCCCGTTCGAGTTGACCATCCAGTTGCCGAGGCTGCGGGAGAGCTGTTCGAGCGGCGAGTCGTTGTACTGGTTGCCCTGCAAGTCGTACTTCCACACCTGATGCGGCAGGTGCATGTGCATCACCGTGAAGCCACGGTCGCTGTCCGGCACCTGCTGGATGAACTGCTCGTAGAGTTCAGGGTCCGACTTGGGCTCGGCCTTGACCGCCAAATCGCCGCGCTTCTTCTTGCGCTTGCCGAGCTTGACCGGGTCCTCTTCCTGGCTGCCCTCGCCGAAACCCTCGAAGTTGGAGCTCACGTCGGGCAGCTTGCGGGCCAGGCCGGGCGGCAGCACCAGTTTGCCCTCGACGATCTTGAGGTCCTGGTAGAGCGCCTTGAGCCGGGTCAGCTGGCCGGCGTCCGCTTCCTGGTCGGGGCAGAGTTCCTCGGGACAGATCGCGGTCACCGGTTCCAGCACATGCAGCTTGCGCCCCTTGCTGAACTGGCTGAACAGGCTGAGCGGCTGCTCCTGCCAGGTCGGCAGGGTGTCGGCCGTCTGGTTGATCCCGGTCAGGATCCCGGGCACCGCGTGCGAGGTGAAGAAGGCGGTGGTGGTCTCGTTCTTGTACCAGGTGCTCGAGGCGGCGAGGCGGGCGAAGTTGGGGAAGCGGTTGGCCGCCACCTTGCCGTCATTGGTCATCAGGTTGGAAGTACCGAGCTCGTCGAAGATCATCAGCACGACCGGCGTGTCGTTGCCCGAGTTGGCGGCGACCTCGAAGTCACCCTCCTTGGGGAAGATCAGGTCGGTCGTCTTCGAGTTGAAGATGAACAGGGCGAGCACCACCACCGGCGCGATGATCAGGATGTCCATCAGGTTCTTGACGAAGACGAACCGGAAGACCATCCAGGCCAGCAAGGCCCCCAGTCCCAGCGAGACCAGCAGGATGAGTGCCGAACGGGCGCTGAAGACATCCGAGACCACCTGGATGAAGAAGAACGTCGAAATTCCCGCGAGCAGCAGGAAATGAAGGCCGTAGTAGGCCTTGGCGCTGACCTCGCTGACCACCCATTCGATCGCCAGCAGGACCAGCGGGGGGACCAGCGTGAAGCCGATCGCGAGGATCAGGATGTCGCTGGTCGAGTTGCCCCGGGCGACGAAGAAGTCGGGATTTTTGCCGAGCAGGTCGAGCAGCGGCTGGACGAAGGCCAGGGTCCAGAGTGCCGCCAGGTGGCCGCCGCCAATGAGCAGCTGCCCACGGGTGGGCTCCGGTCGTCCGAAAACCGCCGCCAGACTCTTCTTCAATTCTCCCCCCGAACTCTCGCTCGGCCTGCTCAACTTCGTTACCGCGGAGATGCCAGGTAGAGGACACGGTCACCGGAGGGCAGCTCTTCACGGCGTTCGACCGTGAACCGTTTCTCGAGCTCCCGCTCGAAGTTGCCCTCTTCGTAGTCGGGGTTGGCCCCGTCATGCTTGTTGGCCAGCAGCGCCCGGACCATCGGGTCGGTTCGCTTCGGGAACTCGATCAGCAGCGTGGTGCCCATTTCCCGGGCCCACTGTAGGAAGTCGGCTACGGGTATGTTGGCGCTGATCGAGACGTGATGGATCAGGGCCAGCGCCAGCATCAGGTCCGGCGCGCCGCGGTCGACCAGGGTCTTCCGTTCCAGGCCTCGCCAGCCCAATGCCGGCGAGGGATCGGCCAGGTTCGAGACCAGCGGCAAGATCTTGGTGTTGCCTTCTTCGCGCAGCGATCGGTAGAGCGCCTCGACGGTGGCATGGTCGAAATCGAACGCGACGACCCGGTCTGAGTTCTCGGCCGCGATGCGGGAGTAGGCGCCGTCGTTGCAGCCCATGTCCCAGGTCAGACCCGGCTTCTTCTCGGCGGCCACTTCGGCGACGAAGGCCTGCTTGCGTTTGTCGTCGTCATCGGAATAGGTGTTCGACTGGCGGTATCCGCTCCACGAAGTCTCGCCGGCCTTCCACTTCAACTTCGAGACAAGCCGGTTCATCGATTCGAGCTGAGCCTTGATCTGACCGGGCTTGACTTGGCGGGTGTTCTTGTTCGCCTCGGCGCTGCCGGGGCCGGACTTGTTGGCCCGGCGGTCGAGCCTCGCGTGAAGGGAGGTGTGGAGGAAGACGCCGCGGCGCAGGCGGTCCCTGAGGGAGAAGACCTTGATCGCGTCGATCGGCTGGATGCCGTCGATCGAACCTCGCAGCCAGGGCTGGAACGGGATGTCCTTGTGGGCCTGAAAGAGCAGCGGATAGAGGTAGAGCATGCAGAACTGGCGATACGCGATCCAGGGTTCACCCTCGGTCTGCTTCTCGAAGCTGCCGATGTCGATGAAGGTCGGCTGTGACCCGATGAACTGGACGTTGTAGGGGGTGGCGTCCTTGAGGTCCAGCCCGTTCTCGATCGCTTCGGCCCCGAGTTGAAGCTGCAGTTTCGCCGCGTCCTGCAGCATGCTGAAGGTCCACTCGTAGGGGTAGGAGACGAACGGGATCCGGTCATGCTCGAGCACCTTCGAGACTCCGGTCGGGAGCAGCTCCTGGTCGATCCCTGCGGTCGCGGGATCGACTTCGCGGGTGCCGACCACCTGGCCGGAGGAGATCATCTTCTCGAGCAGGGGAGTGGCCGAGAGGGCGTCCCAGTCCTCGGTGCCTTCCGGGCTCAGCGCCCGGTATATCGCGTCGTCGGTGACGACGACGCGGCTGTCACGGTCTCTGAACGAGCCCGGTTCTGCGGCTGTCACTGCCTTACTGCTCGGCGGGCTTGTCGTCGGAGGTCTCGGCGGGGGCGGCCGTGGCGACAGCGGCTTCCGGCGTCTCCTCATCCTTCTTCCAGAAGAAGATCTTCTTCTTCAGGTTCGAGCCGAAGGTACGGAAAGCTGCACCGATGCCGGCGATGCCGGCCAGTACTGCGGCAAGGGCGGCGCTGACGCTGCCGGGGTCCAGATAGGCGAAAATGTGCATTAGTGATCCTCTCTTGATCGGGACCGGCAATGCCTTTGTTTAGCGGCTGGCGTTGACCGGCCGCGGAATGTTACTCAATCGTGACCAAGGGGTCGCCGGATGCGACCGCATCGCCAACAGAAATGCTGACCTTGCTGACCTTGCCGTCCTTGTGCGCGGTGATCTCGTTCTCCATCTTCATGGCCTCGATCACGCAGACCAGATCGCCTTCCTTGATCTCCGTGCCCTCTTCGACTTCGAGTTTGAAGATCGATCCCTGAAGCGGTGAAGCGAGCACCGGGCCGCCGCCGCCACCCCCGCCGCCGGCCTTCTTCTCGCGCTTCGGCTTGGGGCCACCCGCTCCGTTTGGTCCCGCCGCTCCGTTGACCGCCGCGAAGCCGGTCGCCTCGCCGATCACCTTGACGTCGAACCGCTTGCCGGAGACCTCGACCAGGTAATCGCGGGCCACCTTCTCGCCCTCGCCTTCGGCCGGTTCCGGGATCGACTCGTCCGCCGGGGCGGTCGTCTTCAGCCACTTCTTGTCTTCCGTGAGGTCCTTGCAGGTTTCGCCACGGGCCCACTGCTCGGTCCGCAGGATCGTCTTGTGGAAGGGGATCAGGGTCGAGAGTGGGGCGATCTCGTACTCATCGAGTGCCCGCAACATGCGCTTGGTGGCAGCTTCGCGGTCCTCGTCCCAGACGATCAGCTTGGCGACCATCGGGTCGTACATCGGGGTTACCTCGGAGCCGGCCTTGACGCCGGAATCGACCCGCACGCCGGGCCCCGAGGGCTCGTCGTAGGCGTCGATCGGGCCGGGGGCGGGAGCGAAGTTCATGTGGGCCTTCTCGGCGTTGATCCGGCACTCGATCGCCCAGCCGTCGATTTTGACGTCTTTCTGCTTGAGGCTCAGTTCCTCCCCGGCGGCGATCTTGATCTGCTCGCGGACGATGTCGACGCCGGTGATCATCTCGGTCACGCAGTGCTCGACCTGGACCCGGGTGTTCATCTCGAGGAAGAAGTACTCG
>Ga0182792_1001989_pt1 | contig 15309 bp, 14 predicted proteins | sample Passage237B_FD_130497 | JGI IMG/M metagenome (GOLD analysis project Ga0182792, IMG submission 130497) | Cellulose adapted compost microbial communities from Newby Island Compost Facility, Milpitas, CA, USA - Passage2 37B (version 2) (version 2) ...
AAGATGGACAATGCCTATTCGAGACTGGGGATTAATCCTAAACCAATTTATGATTATATTTGAAAATCGTTTAAAATTCTAACCAATCCTAAAATCTATTTACACACTTTTCGGGATAGTGTCCTTTTGACAAGTCCGGCACCTATACTTTAGAGAAAGGTATTGAAATCAAGAGTAATAAATTCATTATAAGAGAAAATGATGTTCTTGTCTCAAAGCTAAATCCTCGATTTAATCGTGTGATTTATTCAACTGATGAAAATGATTTAATAAGTTCTACTGAATTTGTTGTTTGGAGAACGAAGTCAATAGAGTTTAAAAATTACCTCTACATGATCGCAAGAGATCCTTCTTTTATTACTTATTGTTCACAGTCTGCGTCTGGCACATCAAACAGCCATAAACGGGTCAATCCAACAGTAATGATGAAGTATAAAGTTGTTTTTAATGAAATAATTGCTCAGCGTTTTGGGGAGGCACTCGGCTCAGCGATTAAGCTATATTCTAAGAATCAATTGGAGAGCAAGAATTTGTCTGAACTTCGTAATTGGTTGGTGCCTTTGTTGATGAATAAGCAAGTTAGAATTGGCTAAATAATTATAAAGTATTGATAAACAGTGTAATTAAGTAAAACTTAATACCCCTCAATGAAACCATAAACAACCAGGCGGCAAGCATAAGAAGCAAATATTTTGACTTACACTTGCTGTTAACCAAAAAATAATTACCTTTGCAGTGAAAATTACTTTTGCAGATAAGAAGTTGGAGAAACTGGCTAATGATGACCGGAAGCTTGTAAAGGAGTATGGTAAGCTACGAGCAGAGAAGATCAAGACGAGGCTGGCACAGTTACGATTTGCCTCCACCCTTGAAGATGTGAGATACTTGCCCGGCAACTACCACGAACTCAAAAACAACCGGAAAGGGCAATGGGGCTGCGACTTAGACCAACCGTACAGGCTGGTCTTCACACCTCATGAAGACCCCATCCCCACCAATGCAGACGGCCAGTATATCTGGTTAGAGATAACAGGTGTAGAAGTAATAGAGATTATAAACTACCATAAAGAGAAATGATCATGGCCAAGCAGAATCAATATTTCCCACAATCAGTTCCGCATCCTGGCGAAACCTTAGCCGAGAAGCTGGAAGAAATGGAAATGGGGCCAAAAGAGTTTGCCCTCCGCACCGGCAAGCCGGAAAAAACCATTATTGAGGTATTAAAGGGCAAAAGCTCCATTACACCCGATATGGCGGTGCAGTTTGAAAATGTAACCAAAATACCGGCCCACTTCTGGATGAACCACCAACGGGGCTATGATGAATACATGGCAAGAGAGAAACGCAAAGCCGCTATTGATGCAGCCGTTTCATGGGCAAAGCAGTTTCCCTTAGCCGATATGATCAAAAAAGGCTGGCTGCCTCCGGTAAGCACCATTCAGGAAAAAACAATGGAGATGCTGGCTTTCTTTGGCTTCTCCAATCATTCCGCCTGGGAGGATTACTACTTCAATCAGCAGTTAAAAGTAGCCTTCCGCATTTCGCTGGCTCAAACCAAAGAGCCTTATGCCATATCGGCCTGGCTTCGCAAAGGAGAGTTACAGGCAGCCGAACTGGAAGCCAATGACTATTCAGAAAAGAAGTTCAAGGAAGCCCTGCCTCAAATAAAGTCTATCATGGCCAACCATCCTGATGGGTTCTTTAGCCAGTTACAAAGCATTTGCCTCGAAGCAGGGGTAAAAGTGGTACACACCCCCTGCATCAATAAAGCACCCATCAACGGTTCTACCCGTTGGCTCAACGATACCCCATTTATTCAGCTCACAGGCCGCTATAACCGTAACGACAGTTTCTGGTTCACCTTCTTTCACGAGGCAGGTCATATCCTTTTACATGGTAAAAAAGACATCTTCCTTGAAAACCTCGACTATTCCGACAAGGACATACAGAAAGAACAGGAAGCCGATGAATTTGCCTGTAAGTGGACATTAACCGAAGACGAAGAAGCGGAGATTTTAGCAGCAGCCCCACTGAGCGAAGAAGACATCAGGCAATTTGCAAAACAGTTCAACACCCACCCGGCCATCATTATTGGCAGGTTGCAGCATAAGCGTCTTATTCCATTTACAGCGGGTAAACAATTTATGGCACCTGTTGAATTTGACAAATAACTTATGAAAGTTCATCATGGCCCAGTCGCTTCAACTAAATATCATTCCTTTTTCGGCCCCAGTTCAGGAGGCTGAATTTGCTTTTTATACAGAAAGGCAGGAAGGATATTGCCCCATTCACAAAGACGATTTAGACGGAGCTATTGAAGGATTGGTAGATGAAAGCGAATTGCATTATGGCAATTGGCTTTATACTGATTTTGGAACACCCAAAGAAAACGCCATCCTCATTTCAGTAAACCTTGCCGAATGTAAATACTTTGCCCAGCACTATTACAGGCATTTAATCCGCAATTACTTCAAAGGTGTTGCGGACATCATGCGGAGAAACTTCACCAATGAAATTGAAGTTTGGTTTCACAATCCAAAGGCAAGCAGTACAACATTCAAAGTGTACAATCAGTTTACACTGAAAGTACAGCACAACCGTGTTACCGATGGTCCCGAACTGGTGGTTTCATTCGATGGAACAACCAAAGTGCTGAATAAAAGCATTGCCGAGATACACAACTTCAAAACGGAGCTTTACAACTGGATAAATTGCAATGGTGAATTGAACCGGTGGAAATACCTCACCGATGAGCAGAAACTGAACCATGAGAAAAACTATCCGGTAGTGAGCAACACATTAAAGCCACACTTCGATATAGCTTTTGATGTGCCCGATTTCAAAAACCGCTATCCCAAGTATTTCGCCCTGCTCAACGATTTCTATAATAACTACCTCAACACTGATGCCTTCCGGGCAATCCTACCACTTTCAGCGGATGGATTTTTCAAGCCTAACGGCTTGTCGGTGCAACGCATCAACGGCACATCCAATGAATTACAGTTTGGCAATGGCGTAGGCGTTGAACCCAAAAGAGATTTACGGAAACTGAAACCGTACAAGCCTGTACCCAGGCCAAACAATGTAAAGTTCTTTTTCATTTACCATAAGCCCGACAGGGAACAGGCGGTAAAAAGCATTTGGCAATACCTGAAAGACGGTTATAATGGCCTATATCCATTTCCAAAAATGGAAGAGTACATCAGTCAGCCTTTTGAACTGGAAGAGAACGGCAGCATTGCTTTTGATAATATTGACGAGGCTGTTTCAGTAGTTCAGAAAGCCATTAAGAATAAAGACAAACTACCCGATACAAAATACTTCGCCATCTATGTAAGTCCGGTTCCCAAGTGGGAGAAAGACCCGAAGCGAAACAGTATTTACCACCGCATCAAAGAAGCATTGTTGTATGAAGGCATTACCTCACAGGTAATCTGGAAAGAGAACATTTCAAAACCAGCCTTCAACCTGTTCCTGCCTAACATTGAAACAGCCATCCTTGCCAAGCTGGGCGGTGTTCCCTGGAGGCTGAAAAGAGACACCACCAACGAACTGATTGTTGGCGTGGGTGCTTTCTACTCAACCACAAAGAAATCCAAGTTTGTAGGTTCAGCTTTTTGTTTCAACAACGAAGGCATTTTTAAGGGCTTTGATTGCTTCGGTGCAGATGATACAGTGAGCATTGCAGGTTCAATCAGGGAAGCAGTAGGCAAATTCATAGCCTCCAACTACAAAGCCACAAGGCTTATTATCCATTTCTACAAAGACCTCAGTAAACGGGAACTAAAACCAATCATTGACACCCTCCATGCATTGGGCTTGCCCATTCCTGTAATTGTTGTCACCATCAATAAGACAGAGAGCAAAGAACTGCTGGCATTTGATACCGGCAGTCCGAAATTGATGCCTTACAGCGGAACGATAGTAAAGGTGGGTGCAAAGGAATACCTGTTGTTCAACAACACCCGTTACGAAGAAACATCTGCACCAACAGACCGAGAGCATCATTTCCCGGTAAAGATTTCATTCTTCAGTTCACAGGCTGATTTGCTGGACGATCCTGCATTGATAAACCAACTCATAGACCAAGTATATCAGTTCAGCCGGATGTATTGGAAAAGCGTAAGTCAGCAGAACCTGCCTGTTACCATCAAGTACCCCGAAATGGTGGCCGAGATATTCCCATACTTCACCCACGACAAACTACCCGACCACGGTAAAGAGAGCCTGTGGTTTTTGTAAAACGAATCAAACAATGACAATCATTAAAAGTAAATTTGTACTATGAGCCAGATGGATATATTCGGAAATCCCATACCGCCAAAATCTGGCAGTAATACAAAAGAAGGGTTAACCGTCATTGAGAACGGAGAGTATATATTTTATCCCAACTTTTTCCCAAAATCAGAAAGCGACATACTGTTGAAGGGACTTCGCAACAACATTGTTTGGAAGCAAGAGTCAATGAATATGTATGGTAAGAAAATTGATTTTCCGAGATTAACAGCTTGGTATGGCAATAACGATAAGCCTTATTCTTTTTCAGGCATCACTTTACAGCCGCTACCGTGGACAAGTGAGATATTTACAATAAAAAATAAGATAGAGCCGATTGCAAAGACAGTTTTCAATAGTGTTCTCCTAAATCTGTATAGGGATGGAAATGATTCAATATCATGGCATACAGATGCAGAAAAGGAATTAGGCATTAATCCAATAATAGCTTCAGTAAATTTTGGTGCTACTCGTAAATTCCAGTTACGGCACATTAAGACCAAAGAAAAATTGGAAATAGAATTGACACATGGCAGCCTTTTAATTATGCAAGGCGAATTGCAGCATTTTTGGCAACATCAGGTTCCTAAAACAAGCAAGCCGGTAGGCGAAAGAATTAACCTTACATTCCGTGTAATCAAATGAATTGGGATAAAGCAGAAATATTAAACGAACAGGGTGAATTGGTGTTTGCACAAACACCGGTTATTATTTCTGCAAGCCGTTCAACGGATATACCTACATTTTATGCTGATTGGTTTGTGGAGCGTTGGAAAGCAGGTTATGTAAAGTGGAAAAATCCTTTTAATGGTACACACATCTATGTGTCATTTAAAGAAACCCGGGCAGTGGTATTTTGGACTAAGAACCCGAAACCAATGTTCAAGCATCTTGATTTCCTTGATGAACATGTAAAGAATTATTATTTCCAATTTACGCTGAATGACTATGATAATGAAGGGTATGAAGGCAAAGTGCCGAGAGTTTCAGCCAGGATAAATACGTTCAAAGAATTGTCTAACAGAATAGGAAAAGACAGGGTTGTTTGGAGGTTTGATCCATTGATGCTTACAAGGGAAATAGGTGTAAACGAATTATTAAGGAGGCTTGAAATCATCGGTGATGAATTGCATACCTACACGAATAAATTGGTGTTCAGCTTTGCTGATATTTCAATTTATAAAAAGGTAGAAGCAAACCTTCAGAAAGAAAATATCGAGTACATCGAATTTGGTCCTGACACTATGATTGAATTTGCTCAAGGGTTAAATAAGCTCAACGAAAAGTGGAATTTAGAATTAGCAACTTGTGCTGAGAAATTCGATTTGAATAAGTACGGGATAGCTCATAATAAATGTGTTGATGATGACTTAATGATAAAGCTGTTTCATAAGGATAAAGAGTTAATGAAATTCTTAGGCGTAGAATTTTTTGAGCCAACTTTATTTGATTCATCTGAAGGTGTTGAGAAAACAAAGAAGCTAAAGGACAAAGGGCAGCGTGAAGCTTGTGGTTGTATAATGAGTAAAGACATTGGAGAGTATAATACATGCCCACATGAGTGTGTTTATTGCTACGCAAACACTTCAAAGGAAATTGCTATTGAAAATTATAAATCACATACTGCAAACCCTAACGCAGAAACTATAACTGGAAAATAACTATGGCTTACTTCTTTAAATTACCTCCAATCACTGATTTAACAATAGGGCAACAGGCTGCACTGAATGAACCAAATGCAATAGCTATTTCCGGAGGTCCTGGGACTGGCAAAAGTGTTGTTTCGTTATGGAGGCATATTAGGAACTACGAAACAGGTAGTAGAAGGAGTTTGTTACTGACCTATACCAAAACATTGGAAACTTATTTGGCAGCCTCTGCAAGGTCTGAAAATGGCAATGCAGGCACGGCTGTCAATAGAACATACTGGTGGACAACACATCATCTACAGAAATACGATGAAATTATAGTGGACGAGGCACAGGACGTTGAAAGTGGCAGATATACAACAATTAAGAACTATTCAGGTATGGTTTCTTACGGTGCAGATGACCAGCAAATTGTGTATAAAAATAAGGCAACAACTCAGCAGCAATTAGCTACTATATTTCCAAATAACAGAAGCTATGTGCTTGATGAAAATTTCAGAAACTCTTATGAGATAATGTTATTTGTAAAGGCACTATTCCCGCAAAAGCTGGTCCCCCAAGCTACGTTGAATAATTTACTGCAAGAAGGCAGGCGAGGTAATAAACCTATTTTGCTTGTTTCCAACAATAATACAGCAAAACAAAATCAGGCAATAATTGATGTAATCAACCAGTTCAAATCAGCTACTCACAATATCGCAATTTTAGTCCCCTTGCAAAACCATGTGAATACATATGCAAACATTATTAGAAATGCAGGTATTCAATGTTCGAGCTTTTGTGCAGATGATGGTAATCTTGGTGAAATTGATAATGTTCATGTAACCACTTTCAAATCATCAAAAGGAACTGAGTTTGATACGGTAATTATTCCCGACTTTGAAAACATGCTTACAAATATTGCTCAATTAAACGTTATAGACGAAAACGACTATTACGTTGCAATTACAAGGGCTAAGCGAAATCTATATTTGATAAGCACTTCAACACCCAATTTTCTTGAACGATCAGAACAACAAAAATTAACGTACAGTAAAGAAATACTATAATGGAAAAATCTTTCTACATCCCCATAAATTCAGGTAGCCTGGCTCACTATTTCAGCAAGGCTATCATCCTGCCGGCAAAATATTTCACTAATAAGCCGGAGGATATTCAAAATCGTTTTGCTGATTCCCTGCTGCTTTCAGAGAGCAAGTGGGTTGGAAATTGCGATTGTTCAATAGAAATTGTGCTTACAGACGCAGAGGCTAAAGAGTTGGCTAAGGTGTCAGACAGTTTTTACCTGTACAATACGCCAATTCCTATTTCAAGGGTGAAGTCAGTTGCATTCTTGGATGCAAAGCAGAAGGAGACGACAATTTGGAATATCAATAGCGGAGCAGCGTTTGTCCCCGATGGTATAGTTTCAGTTGAGAAGAATAGGGATATTGATATACTCTCGGACACGGAAATAGAAGCTGGCAATGATTTTAAATCAACGGCTGAGGTTTCAGATAAAATCAAAAGATTTGATATTATCCTTGGCGGTTTTGCTTTTATGAGGTTGGGTGGTAAATCGTTTATGAATTATTCGGAAAACTATTTTTCAACTTTATCCTATTTCAACAAGCTGGTTGAAGAACAAACACTTAATGCGGCAAAAGAAAAAGGATTAAAGTTTAGTAATAAATACATTGGTCTTTTTTCAAAGCAAGAAAGCGAATGGTCGAAGTGGCAACAATACATATACCAAAACTTAGATGCTCAGGAAATCGAAGCGTTAGCTGAAAAGGAGGGTATTCGTGTTGAAAAGAAACTAGGGCTTTTAAAAATTGATTCAATAAATCCGAGTTCACACTTGTATGAACTTGCAATTTTAGCAACCTACGGTGACCGTAAAAATAAAAGTGCTGATGACCTTGTAACTGATCTTAGCAACGGTACTATAGCCCCTGAGAAAGTTGAAGACGTTTCAATCCTATTCGGTTTAAATAATGGGTATTCAAAACTTAGGAACAAATACAAAGGTGCGGTAAAGGATAACAATGTAAAATTCACACTTGAAAGCAAATTGGATTACTACATTATTGAAAGTATTTATCAGTTTGTTTTTAATGGTTCAAAATCAAACTATACATTCAGTTATATTGATAGCTGGTGTCCGTCAAGTAGATATAAGCCTAATGTAAAAGGATATGAGACCTTCAAAATATTAGATACAGTAATCATTGCAAAAAAAAAGCAAACCCCATTGGAGTTTTTTTTGGAAAACTATTCGGCAGAAATTTATTCAACAATCGTTAGGTCAATAAATCAATGGCTGCCACCATTTGCGAAGAGTGATGAAAAAGAGGCGATGCAATTCTTCGAAAAGCAGTTACGTAATTCTTTAACAGTTGCTGTTGAATCCCTTCAAAAGAGAATAGAAAGCGAATGTGAGGCGAATTATGACTTGCAGAGACAAGAAGCTGTTGAAAGTTATCAGAAGGAGATAGAAAAGTTATGGGCTGAAATATCAAGTCTTAAAGAGGAAAATGCACAGCTTAAAACGAGCATTAAATCACAGACAATTAAAGAACTTCCAGTTGAACAGTTCGAGAAGGCTGTCAATCCCATAAATGAAGTGGTTCAGGATAATAACGACCCGGTAAGTGTAGTTCAAGAACCTGTAAGTGAAATTTCTGAAAATTATGATTCAATGAGTTTATCCGAATTGAAAAAGATAGCAAAAGAGAAAAAGATAAAGGGGTACACAAAAATTGAAGTTAAGGATGAACTCATTAAACTTATTAAAAAGGCACCTCCGACCCTTCTTTAAATTTTTATGATAGTACTCGAAGATTTACAAAATGCCTCTGGTAATGTAACGTCATTACAGAATTATTTATCGGACAATTTTGAGCAGGTTTACGATTTTTTTACCCATCAAAAACATGCTGACTTATTAGCATCACGGGATAAACTCAACCGGTATATTCAACTGAATAGAAATGTAATTCTACAGTTAAATATTACTGATAAAACAAACCTTGCGTTTATTTCACTACTATTGGATATTAGTGAAGAACTGGGTCTATTAGCCCCATTTCGGTTCTTGTACGATCATCTAAAAGGGAAAGATTACAACATCGGGGAAAGGTTAAAGGCAGCTTCCCTTTATTTGATAGGTGTTAAAACAGCTGATGATTATTTAAGCCGATATGAGACAATTTATAATCATCTTCAGCTTTCATCAGAAACAGAAGAAGACAATACGGATAAGGTTCTGATGACTATGGTGAATTACTATGCAAAAGTAATTCATGATTTTGGTGAGTTCAATACTGAAAAGGTATATGAGTTAAAAGCTAAAATCGAAAAGAGCCTCTCTGAGTTTGAGTTTTCTTTTCTGCATAGCAAAATAATTGAGGATGTATTAAATGTTGACTTCGGTGATTTCAGCAGTGCTTATGCAAACATTCATGCATTGCTGGACTCATTTCTTGGGCGTGATGTTGTTAAGCCAGCCTACAAGAAAGACTTTTTACTTGAAACGGGAACTGAGTATTGTGAGCTTATAGCCGGAGTAGAACCTAAGTTTAAAGCAGTAAGACAGATTTCAGTAAATAAGTATCAATTAATCAAGTCAGACGCAATTTTTAATTCCTTGGGAAGAGGTGTAGCAATTTTGACCGATGAAAGTCAGTTATATGCATACATGTATAGCTTCGGCAATATGCACTATGAAAAGCTCATAGAAGCATTCAAAACACTTCCGAAATCATTCTTTGAAAAGGAAACGGATATAATTGATTGGGGTTGTGGTCAGGCAATGGCCTCAATGACATATTTTGATTTTCTTGGTCAAATTGGGGCTAAGCAGGACATTAAGAAATTAACTCTTATCGAGCCGTCTGAAATAGCATTAAAGAGAGCCTCTTTGCATATCAGAAGCTTTAGTCCTGCCACCGACATACATACCATAAACAAAGATTTAGATGCTCTTGCTAATGCTGATTTTTTAAAAAGTAAAACCCATACACACATTCATTTATTTTCAAACATTCTGGATATAGATGAGTTTTCACTAACTGCACTATTGAAATTGGTTGAGTCTAACTTCCCCGGTGAGAATTATTTCATTTGTGTAAGCCCTTACATCAATGATACAAGAACCAGTAGGTTAGATGCTTTCGTTAGGTTCTTCTCAAAAAAGAAGGACTTCGTAAATATCCATTCTATTGACAACCGCCCTGGGCAATGGAAAGGCACTTGGACAAGGGTGGTTAGAGTATTTAAAGCTACATTGTAGTTCACATATCAACATGAGAGTATATAAAATACCACACCTATAAATAGTTGAATAAATGGCAGGAAAAAAAACAGCTGTAATTTTTGATACCAACTCGTATCGCAATTTTGTTATTGGCAAGAATACTGCTACAGTATTGTCAGATATTGAGAACCTTAGAAAGAAGGAGGCAAATAAGGATATTATTGCTTTTGGAAGTCAAGTAGTCGGCATGGAGATGTTGGCAAATCTTGCTGAAGGCCCGGCTGGGTTTAATTATACTGATTGTTTGAATGGAGTAATTGCTATGGCACATCATTGTTATGATGAAGTTGGTGTAGGTCCAAGAATAATTCCGCATCCTTATTTACATATTACAAGATCTTTTTTTGGTGTCATACCTCCTGTTATTGAACAACGAAGCAAGAATTTGGGTGGTGTAATTGCGGACTTCAAGGATGATTATTCAAAGGCTGAATTACATCATCAATCAGCAAACACTTTTCAGGATATTAAAAACTACATCGATAAGGAAGAGGAAGACTTTTCAACTAATATCACTGACTTAATTGATGGTGCAAGACAAGAAATATTGAATAAGAATCCAAGAATAGCCCCTAAACAATTGCGGACAAAATTGCTCGACTATATAGATAATGGGCCGTTTGAACCGTTTGTGGCAATGGCAATCGTTTTTGCTGTGGCCCAGACATTGCAAATTTAACTTCCACAACAAGATGGTATTAAAAAGGCTTTTTCATTGAATGTAAATTTCCCTTTGTCTGTTGGTTTTTATACATGGATAAGCCATAAGATAGTGGCTGATAATATTGATATGCAATCGAAAGCCTCAAAAGAAAAAAGATGGAATTGGCGTTGGGATTATGAGGTTTCCTTTTTGATTTCAGAACATACAATCGATCAACGTGAAACAATTCTCGTAACGGCTGATGGAGACATGACTGAAATGTTGCAAGAATTTGGTTACACAAGCAGAGTTATGTCTTTGCCGGAGTATCTTTCTTTTCTTGATACATAGAAGAAGTTGGTGTTCGTTCCTCACGAATTTATTGAACCCACCCAGCCAACGCACAAGCACGGCTTATGCAGTGGCTAAACCACAAAGCCAACCCTTCCACTGCATCTATGGTGTTGCCGCCATTTTTAACTGTCATACTTTTTGTGGCTATGCTCCCCACGCTTTTGGCACATTGCCTGTTCCGCTTCGCTACACAGCCAAAGAGCCAAGCCAACCCAAGCATAGCAACAAAAAGCCGCTACACTCCAACCACCACCACCGTTTCGCTTATGCCAGTATAAAAAATGGCGGAAGCATACTTAAACATAATGCGGTCTTATGTGTTCGCTTCGCACAGCCACCCCACGCTTATGCAAGCATCCCAACGCAGTGGCTGTCACATAAGTCGCCATTATGTTAAGTAGCCAACACCATAGCATCCCGACAACGGGATGAAGCCGTGCTTCTGCCAACGCACCCCACCCGAAGACCCACGACACCCCGCCACCCTTTCAGCGGTGCAGTAAAAAATAAAGCATGTGTTGTTTTATGGCCATGTGCTTGCGGTAGGTTCATTCACTTCATCTTCATTCCGTTCAGGCGTTTCGTTCATTCCGCTTCGCTTCATTCTCTACACTATCCTTCACTGCATTTCGCCTTCGTTCATTTCACCAACCTCAGCACCGCACAGCAAAAGCAATTCCCTCTTGACTTGTCCTGAAATAGGTTGACAGAAATGTTAACTTAATTTCGCACAAAATGAGTCAAAAAAGAAAAACAAAAGAAGAAATTGTTGCCGAATATTTAACGGGCAACTACACTTATCGAGAACTTGGATTGAAGTACGATATTCCATTTCGCAGTATTTGCGATTGGGTTTTAGAATATCAAGGTCGAAAACCAACATGGCGTGAAAAGATGAAACGCAAACGAGAAAAAGAAACAGGCATGAAAGAACCTGAATTGCCAAACGAAGTAAAGCTCCTACAGAAGGAACTTAAAAAGCGGCAATTGCATAATAAGTTGCTTGAGGAAATCATCAATATTGCTAATAAAGAAACAGGAACCGACTGGAAAAAAAAGCTTGGCACCAAGCAGTAATGAATATAGGGCAAAGCGAAAGCCGAAGCATACAAACGCTTTGCTCATTGCTTGGTTACAGTCGGCAAGCCTTTTATAAGTTTGTCAAACAAACAGAAAAAGAAGCATTGCAGCACGATTTAATTCTTCAGGAAGTATTGAAAATCAGAAAAACGCTAAAGCGATTAGGAACAAGAAAACTACTGTTTAAAATGGAAGGATTTATGAGAGAACACCATATTGAGATTGGCAGAGATGCCATGTTTGATTTACTGGCGACTCATAAATTATTGATAAGGAGAAGAAAACGTAGAGTTCCGGTTACAACTTTCTCTGATCACTGGATGCGAAAATATCCAAACCTGATTGTGGAATTTATCCCAACTACTCCCAATCAACTTTGGGTAAGCGATATTACTTACATCACGTTGAAAGATGATTTTGCTTATTTATCACTAGTTACTGATGCTTACAGCCGAAAGATAGTAGGGTTTTACTTATCTGAAAATCTATCGGCAGATGGCTGTATAAAAGCATTGCAAATGGCTTTAAAAAACAATCCGCAACTGGGAAGACTCATTCATCATTCTGATAGAGGGAGTCAATACTGCTGTGCTGATTATGTTGGGTTACTTGAAAGATATTTTATTAAAATCAGTATGACCCAAAGTGGTGACCCTTTAGAAAATGCAATCGCAGAAAGAGTAAACGGAATTTTGAAAGATGAGTTGTTGGAGAAAATATACATCAATTATCAGGAAGCTAAACAAGCTATTGTAGCTGCAATTAGCATCTACAACTATCAAAGACCTCATAGTAGTATTGATATGTTAACGCCTATTGAAGCTCATTTACGAGAAGGAGAACTAAAACGCAGATGGAAAAATTATTATTCAAAAAAGAAGGAGGTTGTTATGACGTAAGATGAGTTTTTTTTATTCTTGAACCCGGAGATGTATCCCTGGCAAGTTGCTCTCCAGCAGAGCTTGCTTCCGTTTAGTCTCCAATGCAAATGTAAACCTTATTTAGTATTAATGAAAAATGTGTAAACTTGTAACAGGATTTAGAACCTAAAAGTGTCAACTTTTTTTAGGACGATACATGGCGGGCAGACGCACAAGCCCGACCTAAAAAAACCAAAAGACTACGGCATAAACACAGACCCACCGCACAAGGCTATCATTTATTCCGTTTCCTTTTGGTTTTTTTATCCGCCATGCAGAGAGATGCACATAAAATTTATTTACTATGCACAAGCATCCTCGTATCAGTTCCGGCAGCCATTCAGGTATTTGCCCATTCACACCGCAGGTTCTCCATCAGCACTTGCCTTTGTCACCCTTTGCGTTTCAGCGTTACATCCGCAGGTCATCCTTAGCCCATCAGCCAGTTTTTGGCATTAAGGTTTATCAGCTTCCTTGTGGCTGCTATGTTTGGCGTTATCCTTCGAGTGTTCGTGAGCTTTCAGCATTGCCCTTTTAAGGGCTTTGCTGAAAAGAAAAAGCCCCACCAAACTGGTGAGGCCATTTCCTAACTGAAAGCAAGAACAGCTTTTATGCTACTTCAACAATGTTGAGCACGTTGTAAGCACCGTTTTTGAGAGAGTACTGAACACCGTTTACTTCCTGGAAGAACTCAATCAGCATCAGGTAAAACTTAGTTCCAGTTCCGGCAGGTACACCGGCAGGAGTAAGTGTTACAGGTGTGTTGGTTCCGTCAATAGGAAGATTGGTTACAGGGCTGTACTCAATTGCACTGGTTCCGTTGGTGAAGTCAACAACTGCATAGGCAGATTTGAAGCTGACATGAGTTGCACCGGAAGGATATGCAATATCATTGATCGGAATGAAAGCGGGAATGTTGATTGCACCTGTTCCACCTGTTACAGTGAACGGAGCAAAAAGCACACCGCCTAAAGCTGCATTGTCGTTGAAGTCAAAGTCTTTCAACATAGCCAATGCCGCAGGGTCAGCAATACCGATTGCAACAGTACGTTCACCCCTTGGGGATGTAACGTCATAGTTTTTAATCTGCGTCATGATTTGAGTTAAACGACTGGTAACACGATTGTCAGCAGCGTTCATCATGAGGTTACGGACAGCGTTGCGAAGCAACTTGCCAGCAGTTGCAGAACTTCCAAACTCAGCTCCGTTTTCACGGGTACGCTGGAAGTTCGGGTCATTTGCAATTCGTTCAGCAGATACACCACCTTTGGTTTTTACCAAGTGGCCATCTTGTGTTTTGTAGAAGGTCAGCTCATCCAGAGTGCCTTCAATTTTGAGGATACCTTTAAGTTTTACCATTGCTTTAAACTTTTATGAGTTAGTAAATTTGTTTCGACTGATACGCTTTAATCAGCTTACGAAAACAAAATTAGAAGCACTCGAAAGCCTCTGCAAATGAGCCTTGCCATCCGTGCCGATTGTTCCGCATTATTCCAACAAACACACTTTTACCGCCCTTAAAAAAGATTTATATTTGCAATGTCACTGCCATATTTGAAGTATATCATCGGTATGGTTAGTGTATGAAGTTGAATAATTGAAATAATGAATAGACTGTGCATTTATCCGAAAGACATTCAGGTAATCACAGGCAGAAGCGACAGGTATGGTAGAAACCTTATTAAGAAGATCAAGGGCCATTTCAACAAGCAGCAGCACCAGGTTGTTACTGTTGAAGAGTTCTGCCAGTACATGGGCTTGCAGCCGGAAACGGTTGTCAAGCAACTTCGATAGGTTGTAACCTTATCTTTGCTTTTGCTTATGATAAGGCACAGCACACTCTACACTCAACAACTTTTTTTCCTTTCTTTGTTGAGCAGTTTCCTTTGATAATACAGCCTTTGTTGGCTATTTGTTGCCCAAATAACTGAAAGCCTTGATAATTAAGGGTTCACTATTTTTTGTATCGGAAAATAACCACTACAAAACAAACATTAAACTCATTTCAAATCCCGGAACGAGATGGGTAATGTCACACCCATAGAGGCAGCGGTGAGTTGCTTCAAATAGATTGACATCTAGGCCGGAATA
>Ga0182792_1001994_pt1 | contig 15271 bp, 13 predicted proteins | sample Passage237B_FD_130497 | JGI IMG/M metagenome (GOLD analysis project Ga0182792, IMG submission 130497) | Cellulose adapted compost microbial communities from Newby Island Compost Facility, Milpitas, CA, USA - Passage2 37B (version 2) (version 2) ...
GGCCAACATCAACGGCGTGTTCGGCAAGAACTTCCAGACCACCGGCCTGGAGAAGGCCGAGGCCGACGACCTGGCCAAGCTGCTGCGCGCCGGCTCGCTGGCCGCGCCGATGGACTTCGTCGAAGAGAAGATCGTCGGCCCCAGCCTGGGCAAGGAGAACGTGGCCCGCGGCGTGACCGCGGTGCTGTACGCCTTCCTGTTCACCCTGGTGTTCTTCGGGGTCTACTACCGCATGTTCGGCCTGATCACCGGCGTGGCCCTGCTGCTGAACCTGGTGATCGTGGTCGCGGTGATGTCGCTGTTCGGCGCCACCATGACCCTGCCGGGCTTCGCCGGCCTGGCCCTGTCCATCGGCCTGTCGGTGGACGCCAACGTGCTGATCAACGAGCGCATCCGCGAGGAGCTTCGCGCCGGCGTGCCGCCCAAGGCGGCCATCGCCAACGGCTACGAGAAGGCCTCCGGCACGATCTTCGACGCCAACCTGACCGGCATCCTCGCCGGCATCGCCCTGTACGCCTTCGGTACCGGTCCGCTGAAGGGCTTCGCCGTGACCATGGTGATCGGCATCCTCGCCTCGATGTTCACCGCCATCACCGTCTCCCGCGCGCTGTCGGTGCTGATCTACGCCCGCCGCAAGAAGCTCAAGTCCCTGGCCGTCTGAGGGAAGGAACACCTACATGAAGATCTTTCCGCTGACCCTCATCCCGCACGAGCCCCGCATCGACTTCATGAAGATGCGCTGGGTGGCCATCGTGGCGTCGGTGCTGCTGTTCGCCGCGGCCATCGCCGGCATCGTGGGCAAGGGCTTCAACTACGCCCTGGACTTCACCGGCGGCACCGTGGTCGAGGTGCGCTTCGATCGCCCGGCCAACGTCGACCAGGTGCGCCAGCGCCTGGCCGCGGCCGGCTACGAGGGCGCCCAGGTGCAGAACTTCGGTTCCGGCAGCGACCTGCTGGTGCGCCTGCAGCCGCGTGACGGCCAGACCACCACCGACGCCAACAACCGTACCGCCCAGGAAGTGCTGGCCGCGGTCGGCAGCGCCGACAACAAGGCCACCCTGCTGCGCACCGAGTTCGTCGGCCCGCAGGTGGGCCAGGAACTGGCCATGAACGGCCTGTACGCGGCGCTGTTCGTGGTGGTGGGCTTCCTGATCTACATCGGCTTCCGCTTCGAGTTCAAGTTCGCGGTCTCGGCCATCCTGACGACCCTGTTCGACGTGGTGGTGGTGGCCGGCTACTTCGCCTGGAGCGGGCGCGAGTTCGACCTGACCGTGCTGGCCGGCCTGCTGTCGGTGATGGGCTTCTCGATCAACGACACCATCGTGGTCTTCGACCGCGTGCGCGAGAACTTCCGCGGCCTGCGCGCCGAGCCGCTGGAGATCTTCAACCGCTCGATCAACCAGACCCTGTCGCGTACGGTGATCACCTCGCTGGTGTTCTTCCTGTCGGTGCTGGCCCTGTACCTGTACGGTGGCGGCTCGCTGGAAGGGCTGGCCCTGACCCAGATGATCGGCGCGGTGATCGGCACCCTGTCCTCGGTGTTCCTGGCCTGCCCGCTGCTGACCCTGGGCTTCCTCAAGGTCACCAAGCAGGACCTGCTGCCCAAGGCCCGCGACGAGGCCGAGCTGGCCCGTCGCCCGTAAGCGGACGCCGCCCGCAGCATTGGAAAAGCCGCCCCAGGGCGGCTTTTCTTTTTGCCTCCCCAGCGCTTCCCCGTGGGGGGAGGGGGCGCGGTACCCGGCGTGGTCCGCGCTCGCGGCACGGTTGCCATCCCGCACCCACCCCCGGCCCTCCCCGTTGCAGAGCGGGGCGGGCAAACACCAGGCCAGAAAAAAGCCGCCCGCCCCGGAGGGCAGGCGGCTTTTCCAGGCGGATCTCAGTTGAAGGCGGCGGCGTAGCCGGTATTGACCACCAGCTGCTGCAGTTCCTGGGCGACCTTCACGTTGCCGGCGATGATCTGCCGGGTTTCCGGGCCGCGCTCGTCCATGCGCGGGGCGTTGGCGCCACGGAAGTCGCAGACCCGGCCACCGGCCTCGCGCACCAGCAGCACCCCGGCGGCGATGTCCCAGGCCTTCACGCCGGCCTCGAAGTAGCCGTCCAGGCGGCCGCAGGCCACGTAGGCCAGGTCCAGGGCGGCCGAGCCGGTGCGGCGCACGTCCTCGGCGTGGGTGAGCAGGGCGTCCACGCACTTGAGCTGGGCGCTGGCGCGCGGGCGCTCGCGCGGCGGGAAGCCGGTGCCGATCACGGTGCCGCCCAGGTCCTTGCGGTCGGCCACGCGGATCTTCTTGTCGTTGAGCACGGCGCCGGCGCCGCGGCTGGCGGTGAACAGCTCGTTGCGCAGCGGGTCGAAGATCACCGCGTCGATCGGCTCGCCGTTGTCGACCAGGGCGATGGAGACGCAGTAGTGGGGCAGGCCGCGCAGGTAGTTGCTGGTGCCGTCCAGCGGGTCGATCACCCACTGCAGGCGGCCCTGGCGGCCGGGCAGGTGGCCGCCTTCCTCGCCCAGCACGCCGTAGTCGGGGTAGGCGCGGCGCAGTTCCTTGACGATGACCTTCTCGGCCTCGGCGTCCACTTCACTGGCATAGTCCATGCGCTGCTTCTGGACCACGTTCAGCGCGTCCAGACGGTTGATGTTGCGCAGCAGGACATTGCCACCCAGGCGGGCGGCCTTGACCATGACGTTGACGGCGGGGGATTGCACGGCGAAGGCTCCCGTTGGGGCTAGGGTGGAAGGACGAAGGAAAAGAGCGGGCCGGCCCTCAAGACCGGTTGCGCAGTTTACCATCTGCGCCATGCCTGAATCCCCAACCAATCCTGTCCTGCTGCCAGCCGAGCTCGCCGGCCGCATCCGCATCGTCCTAGTCGGCACCCAGCACCCGGGCAACATCGGCGCGGCCGCACGCGCGCTCAAGACCATGGGCCTGTCCCAGCTGGCCCTGGTGGCCCCGGAAAAGCCGCTCAACGACGAGGCCTACCGCCGCTCGGCCGGGGCCGAGGACGTGCTGGAGCGGGCCCCGGTGCACGCCGACCTGGCCCAGGCGGTGGCCGACTGCCAGCTGGTGCTGGGCTGCACCGCGCGCAGCCGCCGGGTGCAGCTGGAGCAGCTGGACCCGGACGGGGCCGCGGCGCGGGCGCTGGAAAAGGCCGCCCTGGGCCCGGTGGCCCTGGTGTTCGGGCGCGAGCGCACCGGCCTGACCAACGAGGAGCTGCAGCTGTGCCACGCCTCGGTGCACATCCCCTCCGATCCGGCGTTCAGTTCCTTGAACCTGGCCGCGGCGGTGCAGGTCCTGGCCTACGAGGTCCGGCTGGCGGTGCTGGCGGCCAGCCCGCAGCCGGCGGCCGAGGTCCTGCCCGACGAGCTTCCGGCCCCGCATGCGCAGGTGGAAGGCTTCTTCGAGCAGCTGGCCCAGACCCTGGAGGACATCGACTTCCACAAGGGCCGTACCCCCGACTCGGCCATGCGCAAGCTGCGCCGGCTGTTCCTGCGCACCGGCCTGACCGCCCACGAGGTGCGCCTGCTGCGCGGGGTGCTGGCCGACTGCCAGCGCATGGCGCGGCTGGCGGGCGTGGCCAAGGGTGATTCCCCGCTGTCAGATTGAGTCCCTTTGCGATAGGCTGCACCAATTGCCAGGGGGCCGTAGTCCGATGACGGGTGTGTGGATCCGTTGCTTTTGCCTGTTGATGCTGCTCGGTGCGATCGCGCCGGGCCTGCGCGCAGCGGAAGACCGCCACGTCCTGGTGCTGGGCCGGATCAGCGACGACCCGCGCGCCCACTACGACCAGCTCAAGGCGCTGCTGGACTACGTGGTGCCGCGGATGAAGGACGTGGGCATCACCGAGGGCCGGGTGCTGATGGCGCGCGACCCGCAGCAGATGGCCAGCTACCTGCGCCGCGGCCGGGTGGACTGGGTCACCGAGACCTCGGCCACCGCGGTGCAGCTGCAGCAGCGCGCCAACGCCAGGCTGCTGGTGCTGACCGAGCGCAACGGCGTCAGCCGCTACCACACCCTGTTCTTCACCCATCGTGACAGCCCGCTCCAGCGCCTGCAGGACCTGCCCGGCCATTCCCTGGCCCTGCAGAGCACCGCCTCCACCAGCGCCTACATGGTGCCGATGACCACCCTGCTCGAGCACGGGCTGCGCCCGGAGATCCTGCTCGGCCCGGGTGACACGCCGCCGCCGGACCGGGTCGGCTACGTGTTCGCCCGTTCCGAGGCCAACATCGCGGCCTGGGTGCACAAGCGCATGGTCGATGCCGGCGCGGTGAGCAACCTGGACTGGCAGGACCCGCAACGGGTGCCGGAGGCGTTCAAGCCCGACCTGCGCATCCTGTTCCGCACCGAGGATTACCCGCGGGCGCTGGAACTGGTCCGCGCCGACCTGCCGGCTCCGGTGGAGGCGCGCCTGCGCGAGGTGCTGCTGCAGGCGTCCGGCGACCCGGAGGCCAGCCCGGCGCTGCGCCAGTTCTTCAACACGTCCCGCTTCATCCCGCTGGACGACAGCATGCGCCAGACACTGGCGGAACTGCGCGACGGCGTGGCCCGGGTGCGCGCGGAGGTCGAATGAAGTTGCGTTTTGGCCTGCAGGCCCGCTTCCTGGTGGTGATGGGCCTGGTCCTGCTGACCGTGCTGGTGATGCTGGGCCTGCTGCTGGAGCGCCAGCGCATGGTCGCCCGCGAGTCCGAGGCGCTGAGCAACGACGTCATCCACCAGCTGGTCCACGGCTACGTCCAGCAGCACGGCCAGGAGCTGGCCTCGCAGCTGGCCGACAGCCTGGCCAACCCGCTGTACTACTCCGACCTGGACGCGATCGGCCGGGTGGTGCGCCTGCAGAAGCGCGACGACCTGGTCAAGTACATCCTGGTGTTCGACCGTTCCGGCGCCCTGGTGCACGACGGCTCGCTGGACATCGGCGGCTACGGCCAGCCCATGGCCGACCCGCTGGCCGCGCGCGCGGTCGCCGCCAGCGCCCCGCTGGTCCAGCAGGACGACGAGGTGCTGGAGGTCTCCAGTCCGATCATGGTCGGCAGCGAGGGCATCGGCGGGATCCGCATCGGTTTCTCCAAGGCGGTGGCCTACCGCTTCGAACAGGCCCATGCCGAGCGCCTGCGCGGGCGCATAGACGCCCTGTCCTGGCGCCACCAGGGCTGGCTGGCGCTGATGCTGGGCGTGCTGCTGGCGGTGCTGCTGGCCACGGCCTGGTATGTGCAGCGGCTGATGGTCTGGCCGATCCGGCAGCTGGCCGCTTCGGCGCGCCGGATCGAGGCCGGCGACTACACCGTCCAGTCCCACGGCGAGACCCGCAGTGACGAGCTGGGCGAGCTGGTCCGCGCCTTCGACCGGATGAGCGAGAGCGTGGCCCGCCACGACCGCGACGTGCGGCGGATGGCCTATACCGATTCCCTGACCGGCCTGACCAACCGCCTGGCCTTCCGCGAGGCGCTGGACCACCGGCTGATTCAGCTGCGCGGCTCGGGCCGGCAGCTGGCCCTGCTGTTTGCCGACATCGACGACTTCAAGCGAGTCAACGACACCCTCGGTCACGAGGCCGGCGACGAGGCCCTGCTGCAGTTCGCCAACCGCATCCGCGAGGCGGTGGAGAAGTACGGTGGCGACGACGCCCTGCTGGCGCGCTTCGGCGGCGACGAGTTCGTGATCCTGATCGAGGGCGAGGAGGTACGCGCTGCCGCCACCCGCCTGGCCGAGGTGCTGGTGGGCGAGCTGCGCAGGCCGCTGGACATCCAGGACCGGCAGGTGTTCCTGGGCACGTCCATCGGCATCACCCTGTTCCCGGAGGACGCTTCCGGCGCCTCGGCGCTGATGAAGAACGGCGACATCGCCATGTACCAGGCCAAGGTTGCCGGCAAGAACGGCTTCCGCTTCTACAGCCGGGCCATGGACCACGCGGTCGAGCGCCGCCTCCACATGGAGCAGGAGCTGCGCGGGGCCTGGGAGCGCGGCGAGCTGAGCGTGGTCTACCAGCCGGTGTGCCGCACCAGCGACGGCCGGGTGGTCGGCGCCGAGGCCCTGCTGCGCTGGCAGCACCCGGTGCTGGGCAACATCGCCCCGTCGGTGTTCATCGACGTGGCCGAGCAGAGCGGCCTGATCGAGCAGATCGGCCCGCGGGTGCTGCAGGCCGCCTGCGCCGAGGCCATGCGCTGGCGGCGCATGGGCGGGGACGAGAAGCTGTTCGTCTCGGTCAACGTGTCCCCGCGCGAATTGCGCCGCGGCGACCTGCCGGACGTGGTCGCCGCCTGCCTGCAGGAGACCGGGCTGCCGGCCTCCTGCCTGCACCTGGAGCTGACCGAGACCTCGGTGATCACCGACGAGCTGCAGGCCGCGGCCCTGCTGGCGCGGCTGCACAGCACCGGGGTCAAGGTCTGGCTGGACGACTTCGGCACCGGCTTCTCCGGGCTCAGCCACCTGCGCCGGGTGCCGGTGGACGGGGTCAAGATCGACCGCAGCTTCGTGGCCGACCTGCAGCGCGACCCGGACGACCTGGCCTTGACCACGGCGATCATCGCCATGGCCCATTCGCTGGGCATCACCGTCGTGGCCGAGGGCGTGGAGAAGGAGGCGCAGTACAACCTGCTGGCCGAGCGCGGCTGCGACCTGGTCCAGGGCTACTGGCTCAGCCACCCGGTCAGCGCCAGCGAGTTCTCGCACCTGCTGGCGCGGCGCATGCGCTGAAGGCCGGCGCCGTGCTCAGGCGCCAGGCCAGAACTGCTGCCAGAGCTCGACCGCCATCTGCGCCAGCTGCCCGGACAGCAGGCCCATGGCCGTGACCCCGGCCACGCTCAGCAGCCACAGGACCAGCAGCAGGGCGCCATCGCGCTCGAGCAGGGCCAGGGCGTACAGCAGCAGGGCGCCGGCGAACAGGTAGTTGGTCATCGGGATCGGCAGGGCCAGCAGGATCCCCAGCAGGACCAGCAGCAGGCCGGTGAAACTGTTGGCCAGGCGGCTGCCGGTCAGGCCCTGCAGGCGCGGCCGCACCAGGTGCTCCAGCCGCCGCAGCCAGGGTTCGATGCGCTGGCAGAAGCGCTGCATGGTCCGCCGCTTGGGGCCGCGCCGGCCGATGAAGCCGGGCAGCCAGGGCTGGCCCAGGCCGACCAGCAGCTGCAGCCCGATCAGGATCACCAGCGGTCCGCCGACCGCGCCGCCTACGCCCGGAATCGGCACGAAGCCGGGCAGGATGGACACGAACAGGAACATGCCGAAAGCGCTGCGGCCCAGGCCGGAGAGCAGGCCGCGCAGTTCCAGCACCTGCTCCGGGTCGCCCTCGGTGAAGGCCTGCAGCAGGCGGACCACCGCCGAGCCGGCGGAGCGGGCGGCTGGCTCAGTCGGCCGGCTCATCTGCGGTGGCCAGGCGGGTGAGCAGGAGCTTGTCGATCCGGGCGCCGTCCAGATCGACCACTTCGATCCGCCAGCCGGCCCAGTCGAAGTGCTCGCCCACCAGCGGGATCCGCCCGAAGTGGGCGATGCACATGCCGGCCACGGTGTGGTAGTCGCCTTCCTCGGTGTCGGGCAGGGCGGCGCCGTCCATCAGTTCGCGCAGGTCGTCGGTAGGCAGGGTGCCGTCGACCAGCAGCGAACCGTCGTCGCGGGTGACCACCAGGGCGTCCTCGTCGGCGTTCTCCACCGCCTGCAGGCGGCCGACGATGGCCCCCATCAGGTCGGAGATGGTGACCAGGCCCTGGATCTCGCCGTACTCGTCCACCACCAGCGCCATCGACTGCTGTTCCTCGCGGAAGATCTCCAGCAGCTTCATCGCGTGGGTGGACTCGGACACGAACAGTGCCGGGCGCAGGTCGTGGTACAGGCGCTGGGCCAGGTCGCCGCCGATGGTGTGGATCAGCGACTTGACCTCGAGGATGCCGGCCACGTCCTGGTCGCTGCCGCGGTAGACGGGGTAGCGCGAGAACTGCTGCTCGCGCATCAGTTCCAGGTTTTCCTCCACCGGGGCGTTGGCGTCGAGCCAGGCGATCCGGTTGCGCGGGGTCATCAGGCTGTCGGCGGTGCGGTCGCCCAGGCGGATGACGCGGTTGACCATGTCGCGCTCCTGGGCGTCGATCACGCCCTGCTCGTGGCTCTCGGCCACCAGCATCCGGATCTCCTCCTCGCTGACCGTGGCCGCCTCGTCCTTGCCCAGGCCCAGCAGGCGCAGGACCAGGCGGGTGGACTGGGACAGCAGCCAGACGAAGGGGAAGGCCGCCCGCGCCAGCCAGCCCATGGGCAGGGCGACGATCCCGGCGATCTTCTCCGGGGCGGTGATGGCCAGGCGCTTGGGCACCAGCTCGCCGAAGATCAGGGTGAGGAAGGCGATCAGCGCCACCGCGATGGAGGTGCCGATCTTCTCGGCGTAGGGGTCCAGGGCGGGGATGGCGCGCTCGATCCCCCCGGCGATGGCCAGGCCGATGGACTCGCCGCCAAACACGCCGGTGAGGATGCCGATAAGGGTGATGCCGATCTGCACTGTGGACAGGAAGGCCTCGGGCTTCTCGGCCAGGGCCAGGGCGCGGGCCGCGCGCTTGCTGGCCTGGGCCAGCTGCTTGAGCCGGCTCTTGCGCGAGGTCATGACCGACATCTCCGACATGGCGAAGAAGCCGTTGAGCAGGACCAGGGCCAATACGATCAGCAGCTCAACCATGGCGGGCGTTCCGGCGCATGGGAGCGGGGGCGGGGGTGTCCGCGGCCGTCAGCGACGGGGCGGGGACAGGCGGGGGAGGATGGTCGTTTTCCATAGGCTGCGCCCCGGGGGCGCGGGCGTATCTTAGCAAACCCGCCCGGGGCGCCCTGTACCGGGTCTTGACGGGGGCTTTACGGGCTTTTGCCGCCGCTCCCGGGCCGGAAACGGTGCGGGGCTGCGGCCGGGCTGTCATAATTTGCGCAATCCCGCCCTTCCCGCGGCGGAGGATTGCTTCCATGTTCTCTCTCCAGACCATCTTCGGTTCCGGCAAACAGTTCTTCGTCCTGCTGGACGAGGCGGCCGAGGCCGCCCACGACAGCGCCAAGGCGCTGCACCAGATGATGAAGGCCTCCGACCGGCAGCCGGCGCTGGATGCGTTCAAGCTGGCCCGCCAGCGCGAGCGCACCGCCTCGGAGAAGATCGGCCGCGAGCTGGTGGAAAGCTTCATGACCCCGCTCGAGCGCGAGGACATCGAGGCCCTGGGTTCGGCCCTGTACAAGATCCCCAAGCAGATCGAGAAGTTCGCCGACCGCTACTCGCTGGCCACCCAGCACCTGGCGCACATCGACTTCGCCCCGCGCGCGGCCATGCTCGAGCAGGCGGCGGGGGTGGTGGTGGAGATGGTCCACCAGTTGCGCCACATGAACCTGGACAAGATGACCGTGCTCAACGAGAAGCTGCGGGCCATCGAGAACGAGGCCGACCGGCTGATGCTGGAGCTGTACCGGGACATCTACTCCGGGCGCCTGGACCACCTGCAGATGTTCCTGCTCAAGGAATTCTTCGAGATCCTGGAAAAGGCCATCGACCGCTGCCGCGAGGCCGGCGTGGTGGTCTACCAGATCACGCTCAAGAACAGCTGACGGGCCGCCACCATGCTGACCCTCGTGCTGGTCGTGATCCTGGCCGCGCTCGTCTTCGAGTTCATCAACGGCTTCCACGACACCGCCAACTCCATCGCCACGGTGGTTGCGACCAAGGTGCTCTCGCCGGGTGCGGCGGTGTCGCTGGCGGCGGCGATGAACCTGGTCGGCGCGCTGATGGGCACCGCGGTGGCCGCGACCATCGCCACCGGCATCCTCAACACCGAGGTGGTGGAAGCGTCCTCGCAGGTGATCCTGTGCGCGCTGCTGGGCGGCATCGCCTGGAACCTGATCACCTGGTGGTTCGGCCTGCCGTCCTCGTCCTCGCACGCGCTGATCGGCGGCCTGTGCGGCGCCGGCCTGGCCGCCTCGGGCAACAACTGGGACGCGCTGATCTGGTCCCAGCACCTGGGCAGCTGGTCGCAGAACAAGGGCCTGCTGTGGAAGGTGTTCCTGCCGATGGTGACCTCGCCGCTGGCCGGCTTCATCATGGGCGTGGCGGTGATGATGCTGCTGTGGGCGATCATCGCCGGCATGGCCCGCGCCGGCGGCATCCTGCGCCGGCTGTCGCGGCCGCGCTGGGTCAATGCCTTCTTCGGCAAGGCACAGATCGCCTCGGCCGCGTACATGGGCTTTGCCCATGGCCACAACGACGCGCAGAAGACCATGGGCATCATCGCCCTGACCCTGCTCGGCGCCGAGTCGGCCGGCACCCTGGACAACCTGCCGGCGTGGCTGGCCTTCCTGCACCCGGGCGACAACGACAGCACCCATATCGCCACCTGGATCGTGCTGACCTGCGCCCTGGTGATGGCCGCCGGCACCGCCTCCGGCGGCTGGCGCATCATCAAGACCCTGGGCCACAAGATGGTCAAGCTGCACCCGATCCACGGCTTCGCCGCCGAGACCAGCTCGGCCACGGTGCTGACCCTGGCCGCGCATTTCGGCATGCCGGTGTCCACCACCCACAGCATCTCCACCGCGATCATGGGCGTGGGCTTTGCCAAGAACCCGCGCGCGCTGAAGATCGGGGTGATCGAGCGCATCGTCTGGGCCTGGATCCTGACCATCCCCATGGCCGGCGGCCTGGCCTGGCTGATCCTGCGCGGGATGCAGGCGCTGGGCTGGGCCTGAGCGCCGCCGCTTCAGGCAGGGCCGCCCTTCGGGGCGGCCTTTTTGTTGCCCGCCGGCAGGCGCCGCGGCGGACCCTGGCCTGGAGCAGGGGGCAGGGTGGGGAGGGCGGTCCCGGCGTGCCCTGTCCGCCGGCCTTGTGCCCAGGCCATCTTTCGCCGGGCGGGTTTCCGCCGGGCCGGCCATGGCCTGCCCGCCAGGGGCGGGGCGCTGGCCGGGGGTGGGAAAGCGGACGCGGCTAGAGCAGGTCGCCGGCCGCCGACAGGCCCCGCTCCATGCTGTCGCCCAGGCCGCCAATCTCCAGCACCAGGCGTTCGATCTCGGCTGCGGTCAGGCCCTCGTAGGGGCGGTTCTCGCACAGCTGCAGGTAGGGCACGCCGTCCAGCTCGCCGATGGCCAGGTAGCCCACCGTGCTGTGCCAGTTAAACTGCAGTGCCCGGCGCAGGTCCACGCCGGTGGTCGGGGCGATCACCGTGCTCACCCGCAGCAACGGGCGGCCATCCTCGCCCTCCAGCTCGCTCAGGAAGATCGACTGGTGGCGGCGGCCGCCCTCCAGCGACAGTTCCACGCAGGCCACGAAGGGCTCCTGCATGGCCAGGCGGAAGCCGGCACTCAGCAGGTGGCCGCGGATCTGTTCGAAGTTGCGCATCGCACCCTCCCGGTGGGGCCGTGCCGCTATGCTAGCGGCCCATGTCCGATCCGTCTGCCATTGCCCGGCGCATCCTCGAGGTGGTGCGCGCGATCCCGCCGGGGCAGGTGGCCGCCTATGGCGAGGTGGCCCGCCGCGCCGGCCTGCCGGGGCGCGCGCGCCTCGCCGCGCGGGTCCTGGCGGCCAACGAGGACCCGCAGCTGCCCTGGCACCGGGTACTGCGCGCCGATGGCCGGATCGCCTTCCCGCCCGGTTCCCACGGCTTCGAGGAGCAGGGCCGGCGCCTGCGCGCCGAGGGCTGCCAGGTGCACGGGGGGCGGGTGCGCCCGGCCGCGCCGGCCGCCGACCTGGACCAGGCCCTGTGGGGGCCGCGCCCCGGCTGCTAGCCGCGCGGCGGCGGGTGGCGGGCTATGATGCCGCTTCCCTCATTCCGGAGCCGCGGATGCTGTCGCGACTGCCCCCCGTCACCCAGGCCCTGCTGATCGCCAATGTCGTGGTGTTCCTGCTGCACCAGCTGATGGGCGACGCCAGCTTCGAAGCCTTCATGCTGTGGCCGCCGGGCGAGGGCGGCTTCGATCCGCATTATCCCTGGCGCAACTTCCTGCCCTGGCAGCTGCTGACCTACGGCTTCCTGCACGCCAGCCTGACCCATCTGCTGTTCAACATGCTCGGCCTGTACATGTTCGGGGCGCCGCTGGAGCAGACCTGGGGTTCGCGCCGTTTCCTGGCCTTCTATCTCATCTGCGTGGCCGGCGCCGGCCTGTGCCAGCTGCTGCTGGGCTGGTGGGCGGTGTCCGGCGGCGGCCTGGCCTACCCGACGGTGGGCGCTTCCGGCGGCATCTTCGGCCTGCTGCTGGCCTACGGCATGCTGTTCCCCAACCACCGGGTGATGCTGCTGTTCCCGCCCATCCCGATGAAGGCGCGCACCTTCGTGATCGTGTTCGGCGTGCTCAGCCTGTTGCTGGGCGTGAGCGGCATGCAGCGCGGGGTGGCCCATTTCGCCCATCTGGGCGGGATGCTGTTTGGCTGGCTGGTGATCCGCTACTGGCGCGGGCAGCCACCGTTCGGCCGGCGGCCGCCGCGCGGGCCCAGCCACCTGCGCCGGGTCAAATAGGTAGGCAAGGAAAAGGCGCGGGATCCCGCGCCTTTTCCTTTGCTGCCCGGGGCCGGCGGCTCAGCGCCAGACCCGCAGCTGTTCGGCCTCCGGGCGCTGCATCGGCTGGCCGGGCTTGCAGCTGAAGGCCGCGCCAAAGGCCGGCAGGTTGGCCAGCGGCAGGTTGGCGCGCAGCGGGCCGGGGGCGTGGATGTCGGCGGCCAGGCGCTCGGCGGCGACGTTGGCCGGCACCTGCTGGCCCCACAGCCGCGCCCAGGCGCTGAACACGGCCTGCTGCTCGGCCGGCTTGGCCGCCGGGTTGGCCTTGCGCCAGGCCTCCAGGGCCAGTTCCAGGCCGGCCAGGTCGGCCAGGCTCTCGTCCTTGACCAGGTTGCCGTTGAGCTTGGCACCCTTGACCCCCGGGTAGTCGGCATTGCCGTACTGGGTGGCCAGGCGCTGGCCCAGGGCCTGCCAGGCGCTGCCGTCGGCCGGAGTCCACCAGTCGCGCAGCTCGCCCCTGGCATCGACCCGGGCGCCCCTGGCGTCGACCGCGCGGGTGAGCTGGTTGCCGACCAGGGCGCCAAAGGCGCCATAGGCGGTGGCCTTGTCGCTGGCGCTGAACACCGGCGCCTGCAGCAGCGCGGCGGTGATGACCAGGCGGTTCTGGGCCAGGTCGTAGAACAGCGCCGGTTCCTGCGGCAGCACGTCCCAGCGCCGGTCGGCGTTGCCCTTGCCGATCCGCTTCATCTCCTCGCGGTGGCGCCAGGTGGAGGCGATCAGCATGTTGCCGCCAAAGCTGCCGCGGCCCATGGGCTGGACGCTGTAGTCCACGTCGCGGCGCGGGGTGCCGATCTCCACCTTCAGCGCCTCCAGTTTGGCCCGGGCTTCGGCCTTGGCCCCGGCGCTGAGCCAGCTGGCGCGCTCCACGGCCTCCAGCTGCGCCTGGCGCACCTGCTCGACCACCTCGGCCGCGCGCTGGCGGCCGGCCTCGTCCAGGTGGCGGGCGGCGTATTCGCGGCCCAGCATCGGCCCGGCGGCGGTGTTGATCGCCTCCAGCACCTGCTGCCAGCGCGGCGCCGGCGCGCCGCGGCCCTGCAGCACCTGGCCACGGAAGCCGAAGCTGGCCTCGCGGAAGCTGCGCGACAGGTAGGGGGCCATGGCATCGCCCACGCGCCAGCGCAGGTAGGCCTTCCACTGTTCGGGCTTGAAGCGGCCGACCATGGCGTCCAGCTCGGCGAACAGCGCCGGGTCGGGCAGCGAGACCAGGTCGTCGTCCACGCCCTGGGCCTTGAGGAATTCACCCAGCTGCAGGTTGCGGTAGCGCTTGGCCACGTCGGCCACCGCCACCGGTGCGTAGTTGCGCAGCGGGTTGTTGAGTTCGGCCAGCGGCTGCGACTTGCGGGCGATGGCGGTCTCGATGTCCAGCACCGCCCTGGCCTCGGCCTCGAGCCGGTTCTGCGCGGTGCCGGTCAGGGCCAGGACCTGCTTGACGTAGTCGCGGTAGCGGCCGAGCAGGGCCTGGGTGTCGGCGTCGTTGCGGGTGTAGTAGGCCGGGTCGGGCAGGCCCATGCCGCCCTGCATGAAATAGCCGATGTGGCGGTCCAGCGCCCTCAGGTCCACGTCCGGGGCGAAGTTGAAGGCCACCGGGATGCCGACCTGGTGCAGGGCGGCGATGGCGGCCGGGACGTCCTTGGCCTTGCGGATGCCGTCGATACGCGACAGCAGCGGGGCGATCGGGCGCGAGCCGTCGGCCTCGACCGCGGCCTCGTCCAGGCCACTGGCCCAGAAGTCGCCCAGGCGGCCCTGGACTTCGTTCTGCGGGGCACTGGCGGCGGCCTCGAGCAGTTCGCGCTGCTGGCGCAGGGCGGCCTCGGCCAGCTGGCCCAGGCTGCTCACCGCGCTGCCGTCGGCCGGCAGCGGGTTGGCCTTGAGCCAGTCGGCGTTGGCCTGGGCGTAGAAATCGCTGCACTGGGCGCTGACGGCCGGGGCCTTGGCACTCCGCTTGGCTGCCTGGGCCGGCGCGGCGGCCACCACGGCAAGCAGGCCAAGGCCAAGGGCGAGGACGAGCGGACGGGGCATGGGCGTCATCGGCTGCGGGTGTCCGGGGAAAAAGGTCGCGGCAGTTTAGTGCAAGCCGGCGCGAGCCGGCCTGAACGCGGGCGCCCGGAAAAAAGCGAGGCCCGGACAAGCCGGGCCTCGCGGGTGTGGCAGTGTTGCGGCTGCAACCGGGTTTACCAGATCACCACCTGGGCCTCGCCCTGGCGGGCCATCGGCTTGCCGGCCTCGCACTTGAACGCGGCGGCGAAGGCCGGCAGGTTCGAGGGCGCGCCGATGGCACGGAACTGCGCCGGGGCGTGCGGGTCGGTAGCCAGGCGGACCTTGGCGTTCTCCGGGGTGTACTTGGTGCGCCACACGGTGGCCCAGTTGGCAAAGAAGCGCTGGTCGCGGGTCATGCCGTCCACCATCAGGTCGGCCTGGCCGGCGGTGGCCTTCTGCAGGGCGTCATAGGCGGTGGCCAGGCCGCCCAGGTCGGCGATGTTCTCGCCCAGGGTCAGGTGGCCATCGACGTTCTGCTCGCCGACCTTGTACTCGTTGAACTGCTTGACCAGCTTGCCGGTCAGGCCGGAGAAGTTCTTCGCGTCGGCCTCGGTCCACCAGTTCTCGAAGTTGCCGGTGGGCCCGAAGCGGCTGCCCTGGTCGTCGTAGCCATGGGTCATCTCGTGGCCGATCACCGCGCCGATGCCGCCGTAGTTGAGGGCGTCGTCGGCGTTGGGATCGAAGAACGGCGGCTGCAGGATGGCGGCCGGGAACACGATCTCGTTCTGCAGCGGGTTGTAGTAGGCGTTGACC
>Ga0182792_1001997_pt1 | contig 15260 bp, 8 predicted proteins | sample Passage237B_FD_130497 | JGI IMG/M metagenome (GOLD analysis project Ga0182792, IMG submission 130497) | Cellulose adapted compost microbial communities from Newby Island Compost Facility, Milpitas, CA, USA - Passage2 37B (version 2) (version 2) ...
AACTGGTTCTCGGTGATATCACGGACAAGACGTCACTGGACCGGGCAGTCACGGGCATCGATTATGTCATCCACTGTGCTGCCACCACCGATCAACACCTCCTTCGTTACGACGATTACCACCAGATCAATGTGGCCGGCACGGAAAACGTTATCCAAGCTGCGCTCAAACACCACGTCAAAAAAGTCGTCTACGTAAGCACAGCCAATACGTTTGGCTACGGCACGCTACAGCAGCCAGGCGATGAGCGCACACCCATGCGGGAACCTTTCAAAAGTGCCTGGTATGCAAAAAGCAAGCTGGAAGGCGAAAAGCGTATACTTGGGGCCAAAGACCGCATCGAGGTGACTGTGGTAAACCCTACGTTCATGCTAGGCGCCCATGACGGCAAGCCCAGTTCCGGTGCCATCATCCGCATGGGATACGGAAAACGGCTAATTTTCCACCCCCCGGGCGGCAAAAACTTCGTCAATGCCGCCGATGCGGCAAACGGTGTGGTCTACGCCCTTGAACAGGGGAAAAACGGAGAGTCATACCTGCTTGCAGGCGAAAACCTGAGCTACCGCGATTTTTTCACGAAACTGGCCCGGCAAACCAACAGCCGACCCATACTCGTCGCTTTGCCCAAGCCCGTTTTACTGGCATTGGGGTATATCGGTAACCTGGCGCGGGCGGTGGGCATCCGGACCGCCCTGTCATCCAATAACATGAAAATCCTATGCGTCAAGAACTACTATTCCAACCATAAGGCACGAAGCGAATTGGGGCTCACATTCCATCCCGTCGAAATCGGGATCGATCACGCGGTTGCCTGGTTCAAGGAACACGGGATGCTGTAACCGGTTCGGCACATATTTGGTATAACCTTTGCAAGAAGCCAGGTATGGAACGAAAACACATGACGATAAAAACCTTGCTGATTGCCGCATTGGCGCTGACATCCACCGTCGGTGCCCACGCCCAGCAGCGGGCGACGGAAATCACCCGGAAAAATTCCTGGATCAAAGCCGGAATAAATGCAGGCATACCCATCGCTACCTTGGCCGACCACAGCAACTTCACACTGGGGGCCGAAATAAAAGGCCAGTTGATGTCGACACCCAACTGGGGGCTGGGCCTTACCTCTGGATATACCCATTACTTCCCCAAAGAAGGAATGGAGAATTTCGGCTCCATTCCCGCCGGTATCTTTGCCCGGTACTACCCTGCTCGACAAGGCTTTTTCGCTGGGGTCGACTTGGGCTATAGCTTCCAGACCGGCAGCAACCTGAACGGGAACGGCGGCATGTACGTGAGGCCCCAAGCAGGCTATCACAACCGGCTTTGGAACATTTTCGGGTTTTACAACGGCATATTCCGCAAGGAGGCCAATGGCGGCCACCTCCAATACGTGGGAATCGGTACCACCTTCAATATCCTATTCGATTAGTGCGATCTTGCTGCTCGAAGCTGATGCAACTTCACTTTCCAGTAGCTGATAAATGCGATGATTGCCACGGCAACCCAAAAAAGATCGAGGAAAAAGATATCCAGCTCACCGGCTGCCAGCGTCTGCCAAGGCCAGTTAGCGCTATACAGCCCGTTGGATACGGGTACCAATAACGCCATTACCGCCCCTAGCAGCAGGGCTTCTCGATTGGTACGGCTGATATCCCGCCTGGCAATGAAATACAACGACAAGGCCAGCCAACTATAAAAGCAGGTCTGGTAGATAAACGTTTCGTTGACGGCTTGGCTCGTTTTCACGACGATGAAGGTGAAACCGGTAACCGGAAACATCGATAGGCAAATCCCAAGGAAAATATTGACCAACCAGTAATTGAAGCGGCGCTTATGTGCAGGAACGCTGTTTTTGTCTCTTGCCACCAGCCAAATTACCATCCCCGAAGCAATCACCACACAGCCCATGATACCCAACGTAAAATAGACAATCTTCAAAAACAGTCCGCCATAATCCCCGTAATGCAACCGATAGACCAAGCTTTTCATGACATCCATATAGGAGCTTCCGGCAAGGGGCGACTTTTCCTTAACAATCTCGCCGCGCGCGTCGTATACGACATATCCCGAACCGGAAAAACTGCGCCGCGTATCGGCATCGGATTGAAGGATGACCTGCATGCCTTCGTCGCCATAGTGCTTGACCGTGACCCTCTTGAGCGGCGATTCGCCCCAACGTTGTTCCGTATGTTTGACAAGGTAAGGTATATCGGGGATTTCGCTAACGGGTTTGTCGAGGAATACAGCATCCGTAGCCACTTCAAAACCAAGGTCCTCGTATACCTTATCCTCTTCCCTGCCATAAAGCAACTCACCGATAGGGGCCAGATACACCGTATTCACGATTAAAATGATTCCCGTGACCGCGTAAACAAACTGGTAAGGGAATCCGATGACACCCAGAACGGTATGCAGATCCGTCCACAAGGTTTTTAGTTTGGCCCATGGCCGGAAGAGGTAAAAATTGGCTATGATTTTATCCCAATGCAGTAACAGGCCCGTAATCAACGCAAACAGAAACAGGAAGGACACCAAACCGGCTACCACATACCCAAACGGGTAGCCGATGGGTATCGGCACGTAGTTGAGCTGCGCCAGGAAATGCAGGCGGTAGAGAAACTCACCCAAATCGTAGGCCTCGGAATAACTCCTGCCTTGTTTGTCAGCCAAATTGTAGTAAAAATAGGTGCTCTCGCCAGCCTGCTTGTTATGCAATGTATCCAACGACGGCCCCATGTACACATAGGTATTCAGCGAATTGGGATAAAGATACAAGTATAGTTCCCTTCCATGGAGGTCATACTGCCTGTCCAAGGAATCCAGTACCATGGCATAGGGAAAGCCCGCACTGCCATGCTTGTCAACCGACTCACCTTGCTGCCAAGCGCTGATTTCATTCTTGAAAAAAGAAAACGATCCCGCGAAGAAAATCACATAAAGCACCATGGCGACGATGATGCCCGAGATGGTATGGGTATGGAAATAGATATTGTAATTCCTGTTATTCATGCACCGACGAGATAAGGCAATGCAAAAAGTGCCGTAAGGGACAGGTATATCAGCCAAATCTTCCACGCTGATTTGGCGAGAAACGCCAGCAGCAACAGGATCGCCCCTAGCACATAACCCAAGACCATGCCGGTGGCCAATACGTGCTGCCTATCCATGAATACCGAAAGAAATACGGAAAACGAAATCATGACAGCATATCCGCCGAAAAAACCAGCGGTAATCTTCAACCAACGTTGCAAAGGCGATTTGGTAAGGTATTTTTTGTTAGCGGGCATAACTCAAAACAAGAACAGTTCGACAGCAACACACAACACATAGATCGAGCAAAGATGAATCGGGCCGAAGTAGCGGAAAGGAGCCAATACCACAACAAAGCAACCGGCGCTCATCAATGCCACGACAAACCCGAAGGCCCCAGCACCAGGGCCCAACTGGCCGATGAACCAAATCAATGCGGCGAACAATAACACTGTACCTAGGATAGCCGAGAACAGCCGATGCCGTTCGAGTGCGCGTAAATAGCCTGGTTTACCGGATAACCGACTACGCCTTGAACGGTTGTAGGCCAAATAGAATGCGACGACGACTAAAAAGTATGCGGTACTGTACATGGCTGCCTATTTGACGATCTATGATTTAGACTCATTACAAACAGGGCAAAAATAGGAATATTTTTATGAAACCAAATCTTCATTCATCGTCAAATTGCTCGCCATTGAAAATCCCGTCAAGCCAGGCAAGCCGGGCATCGAAATACGCTTTCAGGAAATCGACATAGTCGTTGTATGTACTGCCTACATACCAATTGAGATGGATATTGGGATCCTGTAGGATATCCCACCGTTGGAAATTGAACGCCGCGCTTCGGCGGATGAGCGCCGCCTGCCGATCGATATATTCGTTGATGTTGGACACGTCGCCCTTGATGGCATTCCAGCGGTCGCGCACCGCACGCCGGAAACCCGGGTCCTGTGCAATGCGGTCTATCCATTGCTTGGGCGCATGGGCATCGGTCAGCATCAGCTTGCGCGTAGCATCGCCCAATCGGTTGTCGTTGTTGAACCCCAAGTCGGCGTCCCAAACCGGACCGGTATAGAGCAACGGATCTTGCTCATTTTTCTTGTACATCCGCATGCTCCAGAACAAATCGGGATTGCCACAGATTTCGTTTGCCAAATAGTAGTTTACAAACGTTTCCAAGTCGAGGTATTGCCGATAACCACCTACCGGATCCGCGAAATCATCCCCAAACAATGCGCTTTCAAAGGCCGAATAGTAATCAACGATAAAATCGCGCTGACTGGGTGTGATATCCTCCTCATCCGGGAATTTGACGGTGATGGGTACCCCGCTTGGCGTTTCGAAATACACCGGTTCCGAATAAGCATATCCGTCCGCTTCCAGGATATATCCGCCATTATCTTCATCGATGTTGACCCGATCCGTGCCTTCCCGGATATGCTCGGTCAGGTTGTAGTTGCCCATATATTCCCCGTTCAGGAAAAATTCCGCATACCGCTGCCGCGGTGTGTACGCCAATTCCAGCCGTCGGCTGATTTCAAATGCGATGTCATTCCGTAGCAGCGACTTGTCGCCGAAATTGGCCATCAGCGCCCAGTGGCGGTTGGCGGGCATGCCCAGCAGCGGAGCAGCTTCCCCGAGCTTCACCCGATAGGGCTTTTTGGGCATGCCCCAAGTGGAATTCCCCCGGCCACGGACCTCCAATAGCCCTTCGTGGAGCGCTTCGCCACCAAAGCCGCGCACGATGCGGAAACTGCCGTCTACATAATCTTCCTTGTTGAGTATCGGCTGTCCGTCTGTAGAAAGGTAAACCGAGGGAAGTCCCGTATCGCTGAACTTTATGGTATAGGTACGGCTCCCGCCACTACCGGTATGCACGGTGTAGTCGACCAAACGCGTAAAGTCCTGCGTGCTGCTGCCGCTTTCTTGCGCTGCACCGCCGACGGTGACTTCCAGTCCGTCGAACTCGAACTCCGGGACCAGCGCGTGGATATCCGTTCCGGCAAAGGTATACGCATAAAGGGTATCACCCACCAATTCGGTGGTGACATCATATACCAAGGCTGGGTTTTTCTCCGCCAAGAATTTGAATGAGGTGATTTCACCTGTGCCAGCGTCCACATCATCCTTGACACAAGCCTGCCATAACACCATTGCACTGAACAATGCGATACCGAGATTCCTGAATTTTAATGGTAACATAGGGTCAATTAATACATCAGCGCCACAATCGGCCAATTGGCTTTAGCAATAATCAAACCAGTTATCACATTCCTATCTTGCGCATTTTCTGCACTTCCACACTATGTACCCCGAATTCCACGGTAACCTTACCGTATAACTTGTAAAAACCATTTCCCTGGAAGGGGAAACGGCGCAGCGTGTCAGGGAAATGCACGGTATCCAGCCAATCACCCCGGCTGTCAAGAAACGTTCCGAAAGTCATGTAGTCGCCATGTTTGGTACGGGCATCCTTGGTAGTGGCGAGATATCCCACTATCCACACCCATTGCCCCACATGATGGGGCAAATCCACTACATGTATCGTATCCGTCAATTGGTGGGCATCGACCAGTATATAGGGATCATGCAGCGTAAATCCCAGCAATTCCAGTTCATCCAACGCATGTTCTGCCTCCTCGGTATCAAATTCAGGCAAGGCAAACGCCAACTGTGGTGTTTCAAACAGCGTAACCTCCTGCCGGGGTATTTTTTTCAGCACAAAGTTGGCCTGCCAAAGCAAGGTCTTCTTGTCCTTTCCGGTGAAGCGCAATGCCCCGCATCGGATAAGCAGGTTCAACTGCTCCATGCCTGGTTGCAGACGCTCGATCACATCCTGCAAATCGCCATATGCACCGTGCCGATTACGCTCATCCACGATACGTTTGGCCAACTGCTCCTCCAGTCCCTGCACGTGGATGAACCCCGTATACACGTCTTCTCCGTGTATGTCGGTGAGGTACGCGCTATGATTGAGGCAGGGGGCATGGACACGTGCCCCTGTCCTTTTTAAGGCGTGAAAATAGATTTCCGTACGGTAGAACCCGCCGAAATTGTTGATGACCGCCACGTAAAACTCCATGGGGAAATAGGTTTTGAGGTAGAGGCTTTGGTAACTCTCCACAGCGAAGCTGGCGCTATGCCCCTTGGCAAAAGAAAAGCCCGCAAAGCTTTCCATTTGCCGCCACACCTCGGCGATGACCGCCTCCGCATACCCCCGGTCACGGCAGTTGGAAAAAAAACGTCGCCTGAGCTGCTCAAAGTGGTCATTCGACCGGTATTTACCGTTCATCGCCCGCCGCAGCACATCGGCGTCTTCCAAGCTGATGCCCGCAAAATGGTGCGCCACCTTGATCACGTCTTCCTGATATACCATCACCCCGAACGTCTCGGATAGCAATTCCTCCATCATCGGATGTAGGTAGTTGATTTTACTCCGGTCATGATAGCGCTCGATGTATTGCCACATCATGCCCGATTGCGCCACACCCGGCCGGATGATGGAGCTGGCGGCCACAAGGGTCTTGTAATCACTGCACCGAAGTTTGCACAGCAACTGCCTCATGCCCGGACTTTCGATATAAAAACAACCGATGGTATCGGCCGTACGGATTTTCTCGGCCAGCAGCGGGTCTTCCAGCAAAGGTGCGGTATGGTGGATGTCGACGACCTTGCCCCTGTTGCGCTTCACAAGCGCTAGCGCGTCTTTGATATGTCCAAGCCCCCGCTGGCTTAGGATGTCGAGCTTGACCAGCCCTACCTGCTCGGCCACGAACATATCCACCTGCGCCGTGGGCATCCCTTTCGGAGGCAGTTCGGTCGCTGTATAGGCATATATGGGTGCTTCACTGATGAGCATACCGCCGGCGTGGATGCTCAGGTGGTGGGGAAATCCCACCATCAACTCCCCATAGTTCAGGATGAGCCGCTGGATATGATCACCGTCCAATTGGGGTTTCCGCTTGGCAGATAACGCATCAATTTCCGCTTTGGGTAAGCCAAAAATCTTGCCTAACTCGCGGACAATGGCCCGCCATTGATACGTGCTATAGGTGCCCAACAGCGCTACATGCTCCCCGCCGTAACGCTCAAACACATAGTTTATCACCGCATCGCGGTCCTGCCAGCTGAAGTCGATATCGAAATCGGGGGGCGAGGTACGGCTGGGATTCAGGAACCGCTCGAAATATAAATCCAGCTTGAGCGGGTCGACATCCGTGAAACGTAGGCAATAAGCCACCATGGAGTTGGCGCCGCTCCCGCGCCCTACATGGTAAAACCCACTTTCACGGGCAAAGCGCAGGATATCCCATACAATCAGGAAGTAAGCGTTAAATTGCTTGAAGTCGATGACGTCCAACTCTTTCCGCAGACGCTGGAAAGCTTCCTGATGATGCACGCCATACCGCTCGACACATCCCTGAAACGCTTTTTCTTCCAGCAGCGCACGATCACTTTCAGGCGAATCCGTAAATGTCCGTTTATTCTTGTCTGTACCCAATGCCATGTCTACACTACAGGATTCCATCACTTCGCCGGTACGCGCGATGATAGCCGGGTATGCCCGGAAATGATCGCTTAACGCTTCGGCGTCCATGAGCAACTCATCCGGTGACGCAGTATCCTCGGGTCGGAGCTTGCTCAGCAGCGTGTTTTTGGCGATGGCCCGCAAGAGCCGGTGCAGGTTGTAATGGCGTTTGTCTTGGAAGGTGACCGGATGCCGCACCACAAATTTGTCAGGATAAGCCTCGGTATGGGCACTCCGTAGCCGCGTAGTTTCCGACGGCCGCACGCCGATCAGTTCATTGGCAGCCAGCATTTGCGGGGGGTATGCGCCCAAGGGATAAATCACCCAGACATCGTCCTGCGGCAGCGACGGCCGTAGTGGAAACATCCCCCCCTTATGCAGGTGGCTGGACAGGAATCGGTTGATTTCCAGCAATCCCCGGTCGTTTTTTGCCAGCAGGAGATAACAAAGAACGGCTCCGTTCCGTATTTCGCAGCCGGCAATAGGGCGGATATGGTATTTACGGCAATACGCTACAAAATCCCAGGTGTCCGCTGTGCAGTTGATATTGGTCAGGGCCAACGCCCTCCATCCAGCCTGCGCGGCCTGTTCCACCAATTCTTCGGTACGGTACGTACCATAATGGTAGCTAAACCATGTTTTGCAGTTGAGCAGCATCGTGTGTTTTTGTTACGGACGGTAGTGGTGCGGAAACGGCTCGCCTGACAGCGCTTTCCCCGTACCGGTTACGGATCAGGTCCATCGCTTGGTATAGCCGCACGCTTTCCACCGTATCGTCAAAGAGGTCTATTTGCTGTTGTCCGTGTACCAAATGGCTCACACGTATCCCTAATAACCGTACCAGCATCCGCTTCTCATACAGCTTGTGGAAGAGTTCCTGCGCCTTGGCCAGGAGGATATCGTCCGAGGCGGTATAGGGAATGACCAATTGTTTGCTCACGGTATCGAAATTGGCATAGCGCAGCTTAACGGTGACGCAACCGCAAAGCTTGCCCTGCTGCCGGAGTTGGAAGGCGACCGATTCGGTCATCTTCACCAACTCACCCCGCAGAAAGGAGATGTCGATGGTATCCTGCCCGAATGTTTCCTCGGTGCTGATACTCTTCTGTTCGGAATAAGGCACCACTGGTGTGTCGTCGATGCCATTGGCCCGTCGGGAAAGTTCCACACCGTTTTTGCCCAGCAGCGTTTGCATCATAGGCGGGGGGATTTCGCTGAGCACTTTGATGGTACGTACCCCCATGCTGCGCAGGAGCACCGACGTTTTCTGTCCGATGCCGGGCATCCGCTCAATGGGTTTCGGGGCAAGGTACCCCTTTTCACCACCAAACTCGATTTCGGCCTGCCCATCGGGTTTGGCATCGTCCGTGCCCACCTTGCTCACCAGCTTATTGGATGCAAGCGCATAGCTGATGGGCAGCCCGGTTTCCTTCTTGACCTTGGCCTTGAGTTCGGCCACAAACTTGCTGCAACCAAAGAAACGGTCCATGCCGGTAAGGTCGAGGTAAAACTCGTCGATGCTGGCCTTTTCCATCACGGGCACCTGTCCGCGAATCACCTCAGCTACTTGCCGCGAATAGTTGCTGTAACGCTCCATATCACCGCGTACCACGGTAGCATGCGGGCATAACCTTCGCGCAAGCTTCATGGGCATGGCGCTGTGCACGCCGAACTTCCGCGCTTCGTAGCTGCACGACGCGACCACGCCCCGGTCGCCCAGCCCACCTACGATCAGTGGTATCCCTACGAACTTGCTGTTCTTCAACCGTTCCACGCTCACGAAAAACGTGTCCAGGTCCAAGTGGGTAATGAAGCGTCGATTTGTCTCGTACATTTCCTTGAAGTTTCCTCAAGGCAAATATACTAATTTAATTAGCAAATTTTTTATTTAGTGAATAGGCGCTATAAGTTGCTTCAACGTTTTACGATACGATGAACTTTTGCATAACACAAGATATTTAGTCAATTGCACAAGCAAGCAAGTAAATACATCCATTGTGGCGTCACCCAACATGAAAACGCTACACCCATAAAAAGGAGGGTGTCTAAAAAGTAGTTTAGCATTAACCACAAAGGACTCAAAGCTTTTTCACAAAGAACTCAAAGCACTTATATCCATCAATTTATTCTTTGTGTACTTTGCGTGTCCTTTGTGTACTTTGTGGTTATAGGAAACTTTTTAGACACCCGCTAAAGTACATGCTTAATTTGCTTGGTAATAATCGTTTTGCACCAGCAGTGGATTCACATCCGTTTCACGTTCGGGAATAGGATATATCAACCGCCCACTATCGTATTCCAATGTCGTTTGGCCTTGGTTTTCCGTAATCGTGATGGCTCGTCGCAGTCGTTTGACATCGTGGATGAGAAATCCTTCGAACGCCAGCTCCAATTCCCTTTCCAGCAGGATATCGTTCAGCGTGACCACGAGCTTTTGGCTGGCATTCGATCGGCGCCGCACCTCATTGATGTCGGCTACCGGGGATGCCCCGACCGCAGTACCTAACCGGAAGTTGGATTCGGCGCGGATAAGGTACATTTCCGCAAGCCGGATGACCGATATGTTGCCAAACTGATTGGTGTATTTACTGGTCAACCGCTCGCCGTTGTCTGCGCTTTCATAGAAAAAAGATGCCCTGACATCCGATCCGGAGTCGAACAGTGCAAGGTATTCGTCTTCCACAACGACGTCGCCCGCACGGCCGCCGTGGTCTTGGTCGGCATAGTGGATAATCAGTTGGTTGGTGCCGTCTTGACTGGTCACCTGTATCGCAAACAGGTCTTCCGCGGAGTTTTCGTCATTGTTGAACGCCCCGGCGAACGATCCGGTGAGCGAACGGCCGCTGTTTTCGATGACATCGTCTGCGGCATCTCGCGCTTCCGCATAATTCCCCTGCTGCAGGTATACCCGCGCCAGCAGCGCCTTTGCCGCGTATTTGTCGGCAAACACGTCATTCTCCTCAGGAAGCGAATCATAGGCTTCATTCAGGTCGGCGATTACCTGTTCGTACACCTCGCCCACCGTGCTGCGGGCTATCGTCAGGTCACCGGAATAATCCAGTACGCCTTGCAGCATCAGGGGGACTCCCAATTGGTCATTGGGCTGCCCCGCTTCGTAGGGCAAGCCAAAGAACCTGACCAAATCGAAATAGGTAAGTGCCCGCAGGAATTTGGCCTCACCCAGTATGCGCGCTTGCTCGTCGGCATCTTCCACGACGTGGATGTGGTCGATGATGAGATTGGCCATGTTAATCAGCGCATAGGCATTCAGCCAGTATCCGCTGACGAATGAATTATTGGCCAGCAACGCCTTGTTGAACACTTCCCGGGGCTGTTGGAACGTACCTATCCAGCTGATTTGGTTGGAAGCACCGTACAGGTCGCCAAGCAGTTGCAGCCGACCACCGTAGGAGTCCGAACGTCCGGCGCGTTGATAGGTGCCAACCAGTACATTCTGTATGTTCTCGGGTGTAGACAGTGCCACGTCCGAAGAGATGTCCTGGGCAGGTTTTACATCCAGTTTTTTGTCGCAGGCTATTGCCACGGTCAACCATAGCCCCAATCCGAATATTTTATAATTTTTCATGCTTTCTTGCTTAAAAACCAACATTAATACCCAATGAAAACGTCCTTGCAGCCGGTGCGGAATAAAAATCGAGGCCGCGACTGGCTTCGGTAGCACTGGCATCGCTCCGGGCTTCGGGATCATAGCCTGCATAGTTCGTAAACGTAAGCAGGTTGAAAGCCGATAAATAGATGCGGAGACGCGCTACGCCGATCCGTTGGGTGGCCTGCTGGGGGATGGTATACCCGAGGTTTACCGTGCGCAAGCGGATAAAGTCAGTCCTGTCCAGGTAACGCGTGGAGTGTGCCGTGCCATTGCCCAAGCCAAAGCGGGCTTGTGGGATATCGGTTTTGTCGCCCGGCTCCCGCCAACGCCGCAGTTGGTCCTTGGATTGGTTGTCATAATAGTCGCCGTTGGCGGATTGGTAAACACCTCCGGTATTGTAGATGCTTGCTCCCCATTCGCCTTGCAACGTAAAGCTGAAATCGACACCCTTGGCAGAAATGGTGTTCGTCAAACCGCCATACCATTCGGGGATGGGCGAACCCGCGATGATGCGGTTGGCAAGGTTGGGGTTATTCGTCGTCCCTTTATTGAGCGTACCGTCCTCATTTTCCGAATTGATATAATACAAGGCGTCGCCGTTGTTTTCGTCCACGCCCGCATATTCCAAGATATAGAATGCATGGATTGTTTCGCCCTCCCGGAGGATGTTGCGACCGCTGACGACATCCGCACCGCCAGGAAGTTCCTTGATTTCGTTTTTGTTGCGCGCCATGTTGAAGCTGGCATTCCACGTAAACCCTTCCTTCCGGATCGGTTCGCCATTCAGGACAAATTCAACGCCACGGTTTTCCAGCAAACCGATGTTGCGGGTGATATCCGAAAAACCGGCCGTCCCGGGCAGTGGTACATCGAAGAGCAAATCCCTGGATCGCTTGATGTAGTAGTCGAGTTCGCCCGACAGCCTGTTGTTCAGAAACCCGAAGTCGATGCCGATATCGTATTGGTCGACCTTTTCCCACGTCAGGAAGGCGTTGGCCGGTTGCGTGGGCGTTATGCCGGGGCGCTGGTTATAGGAGGTGCCCCCGTATAGTCCCAACGAGGCAAAATCGCCGATCTCTGCATTACCCGACTGCCCCCAACTGCCGCGCAATTTCAGAAACGACAGGGCTTCAGAATCACGGAGAAAATCCTCTTCGGAAAGGATCCATCCGGCAGATACCGCAGAAAACGTACCGTAGCGGACATTCTCGCCAAACCGGGAAGAACCATCGCGACGGATGCTCGCTTTCAATAAGTAACGGTCTTTCAGCGAGTAGGTTGCCCTGGCAAAGTATGAAAGGAAATTATACTGGGTGACCGTGCCATTGCCTGCCGTGATTTCTGCGGCGCTTCCTATCGTCTGGAAATCGTCGGTCGGAAACTCGATGCCCGTCACACTTTGAAACCTTCGCCTGGTGTCATTGAATTCCATACCTGCCACCACTTGCAGGTCATGCACGCCACCGAATTCCGGTGAATACGTGAAATAGTTGCTCGAAATATACGATTCCGTCCCTACGCTGGAAGCATAACCTTCGCCGTTGGTCGACTGGAACGGTGCCAGCCGGCCTGTATAGCTGTCTTCCGTTTGATAATAAAGGTCATAGCCGAAGTCCGTGTTGAATTTCAGGTATGGCAGGAACCGGTACTCCCCGAACGCTTTCCCGGTTACCCGCCTGATTACCGTATTGTAGAAGGCATGCTTGTCTTGCAGCAAGAAGTTGGCATAAACCGTATTGTCATTGGGCTCTCCGTCCGGTAAATAGGCGGGTGAAATCGGCGAAAGCGCTACAGCCTGCAATGGCGTAACGAAGGCGTTGTCGTTGGCAATCCGGTCGATATCGGTCTTCGAGAAGCTCAGATTGGCGCCGCCGCTGAACTTTTCGGAAAACTTGTGGGATAGGTTAATACGTGCCGCAAGCCGTTCCATTTCGTTGCCCCTGACTATCCCCTTGGTGCCATTATAAGCCCCGGAGAGGAAATAGCTGGTCCGTTCATTCCCACCGGTCATGGAAAGATCGGCATCGGTAAGGTAGCCGTTCTGGAGCGCCAGACCCTGCCAATCCGTGTCGACTTCGCCGTTGCGCCAATCGGTGCCCGCCGAATAGGTGTCCATAAACGCCTCAAATCGCTGTGTCCCGTTCGCTTCCCCGTAGCGATTGATCAACGACTCCTTTAGCAACTCGCCGTATTCCGCGGCATTCAGCCATTCCCGTGTATTGGCAGGGCTGCTCCACCCATGGGAGACGTTAGCCGAAATGGTGCCTTTGCCTTCTTTTCCGCGCTTGGTGGTGATGACCACCACACCGTTGGCCCCACGCGAACCATAAATGGCCGTCGCCGATGCATCCTTCAGGATATCAATCGATTCGATTTCATTCGGACTCAACGTAAGCAACGGGTTTTGGGGAGCGGTGTTGTTGGATTCATTCCGATTGATGAGTGGCATCCCATCCAGCACGTACAGCGGTTCAGCACCGGCGCCGATACTGGCAACGCCACGGATGCGCATGCTGATCCCTGCCTCGACCTTGCCGTTGGTCTGCATCACCTGCACCCCCGCCGCCTTGCCCGAGAGCAAACTTTGGAAACCGGGCGACGGAATCTCCGCGATATCCGCTCCGGTTAGTTTAGCAATGTTGTCGGTAAGCTTCCGTTTGCTTTGGGTACCGTAGCCCACCACCACCACTTCGTCCAAATCGGACGCCGCGACCAGGGTAATGTCCATGAAATTGTTTTCACCGACCACGATTTCCTGGGGTTGCATACCGACATACGTGATAACCAACGACTGCCCTAAATCGGCGATGACGACGAAGCGACCTGCTTCATCGGTTTGCGTACTGACATTGGTGCCCTTGACCGATACGCTGGCGCCGGATAATGGAATCCCAGCCTCATCGTAGACGATTCCTGTAATCGTTTTTTGCTGCGAATAGCCAAAATGGATCGAAAATACCAGCAAAAATGCCAGCAATTTGTGTGCTTTTGCTTTCATACATCATTTTTTTGTGGTTCGTTAATAAATATTAAAACAAAAATAACTTTTCATTACAACTATCCACGATTATTACCTAATAATTTATTATTTCTTTAATTATTATCTTTTATCCATGCACATGCCGGGCGCTTAAGCCTCCCGCCCGTCTTTCTCAATAATTTTGTATTTTTACGCCGGCGAAAAAAATGAACAGGTTACATGAGCGACGAAACGAATCCGATTCCCGAAGAGACCCAAGGAAATAGTACCGGTAATCATCAGCCTGGCAGCGGCCAGACCATTCCGCTATCGGGGTTATACGAAAACTGGTTTCTTGACTACGCCTCCTACGTCATTCTCGACCGCGCGGTTCCGCACATCAACGACGGGCTTAAACCTGTCCAACGTCGTATTCTGCATTCATTGAAGGAAATGGACGACGGGCGGTTCAATAAGGCTGCCAACGTCATCGGAAACACGATGAAATACCACCCGCACGGCGACGCATCCATCGGCGACGCGATGGTACAATTGGGCCAGAAGGACCTGCTCATCGACTGCCAAGGCAACTGGGGAGACCCGGTGACAGGCGATTCGGCTGCCGCACCGCGCTATATCGAAGGCCGTCTCTCCAAATTTGCCAACGACGTGGTGTTCAACCCCGACACCACCGAATGGCAGCTCAGCTATGATGGGCGGAATCGCGAGCCCGTGACGCTGCCCGTTAAATTTCCGCTGCTGCTGGCACAGGGGGCCGAAGGCATCGCCGTGGGTCTAGCGACCAAAATCATGCCGCACAATTTCATCGAATTGATTGACGCCTCCATCGAGGTGCTGCGCGGCGGGCGCCCCAACCTCCTACCCGATTTCCCGACCGGAGGCCTGGCCGATTGCTCGGCCTATAACGAGGGACAGCGCGGCGGAAAAATACGGATACGTGCCAAAATCGAGGAACGCGACAAGAAGACCCTGGCCATCACCGAAATCCCCTACGGAACCACCACGGGCGCGCTTATCGACAGTGTCGTCACAGCTAACGACAAAGGCAAGATCAAAATCAAGAAAATCGAGGACAATACCGCCAAAAACGTCGAAATCATCATCCATCT
>Ga0182792_1002000_pt1 | contig 15246 bp, 11 predicted proteins | sample Passage237B_FD_130497 | JGI IMG/M metagenome (GOLD analysis project Ga0182792, IMG submission 130497) | Cellulose adapted compost microbial communities from Newby Island Compost Facility, Milpitas, CA, USA - Passage2 37B (version 2) (version 2) ...
AACACGTTACCTCCTGTTCATTACCATCATTCTCTGCTTCCCGTACTCCTCTGTAATAAAGCCTGTAGGTATTTCCATCTTTAATGACAGTCGCATATCCCGATAAATTACCCTCCCACGGGTTATCAAAATCCAATACCTTGCCTTGATTGACGGGAACATGCATTCGTTGTTCTAAATCTGACAATATTTCGATCAAATAGGAATCAACAAAAAGTTCTCTTTGCGAACCTAATTGTAGTGGAGCCTGACCACACAATAGGTTAGAAAGCATCATTAATGGTAACAAGAAACTGTATTTCCACATACTACTTTTCGTCATGGTATGAACGGCCCAAGAGGTTCTGTACCTTTGAAACTATGGGTTTGTATTTGCGGGACTACTATCGGGTTAGGAGCTAACTCGACCTGCAGTGGCTGAAAGCTAAATTCATAATAATTCCTCAAAATATTTTATATGTACAAAACCGTTGAAAAATATTGACTGCCTTCTTGAAAAATAAAATTAATTGCTGCTACATGAGTTCCAGCAAGACTAGGTCGATAATGGCTAGGTTATATGAAACTAAATCCTGAACAAAGCTAATTTTAGCCTGTAGGACCTTCCTCTACTTTTGTTTGTATTTGTAATGTTTTTTTTCAGTCTGGAAATAAAGTGTTTGGCTTAATGGAAATATATGCAAAGACGATTGGGTAAAAGGGTGTTTGTGCGGTGAAAAATTTTGTAATATACCGGGATGCGGTCCGTGAGTGACGGGGCATTGTGGAGGACTGGCCTATCAAAGTTTCCGGCCTGTATATCTAATATACGTACGGAGTTTTACAGTATGTGAAATTTTCCAAATGGCATTGTATATTTCCTATGTTGTGCCAGATCTGGAGCGGAAAAGCATTTTAAAAAGTCTTTTTGTCGCAGTTTTTCTGTCAGAGTATGCAAAAATGACAGTCCCGGTCTCTTGGCATGAACTTTTTAAAGAAGGGGAAGTGTGAGTTATAACTATCAATACTGACAAACAAATAAAACGTTCAAATCTTATGTCAACATTAACCGATGTAAAAGTCCAGCCTTTGGCGGACCGAGTACTTATAGAGGCAGCTCCTGCTGAAGAAAAAACCGCTTTTGGTATCATTATTCCTGACACTGCCAAAGAAAAGCCGCAACGTGGTACAGTGGTTGCCGTTGGACCTGGCAAAAAAGATGAGCCTATGACGGTTAAGGTAGGCGACACTGTGCTTTATGGTAAGTATTCGGGCACCGAATTGACTATAGATGGTGGCGAATACCTGATTATGCGTGAGTCGGACATCTACGCTATCCTTGGATAAGCCAGTCCGATGTTTTCCCTTATTTTTTAACAGAATTAATTTAAACGAGTTATGTCAAAGAGGATTTTTTTCGACGTAGAAGCCAGAGACAAAATAAAGAAAGGCGTTGACACACTTGCTGACGCTGTGAAAGTAACCCTTGGTCCCCGCGGCCGTAACGTGGTTATCGACAAGAAATTCGGATCACCTACCATCACTAAAGACGGTGTTACCGTAGCTAAAGAAATTGAACTGAAGGATTCCATCGAAAACATGGGAGCTCAGTTGGTAAAAGAAGTAGCTTCCAAAACTGCAGACTCTGCCGGTGACGGAACTACAACTGCTACTGTACTGGCTCAGGCTATCTACACAATCGGTGCGAAAAACGTAGCAGCCGGTGCTAACCCAATGGACCTCAAAAGAGGTATCGAGAAAGCGGTTGCTGCATTGGTGGCTGAACTCGAAAAACAAAAGAAAAACATCTCTACTTCCAAGGAAATCGCTCAGGTGGCTACCATCTCTGCCAACCATGACGAAGAGATCGGTAACATGATCGCTGAAGCGATGGAAAAAGTAGGTAAGGAAGGTGTTATCACCGTAGAAGAAGCGCGTGGTACTGAAACCGAAGTTAAAACTGTAGAAGGTATGCAGTTTGACAGAGGTTACCTCTCTCCATACTTCGTAACCAATACAGAGAAAATGGAAGTGGAAGCTGAGCGTCCATACATCCTGATCTCTGAGAAGAAAGTATCTTCCATGAAAGAGCTTCTTCCTGTTCTGGAAGCTGTAGCTCAAACCGGCCGTCCGCTGATCATCATCGCTGAAGACGTAGATGGTGAAGCCCTGGCTACCCTCGTGGTGAACAAAATCCGCGGCGCCCTCAAAGTAGCTGCCGTGAAAGCTCCAGGCTTCGGCGATCGCCGCAAAGCTATGCTGGAAGATATCGCTATCCTGACCGGTGGTACCGTGATCAGCGAAGAGCGTGGTTTCAAACTCGAAAACGCTTCGCTTGAGTACCTCGGACAAGCCGAAAAAGTTATCATCGACAAAGACAACACTACCATCGTTAACGGTAGCGGTGATGCTTCAGCTATCCAGGCTCGTATCAGTCAGATCAAATCTCAGATCGAAAATACTACCTCTGACTACGACCGTGAAAAACTGCAGGAGCGTCTTGCCAAACTGTCAGGCGGCGTAGCTATCCTCTACATCGGTGCTGCTACCGAAGTTGAGATGAAAGAGAAAAAAGACCGCGTGGACGATGCCCTGCACGCTACTCGTGCCGCTGTTGAAGAAGGTATCGTAGCCGGTGGTGGTGTTGCCCTGATCCGTGCCGGTGCTGTTCTTGATACCCTGAAAGGTGACAACGACGACGAAACTACCGGTATCAACATCATCAGAACTGCTATCGAAGCTCCGCTCCGTACCATCGTAGCTAACGCTGGTGGCGAGGGTTCTGTAGTTGTTCAGAAAGTGAAAGAGGGTAAGGATGGTTACGGATACAACGCGAAAGAAGACAAATACGAAGATCTTCTGGCTGCAGGTATCATCGATCCTAAGAAAGTTACCCGCCTTGCACTGGAAAACGCTGCCTCTATCTCCGGCCTGCTGCTGACTACCGAATGTGTAATCGCAGACGAGCCTGAAGAGCACCCAGCGCCTGCACCACACGGTGGCGGAATGGGCGGCATGATGTAATAAGAAACATCTGTCCGTCAGATATATTCTCAAGGGGAGTCTCCGGTATCCGGAGGCTCCTTTTTTTTATATTTGGCTAATTTGGCATATTGCATGATGCGTATGTCGCAAATTCCAACCTTTGATGAAGTCGATCTATGGACAGAAGAAAATTCCTGCATACCAGTATCCTGGCCGGAACAGCCGGTTTTTCAGCTTTACCCCTGCTCGGAGCTACCCGACGTACCGCCCCCTATAAAACTGCCCTGATCGGGAGCGGATGGTGGGGGATGAACATCCTCCGCGAAGCCCTGGCTTCGGGCGAATGTAAACTGGCAGCCCTGGCCGATGTGGATACACGGCAGCTGAACAAGGCCGTGGAGGCACTGAATGCTCTTACATCGGACAAACCCCGTACCTATACCGATTACCGGGAGCTGCTTCAGAAGGAAAAACCCGAAATCGTAATCGTTGCCACACCCGACCACTGGCACGCCCTCTGCTGCATAGCTGCTATTGAAGCAGGAGCGCATGTCTATGTCGAAAAGCCGATAGGACATACGATCAGAGAGGGAAGGGCCATGGTCAACGCCGCCCGAAGAAACAACCGCATCGTGCAGGTAGGGACTCACCGCCGGGTATCACCGCACAATGTCTCGGGAATGGAATTTCTGCGGTCGGGTAAAGCCGGCAAAATAGGAATGGCCAGGGCCTTTGTCCATTATGGGGGTGGACCGGGAAGGAAAGCCACGGAAGAGAACCCGCCCGAAGGGTTGGACTGGAACTTCTGGTGCGGACCGGCACCCCTGGTTCCGTACAATAATACCATACATCCCCGGGGTTTCCGGCAGTATCTCGATTTTGCCAATGGTACCCTGGGCGACTGGGGGATACACTGGCTCGATCAGGTGCTTTGGTGGACCGAAGAGAAGTTCCCCCAATCGGTATACTCTACGGGGGGAAGGGCCATTCGTCAGGACAGTACCGACGCCCCGGATCATCAGGTAGCGGTTTATAAATTCGAGAGCTTTACGCTGGAGTGGGAGCATCGCCATTTCGCCGGGAACAATGCAGAAAAAACGCATCCCAATCAGGCCGTAGGAGTGTATTTCTACGGAACGGAAGGTACTTTCCACATGGGCTGGCTCGATGGCTGGACCTTCTATCCCGCCGATCCCAAAAAGCCGGTTATCTCAGAAAAAGCACAACTTAACGAGCCCGATCAGCAGAATATCCGTGAATTGTGGGCCGATTTCCTTCAGTCGATTAAAACCGGTAGACTGCCTGTCTGCGACATAGAAATTGGGCATCGTTCAACCAACCTGGCGCTGTTGGGAATGCTTTCCTATAAACTCGGTCGAAGCATCGAATGGGATGGGGAAAAAGAAGTAATCCGGAATGATCCCGATGCCAATAAACTCCTCTACCGCGATTACCGCGGTCCCTGGGAGTATCCGAAGGCTTAATTCTTTGGAAAAGCCGTGATCAGGATCCCGCCGGCCATAATCAGCAGCATTCCGAGTACTACCGGAGTTTCCGGTAGTGCTTCTCCCAACAGTATACCGAATAATGTAGAGAAGAGAATATTGGTATAGCCGATCGGGGCGACCTGGTTCACTTTACCCAGGGCAAATGCATTGGTCATCATCACCTGCCCCATCAGTGCTGACAAGCCCAGCAGGGCAAACAGCAGCCAGTCAGATCCATTTTCCGGCCACCGGAAATGCCCCAGCAGAAAATCCAGTTCTTCCCATAGAAAAAACATCCCCCCAAAGAATGAAAGGACGGGTATTAGGATACCGCTCAACATAAAGGACATGACAATCAGCCTCGAGTCATAGTAGAAGCTGAGCTCCTTGATGGCCAGATAGGCGAAGGTGGTCAGCAGGGCATTTCCCAGGCCCAAAAGGTGGTTCCTGACCGGCATATTCATGTCCGGACGGAAAATCAGCCACACCCCTGCAATACCGATCACGATCGCTGCAATTTCCCTCCTGGAAGGTTTTTCGGCGTAAAGCAGGAGGGTAAACAGGGCCATCAGCAGGGGGTATGTGTACTGGTAAGTAACGGCACGCGCCACGCCCAGGGTGCTGATGGAATAGAAAAGCAGGTATAAGGAAAAAGTGCCAATGACCCCGCGCGAGATAAGCAGCAGGGGTTTGCCTCCTTTTTTGGCTTCGGGAGGCCTGCGCATCAGGCTGGCCGCAATGAAGACTACGCCCGTAAGGTTCCGGAAGAAAACCTGCTGAGAAGTGTCATAGGCCTGTCCCAGTAGTTTGGACGACGCAACCACCACCGCAAACGACAGCGATGCGCCCAGCATGAGTAGAACGGCTTTATGAGCAGAGAGATTCAAGATATCAGCAACCTGAGATACAGGCCGAAAATAGCCAATTCAATTTATTAATCAGCCCTTATCCGACGTCTCATCGAGGGTAAATTTCACCGTGAGCCGCTGGCTGCGTCCGGGGATCACCGGTGCGGTCGCCGTCTGCAGGGTGAAACTGAGGGACTGATTGCCGGTTAATTCGAGTGCCGGTAATTTACTCAGCCGCAAAGTGGCCTCCGTGCTACCCGCAGGAACGGAAACGGAAATCCGGTTCTTTACGGCCTCGGGAAGGGTGGTAAAGTCCTGGCCATAAGTTAGCCCGCTGGTGGAAATATCCAGAATTACCCTGCTGTCGGCCTCGGCTGCCCGTCGTAATTTTAGGCGAATCTCAGTTTCGCTTACGGTATCCGGGACTGTCAGTTCACTGATTTCAAATACGACGGGATTGTCGGGCAGGGGCGGTAGGTCATCCCTGCATCCTGCCAGGATAAATGCCAGTAAGCCAAAAAGTTTTAAGGTTCTCATATGGGAAAATTCCCTTTACGCAGATGGTTTTTTCCGTTTCAAAGCCAGGTCATGTGCCGTATCATAGTACGAGCGCAGACTGTTCCAGTCGAACACTTCGGAAATATTTTCTACCCTGTTACGCTGATTGATCCGTTCTCGGCGGGTCATTTTCACAAAGCGGAACAGGATGTTGGCCATCTGGTCGGCAGCCTCATAGAACGACTGGGTTTTACGGTTAATCACGTAGATCCCGCGGTTTTCATAGTCCCGCATGATCTGCATGATGTAATCACCGAAGCCGGATAGATCGCTGGTAACAGTAGGCACCCCTCTTACGACACATTCCAGGGGAGTATACCCCCAGGGTTCGTAGTAACTGGGGAAAACGCCCAGGTGACAGCCCCTCACGAACTGGCCGTAATCGAGTCCGAAAAGTGGATTCGTATAGGTGATGAAATCGGGATGATAGACAATCTTGACGCGATCCTGCTCATTGTTGGTAAGGCCGGCCCTTTCGCAGAAATCGACGATAGCATCCCGCTGCACCAGGTCATGCGTCACAAAAGCCGGCTTGCGGGTTGTTTTCCACGTCTGGATCGTACGTCTTAACCGAAGCCTCCAGTATTCGTCTACAAACTCGTTGAGGTCGGGGAACTGGTTGTCATTCCCGGAAGCGGCTGCAAAGAACAGCCTTTCACCCACCTGTTTTTCAATAGCCGTACAGGTCTGGTGAATTTCCTCCAGTACCGCTCTCGACTGCAGTACGTCCGAATTGATGGAGTGGTAGGGCTGTTTGGTGACCATAAAAAGGACGACGGTCGTATCCATATTGGCCTGGACCATTTTCCAGTTGAGCCGGGCCATGGCTTCGAGCGTAAGGTCGTATCCCTTGTTGCTGAACTCAAACCTGCCCGACGTAAAAAAGTAAAGGCATTTGTCGAGATCAAAACTATAGCTCTGAAAGAAGTGCCCCATGACAAATTCATGGATCCTTTCCTTGTATTTTACATGGAGGTTATGGAATTCATGGTCAGCCTGAAAGCGTTGTACGTTCAGTCCGTTCGGCGTTACCAGATCGGGTTTTCTTCCCAGAAAAACCTCGCACTCCCTTGCCGTAACATCGCTGACGGTAGTCAGGACGTGGGCGGACAGGGCGGCCTGCCGTTCAATGCCGACCTGGGCTTCAATACCATAGTTTCGGGCTTCCACTTCCCACTGGAAAAAGGGGAGTTTGGAGTAGAAATCCTCTACGTTCTGTGCCAGATAGCGGCCCAGCATGGTGGCGTGGGTGGTAAAGGTGGTTGCAATCGGCGTCTCGTTTTTCATCAGGTCGGGCAGACCACTGCTGGCCATCCACTCATGAAACTGCACCGATATTTCCTGCCTCCGACGGTTATCGGTACTGTAAATAGTCAGGTATTCTTTGATACATTCTCCAAAAAGTATAACCTCATTGACCAGTTCTTCGGCATGAAGGGTTGAAATTTTGTGGTTTTCCCAAAGCAGGTATTTGGCAGCTTCGAGCCGGTTGCGGATCGAATTGAAATCGAAGAGGATTACCCTTGGCTTACCGGTAACAAGCCAGTAGCCATAGTAAACGTTGATTCCGCTTTCTTTCATTTTAAGGGCTGCTCTGCCGGCGGGTGTGTCCGTCCAGTCAGCGATAGGTTCAAATTCCGAAGCTACCTTCGAAGGGAAATAGGGGCCCAGTAAAAAATAGTTTTCTCCCCACTTTTCGACCATGGAGGGGACCTTGGTTCGTATGACCGTGTAGATTCCTCCTACCTGATTGCAAACTTCCCAGGCTGCCTCGAACAATACATGTACCTTATTGGCTTTCACTAGTGGCTCCAAATTTGCTCAAATTTTAAAGAATCTCAGATCTGAATAAATGAGGTTAGTAAGGTACCATTATTTGATACAATAGCAAATAACCGACATTTTTTTTTATAATTATAGTAAAAGTAGGGCCGGGTACGTTAGTCTGGATAACTTTGTGCCACGTATGAACTGAAGAACAATACCGGAACCATTTCAAATTTACTTTTCGGAAACATAAAGGATGCCCTTTCGATCAATCTGTGTTGTTAAGCGAAGTCTCCTCAGGTCAGGAGGTACCCTGTTGGTTTTGAGTGTAATCCTGGGTCTGTTTTCAAGTGGCCGAACCGTTTTCGAAACGAAGAAAAAAGACCAGCCCTATCCGAAACGGGAATTTCGCGGTGTCTGGATTGCTACCGTAGATAATATCGACTGGCCGAGCAGAAATAATCTGTCGACCGCAGAACAGCAGCGGGAATTTTCTGAATTGCTCGATTTTCACCTCGAGACTGGCTTGAACGCCGTCTTTGTTCAGGTACGCGCGGCAGGTGATGCCTTTTATGCCAAAAGTGCCGAACCCTGGAGCGAATGGCTGACCGGGAGGCAGGGGAGAGAGCCCAACCCCTTCTATGACCCCCTCGAATTCATGATTGAAGAGACCCACGCCCGCGGCATGGAGTTTCACGCCTGGCTCAACCTCAACCGTCTTGTACACAAGTCTTCCCGCAGTGTTTCACAATACAATCTGAGTCATCTCAAGCCGGAATGGGTCCTGGAATACGATGGTTACAAGCTCTTTGATTTTGGTATCCCCGAGGTGCGGGATTTTATCGTAGAATCGGTGGTCAATGTTGTCAAGAATTACGATGTGGACGGCATCCATTTCGACGACTATTTCTATCCCTATCAGGTAGCCGGACAGGTATTGAAAGATGACGCTACGTATCGGAAATACGGCAACGGTTTCCGTAACAAGGCCGAATGGCGCCGGGCTAACGTCGATGCCCTTATCAAGGGTGTTCACGAAGGGATTCAGAGCGTGAACCCGAGGGTGAAATTCGGCATCAGTCCTTTCGGCGTTTGGCGGAACAGAAGGGATACGCCGGAAGGCTCTGAAACGACCGGGGGGCTGACCTCCTATGACGACCTGTATGCCGACGCCCGCAAATGGCTGAAGGAAGGCTGGATCGACTACATCATTCCCCAGGTATACTTTTCCTTCGGCTTCAAAAAAGTGCCTTATGCCAACCTGGTTAACTGGTGGGTGAACAATACCTACGGCCGGCACCTTTATATCGGGCACGCAGCCTATAGGGTAGGAGCGGAAGATTCGGACAAAAACTGGCATAACGGTACGGAACTACCCAGCCAGCTGCGTTTTTCAAGGGAAAAAGGAGCCCTGGGCAGCGTATTCTTCAGTTCCCGTTCCCTCAGACGCAATCGCCTGGGGATTACCGATTCCCTCCGGGATAATTTCTACCGCTATCCCGCACTCGTGCCCACAATGCCCTGGAAGGACAATGTGCCCCCTCAGAGCCCTACCAACCTGCGGGCGGTCGTAAATGACAAAGACATGCTCGAACTGGAATGGGATCACTCCGAAGAAGCCGCCGATAAGGAAAAGCCCTGGTACTATGTGGTGTACCGTTTTGGACCGGACGAAAAACCGGGCAACAACGACCCTTCCAAGATCGTTGGACTGATTTACAATGACAATAGAATGGAGGACCCCGGTGCCAAACCCGGCGAGCGCTACCAGTATTTTGTTACGGCCGTCGATCGCCTGCACAATGAGAGTCGCCCGGCTGGCCCCCTGCGTGTCCGTCTGAAAGCTACGGAAGATTAGGCTTACCAGCCACCACCTCCTCCGCCTCCTCCGCCGCCACCCGACGCCCCCCCTCCACTGGAGCCACTGCTGGACGATCCCGAACTGATCGAATTGGAGAGACTGGCACTCAGACTGCTCATGGTTCCGGCCGAGAAGCTGGAGTGTGAGCGTCCGTTATACCAGGTATTTCGGTAGGTCGTATGACTACGTTCCAGCCAGTTATCAAACTTAGCCCCCCAGATTTTTTCCACTCCCAAGACCATCGCGAAAGGAAGATTTTTTTCGAATATCTCCGGGGTCATCTGCGGCGGGTTGTGAAACTGCATCACCTGTTTTTCAGCGGCTTTCAGATACATCATGAAACCGTCGATTTCTGCCTTTTTATTAATAAGCTCCAGGGAAGGTCTCCTGATCAGGTAGGCAAAAATGAGTAGAAGGTTGCAATTGACGATCAGAAACAGAAAGGTAGTGGTATACGGATCCAGTCCGTAGTTGAAAAACCTGTATCCTACGAAGAAAAACAAAGCGGATAAGGCAGCGGAAATGATCCAGATCCAACGGGCCGTCCGGGCCGAGGGAACACTGCTGAGGATCCCGAACATGAACAGGTATATGAACAGCAGGACAGAGCCGCCTATGGTTTTGCCTGGGAAGTAAAGGTGAATATGGCACATTAAGAGCATTGCCAGGTAGAAGACAGCCACCAGGGAGAACAATACCCAGACAAGCCAGCGGTTTCTGCCCTCTGCATGGAGTTTGCTGTACTTTTTGTCTACCTTTTTGATGAAATTCGTCACCACCGAAGCGAGATCGGAGCTGTACCTCCCCGTTAGTGTTACCGAAGTCAGATAGGAACGGAAGAGGTTGTTCATCAGATAATTTTCATCATCCGTAAGTGGCACAGGCCGGGAAGGAGTCTTTTTATGCAGGGTATAGGAAGTTTTTTCCCAGAAGCCCTTTTTGGTGTGTTCCTCGATGCTGATATACCCCTTGACAGCCAGACTCACCAGGGTAGCGGTGATCATTTCCGTTTTAAAATATCCATATTGCACATAGCCGGCTTCGGCAGGAGAGAGACCAATGGGCGGAGAAAACCGTGGAATAACGACCGGACTTTCGTGGTCAATTCCATAGCGTTTCCACAACAGAAACATCGCAATGACCATAAGGCAGGTTATAACCAGGGCCATGGAAGCAAACCGTTTCGTACCCATATAGGAGGGCAGCTCGGGCATTTTGACGACCCCTTTGTTAAATCCGACGGCCACGGTAAGCCCTTCAGCTTCCCTCAGCCCCGATGCTTCCCAGGAAATTACATGGGATGAAAGCTGGTTAACCCTGCAATTGGTTTCGGTACTCCCCCGATAGCCTGTATAACAGGCATGTTGCAAAATTTCGGCTCCATCCGGCAGGTGTATGGTCGCCTTTACCTGGTCGATGGCAAATGCCCATTCGTTACCGGTCACGTTCCAGTAGAGTTCGTCAAAGGTGTCGAAAAAGCCTATCTGCCTTTCTGTCGTATAGGTTAGTTCATATTCGTAAAGCCCGGGTTTGAGAAAAACATCTTCATCGCCGATATACATGACATCGAATTCTCCTTCAATGGTAGTATGGAAGGGTTCTTTTTTCCCGTCTCTTTTGGCAGAAACAAATTTATTCTTCACATACACCACGTTCCCGTTGATATCCCGGTTTCTGGGGAGCTTCCGGAAAATACCCCGCTGGATCGCCATACCCATGGATACCACTTTGATATTTTCCACGACCGTCAGGGTACTATTGGTATCGACCCGGATATCCACCTCGTAGGAAAGGATTTTTTCTACGGCTCCGTATTTATAGATCTGCTCGGTGACGCTCTGAGCATATACAGGAAGTGTTATGAGCATTCCGGCCAGAATACTCACAAGGAAAATGACGCGCCTCATGTCCTAAAACTTAATTTGGGGCACGTTTTTTTCGGCAGCACTGTCGAGTTGAAAATATGCTGACTTTTCAAAGCCGAACATATTGGCAATCAAATTGCTGGGAAAGGACTCGATAAGGGTGTTGAGCTCCCGGGAGGTCCCGTTGTAGTATCTTCTTGCTTTCTCGATTTCTCCTTCCATCGATTCGACCTGAGACTGCAGCTGCTGGAAATTGGCACTCGCTTTCAGATCGGGATACTGTTCAGCCAGCGCAAAGAGGTTCATCAGGGCGCCCGACAGTCTTTTTTCAGCTGCCTCCTTTTCTTCTACCGACTGCGCCCCCAGTGCCTGTGTGCGGGCACTGATGACCGATTCGAGCGTTCCCCTTTCATGGGATGCATAACCTTTTACCGTTTCGACCAGGTTGGGAATAAGGTCATGTCGTTTCTTCAGCATCACATCAATCCCGCTCCAGGCTTCCATAACCAGGTTTTTAAGACGGACCAGTTTGTTGTAAATGCCTATCCCATAGAGTCCGGTAAGGAGTACAACAGCTGCGACGATCAGGATGGTTGTCATTGCAATTGAGAAAGTTAAAGGTTTAAAGTTTCAGGAGTTTGAAACATAAACCTACAATAAGTAATTCTCAATTACTAACCACTGAATCATTTTTGCCGAACCGTTAAATCCGATGCTGAACCTTTTCAGCAATGGTCCTACCGATCGACAGTGAAGAGGTAGCTGCAGGGGAAGGAGCATTGCAAACATTTACCGCCACGTCGTTTTCGATGATGGAGAAATCGTCGAGCAGTCCGCCGTCAAAAGAGCAGGCCTGTGCCCTTACGCCAGCACCACCGGGGATCAGGTCGTCGATGGTTATATCAGGAATCAGTTCCTGAAGCGCTTTGGTGAAAGCCTGTTTGGAAAGCGACCGGTACATTTCCCCCAGCCCCGTTTTCCAGTATTTGCTGATTACCTGCCGGAAACCGGGCCAGGCAAGACTTTCAAAGGTTTCGGCCAGGTTGATGTCACTGAACCTGTAACCTTCCCGCTTGAAAGCAAAGACCGCGTTGGGCCCGGCTTCCACACCGCCTTCCATCATGCGGGTAAAATGTACACCCAGGAAGGGGAAATTGGGGTCAGGAACGGGATAGATAAGGTTTTTTACGAGGTATTCCCTTTCGGGACGGATTTTGTAATATTCACCCCGGAACGGGATGATGCGCACGTTGATTTTTTCGTTTTGGGACAGCTGTGCCACCTTGTCGGAATACAGACCGGCACAGTTGATCACCAGCCTTGTCACAAAGGCCTGCCCGTTTTCGGTAATTACTTCCGAAAGTCCCTCCGCTGCCCGGCGAATGGTTGTCACTTTGTGATTGAACAAAATGGTGCCGCCGAGGTTACTGATTTTCCGGGCAAGGTGCCGGGCGACTTCCTTATAGTCAATTATACCCGTATATGGTACCCAAATACCTTCCAGTCCGTTAACGTGGGGTTCGATCTCCCGCATTTCTTCCCGGCTTATCTTACGGATCTTCGACAGACCGTTCTGCAGGCCGCGGTCGTACAGCCGCTGCAGAAGGGGAAGCTGTTCCTGGTTGGTGGCTACCACTATTTTGCCGCAGAGGTCGAAGGGGATACCCTCGTTCCGGCAGAACTCCAGCAGCATGTCATAGCCCCTGATACAGTTGGTCGCTTTCAGGCTACCCGGCGCATAGTATAGACCGGAGTGGATTACACCGCTGTTATGGCCGGTCTGGTGGGCTGCCACATGGTCTTCTTTTTCCAGTAATGTCAGTTTAAGGTCGGGATTACGGATCAGCAAATGGTATCCGGTGGCGAGTCCCACGATTCCTCCTCCGATGATAACTACGTCAGACATGGTTAGTTTGGCAGTATGGGGTTGTATGTATTTTATCCGGGTAAAGAGATCTTTCCAAGGCTGATGCCCGGGACTATCCCGGAACTGAAAAATGGCTGTTTCGCCGTTACGGATTCGTTGGCCAGAAGCGCGAACAGAACGGCTTCTTTGGCGTCGCCCGCTACGCCAAGTTCCTCCAGGTGCTTCACAGGAAATTTGCCCAAGTAATGCTGCAGTAGGCTCACAATAAAGGGATTATTCGCTCCTCCACCGCTGCAGTAGACTACGGACGGGCCGTCAGCCGGCTCCACACTCAAAATGGCTTCTGCCACGGTTCTGGCAGTGAGATGCGACAGCGTCGCGATAACGTCTTCCGCAGGAAGGTTTTCTGTGCCGCTTGCGGATTGGGCTTCGGCCAGGAGTGTCAGGTTGAACAACTCCGGTCCGGTGCTTTTGGGTAGCGGGATTTTGAAAAAATCATGGGCTAATAACGCTTTCAGCAGCGGCTCATTCAACCTACCGCCCGCGCCGATTTTCCCGTCTTCATCGAAAAGGCAGCCGAGATATTTCCGGCAGCCGGCATCGATCAGGGTATTGGCCGGTCCCACGTCGGTGGTGATCATTTTATCAGGGTTTCCGTCGGCCGGTAAAAGCGTAAAGTTGGCAATGCCCCCCAGGTTCAGCAGGAAGCGGTTTTCCAGGGAACTGCTAAACAACAGATAGTCGCCATACACAGCCAGTGGAGCCCCTTCACCTCCGGCGGCAATATGTTTCTGCCGGAAGTCGCTCAGGGTAATGATACCCGTCTGAACGGCCAGGTGGTCTCCGTCTCCAATCTGCAGCGTGGCATGGGGATAACCCTGAAGCTGATGAAAAGACTGAGGAGCATGGAAAACCGTCTGCCCGTGGCTGGCCAGCAGGTCGATCTCATGGGGAGCAACATTCCACTCCTTCAGGGTTTCCAGAACCATCTGTGCATGAACACGACCGATCTGCGCATTCAGGACGCACAGAAGCTGGAAATCTACCTGCGGTTGAGAGAATACCTTTGATATTTCAGTCCTGAAGGACTGAGGGTAGGGGACCGTAACGAAATTTTCAAGCTGAAGAGAAGTCCCTCTGCCGGAACCGCTGATCCGGCAGAGGGCAATATCGAGACCGTCAAGCGAAGTTCCTGACATAAGCCCCAGGATTAACCGGGAATCCTTACGGGCTAATTCAGCAAGCTTTTCGATGTATCGGTTCATTTGCCGGGCGACTGATTTTTATTCGCAGGTGCTGCTTTCTTTTTATCACCGCCCTTTCTTTTTTTCTTTTTCTTTTTGGGTTGGTCCCGACTGTATTTCCTGTCCAGACCGATCAGGTCGGCATTGAGGCTTTCGCTTCTCTTTTCTGTTTTATCCTCCGTTGGCTGCGGTTCGAGTGCTTCCAGCGATTCGGGTATAATTCCCTTTTTGTTCATCTCCATGATCTTGATGACGTCGGGAATTGCTACCGGATACCAGTTTGCCTCCTGGCTGAATCCAAACCACATGATTTTGCGGAAAATGTCGGTTTTTTGCAGCACCGCATCCCCCTTTTTGGTTTTGAGTGACTGCTCCACCTTCGGGATATCCCGCAGGGCGTCCATGTATGTTTCCAGCTCGTAGTTGAGGCAGCATTTCAACCGGCCGCACTGTCCGGACAGCTTGGACGGATTAAGAGACAGATTTTGATAACGGGCCGCAGAGGTAGCTATGTTTTTGAAATCGGTTATCCAGGTTGAGCAGCAGAGTTCCCTGCCGCAGGAACCGATACCGCCGAGGCGACCGGCTTCCTGACGGAGATTAATCTGACGCATTTCCACCCGCACTCTGAATTCGGTAGCCAGAATTTTGATCAGTTCCCGGAAATCGACCCTTTCATCGGACGAATAATAGAAAGTAGCCTTGCTGTTATCCGACTGGAATTCCACGTCTGAAACTTTCATATTCAGTTTCAGTTCACGGACAATCTCCCGGGTACGGTACAT
>Ga0182792_1002003_pt1 | contig 15223 bp, 15 predicted proteins | sample Passage237B_FD_130497 | JGI IMG/M metagenome (GOLD analysis project Ga0182792, IMG submission 130497) | Cellulose adapted compost microbial communities from Newby Island Compost Facility, Milpitas, CA, USA - Passage2 37B (version 2) (version 2) ...
CGATGTAGGTGCCGGTATCCCCGATGTAGCGGAAGAAGGTGCCGAGCGGGCCGTCGTTGTTGAACGACAGGCTCAGCGTGCAGATCGCCCCGGTCTCGCTCTTGAGCTGGATCGACATGTCCATCGCGATGCCGAGCTCGGGGTGCTTCGGTCCCTGGATTGCGTTGGCCTTGACGATCTTGCCGGTCTGGTAGGCGAACAGGTCGATCGTGTGCGCGGCGTGGTGCCACAGCAGGTGGTCGGTCCAGCTGCGCGGCTCGCCCAGCGCGTTCATGTTGGTGCGGCGGAAGAAGTAGGTCTGCACATCCATCTGCTGGATGTTGAACTCGCCGGCCTCGATCCGGCGGCGCACGAACTGGTGGCTGGGGTTGAAGCGGCGGGTGTGGCCGCACATGGCCACCAGGCCGGTCTGCTCCTGCATCTGGACCACCGCCTCGCCGTCCTTGAGCACGTCGCACAGCGGGATCTCCACCTGCACGTGCTTGCCGGCCTTCATCGCCGCCATGGCCTGGGCGGCGTGCATCTGGGTCGGGGTGCACAGGATCACCGCGTCCACGTCCGGGCGGGCCAGGGCCTCGTCCAGCTCGGTGGTGGCGTGGCCGATGCCGTACTTCTCGGCGACCTTGCGGGTCTTTTCCAGGTCACGGCTGACCACGGACACCACTTCCACGCCCTCGATGTTGGCGATGGCATCCAGGTGCTTGATGCCGAAGGCGCCGGCGCCCGCCAGGGCAACCTTGATCGTACTCATTACTTGTTCTCCAGGATCAGATGGCCCACGGCCGTGTTGGACGCCGGCACGTGGTAGAAGCGGTGTGCGACCTTGGGCCTGGGGCCGCCGGCAACGTCGGCCATCGCGCCGCGCGCGATCAGCCACATCACCAGTTCGATGCCCTCCGAGCCGGCCTCGCGCACGTATTCGATATGCGGGATCTGGGCGGCGGACGCCGGATCCTCGATCAGCTTGTCCAGCCAGGCATTATCCCATTGGCGGTTGATCAGGCCCGCGCGCGGGCCCTGCAGCTGGTGGCTCATGCCGCCGGTGCCCCAGATCTGCACGTTGAGGTCCTCGTCGAAGCTCTCCACCGCGCGGCGGATGGCCTGGCCCAGGGCGTAGCAGCGGCGGCCCGAGGGCACCGGGTACTGGACCACGTTGACCGCGAACGGAATCACCTTGAACGGCCACTTCTCCGGCTGGCCGCACATCAGCGACAGCGGCACGGTCAGGCCGTGATCCACGTCCATGCGGTTGACGATGGTCAGGTCGAACTCGTCCTGGATCACGCTCTGGGCAATGTGCGAGGCCAGTTCCGGGTGGCCCTCCACGACCGGCACCGGGCGCGGTCCCCAACCCTCGTCGGCCGGCTGGAACTGCGCGGCCGTGCCGATGGCGAAGGTCGGGATCATCTCCAGGCTGAAGGCGGTGGCGTGGTCGTTGTAGACCAGGAACACCACGTCAGGCTTGTTCTCCTGCATCCACTGCTTGGAGAAGTCGTAGCCGGCGAAAACCGGCTTCCAGTAGTCCTCGCCGGCCTTGCCCAGGTCCAGGGCGGCGCCGATCGCCGGCACGTGCGAGGTGTAGACCGATGCGGTGATCCTGGCCATCAGGCGGCACCTCCCTTGCCGGCCCTGCCCTGCGGCTGGCGGTGCGGCTGCGCGTCGCCATCCTCGCCCAGGTAGCGGTTGCCCTCGGGCGAGCGCCCGCCGTTGATCATCATGTCGCGGTACTCCTCTTCGGTCATGCCGGTCATGCTGCCGGCCATCTGCTGGAACGACTTGCCGTCGGTGGCGCCGATCTTGGCCAGGAAGTAGATGTTCCCGCCCAGGGCGATGCAGCGGTTGAGGTCGCGGTCGAGGATGGCCTGCTTCTGCTCCTCGGTCATCGGCCACTCGTCCAGGTAGGCGCGCTCGTTGGCCTTGAAGCGGGCGCGGTTCTCGGCCTTCATCAGCGACATGCAGAACTGGTTGACCCAGTAGCCCTTGCGCGACTGGTCGGCGTCGAAGATGGTGGTGCCGGGGATGTCCAGGTAGGGTTTGTCCAGTGCCATGGCTCAGCTCCAGTAAAGCCGCATCGGGTTGTCCACCAGCAGCTTGCGCTGCAATTCCGCGGTGGGTGCGATGTGCGGGATGAAGTCCACCAGCAGGCCGTCGTCGGGCATGTGCCTGGTGAGATTGGGGTGCGGCCAGTCGGTGCCCCACAGCACGCGGTCGGGGAAGGCCTCGACCACGCGCCGGGCGAAGGGCACCACGTCGCGGTAGGCGTTGCGCTCGCCGTCCAGCGCGGCCGGGCCGGTCACGCTCAGGCGTTCCGGGCAGGTGACCTTGCTCCAGACCTGGGGGTTGTCGGCCATGAACTGGATGAACTGGTCGAACTCGGGCCCGTAGGCGTCCTTGCTCACGTCCGGGCGGCCCATGTGGTCGACCACCACGGTGGTGGGCAGGCTGGCGAAGAACCCGCGGTGCTCGGCCAGGTCGGCGGCCTCGAAGTAGATCACCACGTGCCAGCCCAGCCTGGCCACGCGCTCGGCGATGGAGGCCAGCTCGTCCTTGGGGGTGAAGTCGACCAGGCGCTTGACGAAGTTGAAGCGCACGCCGCGCACGCCGGCCTCGTGCATCTCGGCCAGCTCCTCGTCGCTGACCGTGGCCCGCACGGTGGCCACGCCGCGGGCCTTGCCATTGGAATGGCGCAGGGCGTCGACCATGGCGCGGTTGTCGGCGCCGTGGCAGGTGGCCTGGACGATCACGTTGCGCTCGAAGCCCAGGTGGTCGCGCAGGGCAAACAGCTGGTCCTTGCTGGCATCGCAGGGGGTGTACTTGCGCTCGGGGGCGTAGGGGAACTGCTCGCCCGGACCGAACACGTGGCAGTGGGCATCCACCGCGCCGGGCGGGAGCTTGAAGGCGGGCTTGCTGGGGTTGGCGTACCAGTCCAGCCAACCGGGGGTCTTCTCGAACTTCATCGTGGTCCTCAGGGCTTGCAGGTGGCGCGCAGGCGGTCGGCCTCGGTGCGCCAGTCGGGACTGCGGGCAAATCCGGGCTGGCCGCGCTGGCCAAACACCCCGGCGTCGGCGAGGTCGGCCATCCGGGCCTGGCGGTTGGCGATGGCCTCGGCGGCCCAGGGCTCCAGCCCGGCCTCGGCCACGGTGCGGGCGACCTCGCGCATTTCCTCACTGCGACGGCGGCCGTGCTCGATCACCCGCTGGAAGAAGTAGCTGGCCTGGGCCTGCCAGTCGATCCCGGGGAAGGTCTCCTGCAGCGAGGCCAGCACCGCGTCCTCCACGCCGTACTGGCGGGCGGCGGTCAGGCTTTCCACGACCAGGGCTTCCAGGCCCTTGATCATCACGCTGCGGCACATCTTGGTGGCGCTGGCCACGCCCAGGCGCTGGTCATGGAAGCGCGCGGCGAAACCCAGGGCCTGCAGCGGCGCCTCCAGCGCGCGCGCATGCGGGCCGCCCAGCAGCAGCGGCACCTTGATCCGGTGCGGCGGCACCGAGGTCATCACCGCGCCTTCCACGTAGCGGGCGCCACTGGCGTCCACCAGCGCGGCGGCCTGGGCCTTGGTCCCCGGCGAGGCGCTGTTGAAGTCCAGGAAGAACGCGCCCGGCTGCAGCCCACCTAGGCAGGAACGGGCCGCCTCCAGGGTCTGGCTGGCGGTAACCGCGCACACCACCAGGGGCGCGCCGGCCACCGCGTCGGCCGCGTCCATGCCCAGGCGCACGCCCTGGGCGGCGGCGTGCGCGCGCATGGCGCCGGCGCGCGCATCGTCCGCGGCCAGGGCCAGGTCCCAGGCGGCGACCCGCACGCCGGCCGCGCGCAGGTCCTCGGCCAGGATCCGGCCAACCTCGCCGTAACCGATGAGCGCGACCGTATCCATCGTCAGTCGATGTAGCGCAGGCCGGCCTTGGCCAGCGGCTCGCGCATGTTGTACATGTCCAGGCCCAGCACGCCGGCAGCCAGGCGCTCGCGCTTCTCGCCCTCGTTGGCCTCGCGCTTGAGCGCCGCCTCCAGGGTCGCCGCGGCGCGCTCGCGCGGAACGCAGACCACGCCGTCGTCGTCGGCCACGATCACGTCGCCCGGGGTCACCCACATGCCGGCGCAGACCACCGGGATGTTTACCGAGCCCAGGGTGGCCTTGATCGTGCCCTTGGCACTGATCGCCTTGCTCCACACCGGGAACTGCATTTCCTGCAGGGTCCTGACGTCGCGCACGCCGGCGTCGATCACCAGGGCGCGGGCGCCGCGGGCCTTGAAGCTGGTGGCCAGCAGGTCGCCGAAATAGCCGTCGCTGCACTCGGCAGTGACCGCGGCCACGACGATGTCACCCGGCTGGATCTGCTCGGCGGCCACATGCATCATCCAGTTGTCGCCCGGGTGCAGCAGCACGGTGACGGCGGTGCCGGAGACCTGGGCGCCGGGGTAGATCGGGCGCATGTAGGGCTTCAGCAGGCCGACCCGGCCCATGGCCTCGTGCACGGTGGCCGAGCCCAGCGCGGCCAGCGCGTCGGCGACCTCGCGGTCGGCACGTTGGATGTTGCGGTACACCACGCCAAGTTCGTACATGGTCACTTGCCCTTCTGCTTGAGTGCGGCATCCAGCCGCGGGTAGACCCGGCGGGCGTTGCCTTCGTAGATCTTCTGCTTGTCCTGCGCGCTGAGGCGGGTGTTGGCCTCGATGTAGCGCTTGGTGTCGTCGTAGTAGTGTCCGGTCTCCGGATCGATGCCGCGGACCGCGCCGATCATCTCGCTGGCGAACAGGATGTTGTCCACCGGGATGACGGTGGCCAGCAGGTCGATGCCCGGCTGGTGGTAGACGCAGGTATCGAAGAACACGTTGTTGAGCAGGTGGTCGCGCAGCAGCGGCTTCTTCAGTTCCTGGGCCAGGCCACGGTAACGGCCCCAGTGGTAGGGCGCGGCGCCGCCGCCGTGCGGGATGACCAGCTTCAGGGTCGGGAAGTCCTTGAACAGGTCGCCCTGGATCAGCTGCATCAGCGCGGTGGTGTCGGCGTTGATGTAGTGCGCGCCGGTGGTGTGGAAGCAGGCGTTGCAGCTGGTGCTGACGTGGACCATCGCCGGGATGTCGTACTCGACCATCTTCTCGTAGATCGGGTACCAGCTGCGGTCGGTCAGCGGCGGGCTGGTCCAGTGGCCGCCGGACGGGTCGGGGTTGAGGTTGATCGCCACCGCGCCGTACTGCTCCACGCACTTGACCAGCTCGGGGATGCAGGTGGCAGGGTCCACGCCCGGGCTCTGCGGCAGCATCGCCGCCGGGATGAAATGGTCCGGGAACAGCTGGCTGACCCGGTAGCACATCTCGTTGCAGATCGCCGCCCAGGCCGAGGAGACCTGGAAGTCGCCAATGTGGTGGGCCATGAAGCTGGCGCGCGGCGAGAACACGGTCAGGTCGGCGCCGCGCTCGCGCATCAGGCGCAGCTGGTTGGCCTCGATCGACTCGCGGATCTCGTCGTCGGAGATCTTCAGCTCCGAGGCCTTGGGCATGGCCGCGGGGTTGCCGATGGCCGCGATCTGGCGGTTGCGCCACTCCTCCAGCGCCTTGGGCGCGGTGGTGTAGTGGCCGTGGATGTCGATGATCATCTGGTCCTACCTGTTCTTGCGCCGCCGGTCAGGGCGGACGGTTGCGCTCACGCCGGCGCCATGCCGTGGGCGAGCAGGATCCCGGACGCCGCGTCCGAGGCCATGAAATCAAGCAGGCGCGCGGCCGCCTGCGGCGCGCGGCTGCGCACGCAGACCGCGCCGGAAAACACCGTGGTGTGCTGGATCGCATCGGGCAGCGGGCCGATCGCGTCCACTCCGTCCAGGCCGACCAGCTCGCTGCGCTGCTGGAAGCCCAGCTCGACCTCGCCACGGGCGATCAGCGCGCCCACGGGCACGCCCGGCGGCGCCTTGACCAGGCGTGGCTGCACCTGCTCCCAGATGCCCCAGCGCTGGAACAGGCCGGTGAGGTAGTTGCCGCTGGGGCCGGTGGAGTAGCCCAGGCTGCGCGCGCCCAGCACCGCCTCGCGGACCTGGGCCTCGTCGGCCACCGGCGGGCGCGGCGCGCCCTCGCGCCCCCCCCCAATTCTTGCAACCGCATCGGGCGGGGCCGGCTGCTGGGCAGCGGGTGAGGGGCGCCCTCCAGCCGCTGCAGCGCCGGCGCGGCCAGCCAGACCAGGTCCACCTCCTCGCCGCCCAGTACCCGCTGCTCGGCATCCACCCCGCCCACCGAGGTGATCCGCACCGGCGCCAGGCCGGCGGCCTGGGCCTGCACGGCCAGCGCCGCCAGCACCTGGCGGGTGGCCATCGAGGACAGGCCGGCAAGAGGGGAACTGGGCTCGGACATGGGGGAACTCCATCTGGGCCGGCCGCCAGGGGCCGGCTGTAGCAGCTCCATCTTGGCCAGCGGCGCGGACCCGGCCCACCGGGTCCACGCTCTAGCTGTTATCGAATCCCGGCATAACTTTCACGTTCCCATGCCGGAACTTGGGGGAATGACTCAGTCCTGCGCCGGCGGGCGACCGCCCAGCCACCAGGTCAGTACGCCAGCCACGGCCAGCACCGGCACCAGGGTCATCAGCACCTGGTTGGCATTGCCGCCGCTGCCGATCAGGGCCGCGGCCAGCAGCGGGCCGGCGGCCGAACCCAGGCGCCCGACCGAGACCGCCGCGCCCACCCCGGTGCCGCGCACGGCGGTCGGGTAGCTGACCGGGGCCAGGGCGTAGAGGATGGCCTGGGTGGAGGACACGGTGGCGCCAATCAGCAGGCCGCAGACCATGGACACCCAGGGGGTCGCCGGGGCACCGGCCAGGGCCATGATCGCGCCCACGGTGGCCAGGAAGGCCACGGCGATGAACAGCCGGCGCCAGCTGCTGTCCATCAACCGCCCGGTGGCCACGCTGGCCACGGCACCGCCGATGTTGAACAGCATCTGCACCCACGAGGCGTCCTGCATGCTCAGGCCACGCCCGACCAGCAGCGAGGGCAGCCAGTTCAGCAGCAGGTACATGGCCAGCAGGGCCAGGAAGAAGCCGACCCACAGCACCACCGTGGCCACCCCGCGCCCCTGCCCGAACAGGGCCAGGGCCACGCCCGGGCGCGCCTGCGGCTGCGCCGCCGCCACCTGCTGGGCGCGCGACTCGGGCAGGTACAGGGCCAGCGGCAGGCACAGCAGGATCGGGGCCAGGCCACCGACCAGGAACACGTTCTTCCAGCTTTCCGGCTCGACCCCGGCCAGGCTGGTCAGCGCCGCCAGGGCGCCACCGCAGGGCAGGCCGGCGTAGAGCGCGCCGACCATGAAGCTGCGCATGCGCGGCGGCGCGTTCTCGGTGACCAGGGCCAGCAGGTTGGGCAGGGCGCCGCCCAGCCCCACGCCGGTGAGGAAGCGGAACAGCAGCAGGGTGTCGCCATCCCAGCTCATGGCGGTGGCCACCGAGGCCAGGCCGAAGGCGAACACCGAACCGATCAGCACCCGCTTGCGGCCCAGCCGGTCGGACAGGCGCCCGCCGATCACCGCGCCCAGCATCAGGCCGAAGGTGGCGGCGCTGAAGAACCAGCCCAGCTGGGACGGCCCCAGCCCGAATACCGCGGCCACCTTGGGCGCGACCACGCCCGCGGCCTGCAGGTCATACCCCTCGAATATCGAAATCCCGCAGCACAGTGCCAGGGTCAGCCAGGTGGTCCTGGCGCCGATCTGCTCTTGGCTCCCGCCCATCTCGTCCTCCACTTAAGCGCAGGCGCGGCCGGGACATCCGGGCCGCGCGCCGATGCGGCAGAAGGCCACAGGAAATTGTTATCGTCAATAGCTATCTGCCGGTGCCGGCGCGCTCGCCGAACACGCTGCGGCAGGCCAGGGCCGCGATCCGCGCCGCCTGCGCCGGGGCCAGGCCCAGCCCGCGCAGCAGCGCCGAGGCCATGCCCTCGGCCACCTGCGCCGGCGGCGTGGCCAGGCGCTCCTCGATCACGTGCCTGACCGTGATCACGTTCAGGCCCATCACCAGCAGCAGCGCGCATTCCACGTCCACACCGCGGAAGCGTCCGCCGTCCACGCCCTGCTGCATGACCTCGCGCAGGGTCTGGTTGATCGGCGCGTCCTGCATGGTCGAGCCGTCGTTGAGCTTGTACAGCACCCGCGCCCGCTCACGCGAGCGGGTGGCGAAGTCGGCGAACACGCACAGCGCCAGCGCGGTGTGCAGGGCCGGGTCCTCCACCCCGTCGGTGAAGCGCGCGATCACCGCCTCGACCTGGCGCCGGACCTCGGCGCCGATGTCGCGCGCGAAGGCTTCCTTGTCGCGGAAGTGGTTGTAGAAGCTGCCCTTGGCCACCCCGGCCTCGTTGACGATGTCGTCGATGCTGACCGCGTCCACCTCGCGCCGGGCAAACAGGCGCATGCCTGCCTCCAGCAGGGCGTCGCGGGTCAGGTTGCGCCGGCGCTGGGCCAGGCGTGGCCGGGTCTGCGTGGGTTGTTCCATCCCGAGTCTCCTCCCTGGGGCTGCCAACCTTAGCGCAGCCGCCGCCTTCCCGAATTGACTATATGGTCGTTTTATGACCGAATGGTCACTGCGGCGGCAGGTGCCGCCCGCGGCCATGCCCGGGAGGGGTGCGACGCGGCGCCCCAGGCGCAGCAACCGTTGTGGGAGGCAAGCATGCACTACCAAGCGCCATCGCCGGCCTGGCGCCGGACCCGCCGTCCGGGCGCGCGCCTGGGCGCGGCCCTGCTGGCCCTGGCCTGCGCCCCGGCCCTGGCCATGGACTATGCCGAGGCGGTCCGCCGGATCGGCAAGGTGGCCGCGCACAACGACATCGTGCGCTTCCACCACATCTACGGTTTCCAGCAGGACCACCTGCTCAAGTCCAACCAGGCCGAACTGGCGCACCCGGAAGGCACCTTCCTGTACAAGTACGGCGCGTGGAAGGGCCTGGAGGGCGCGCACCGGCTGTGGGTCGGCTACTTCGGCGCCTACACCGGCTATGCCGACTGGCCGATCTACGGCGCCTTCATCGACCACAAGATGGCCCAGCCGGTCATCACCGTGTCCGATGACCTGCAGACGGTAAAGGCCTACATCCGCACCTCGGCCGACCGCTTCTTCTCGCACCAGCCGCGCAACAATTTCAACAGCCTCAGCCGGGAAGGCGCGGACCACTCGGTCTGGTACAAGACCGAATACCGTCGCCACGAGGGACAGTGGAAGCTGAGCTTCTTCCAGGTCTGCATCGTGGCCGAGGGGGCCATCGCCACCGGCATGGCCAACCTGCCCCGGGCCGGCGTGCTCGGCGCCCCGCAGGACATGCCGCAGGACTGGTGGCGCCTGCACGAACGCCTGTCCGAAGATGCGGCGGTGCAGACCACCACCCTGTACCCGGAAAACTGGCGCGGCCCGGACCATGCCATTCCGCGCGAGGAATTCGGCTGCTATTTCGCCAAGAACCAGGTGATGGCCCGCTCGGTCAGCCTGCCGTTCAATTTCCCCAACCCGGTCACCGGCCAAGAGGTGGTCTGGACCAACCACTGAAGCCGGGCGCCGCCGGCGCGCCGACCGCCCATCCGTCCCCGCGCCCGCGGCGCGGGCCCTACAGACAGAGAGCCAACCCATGACCTATCCACTCAACGCCTGGTACGTCGCCTGCACCCCCGACGAGATCGAAGGCAAGCCGCTGGGCCGGCGCATCTGCGACCTGCCCATGTGCCTGTTCCGCGGCCCGGACGGCAAGGCCGCGGCGGTGGAGGACTTCTGCCCGCACCGTGGCGCGGCGCTGTCGCTGGGCAAGGTCTGCGACGGCCTGCTGGTGTGCGGCTACCACGGCCTGGTGATGGGCACCGACGGCTGCACCGTGTCCATGCCCGGGCAGCGCGTGGGCGGCTTCCCGAAGATCCGCAGCTTCCCGGTGATCGAGCGCTACGGCTTCATCTGGGTCTGGCCGGGCGACCCGGCCGTGGCCAGCCCCGAGGCCCTGCCCCACTTCGAGTGGGCCGAGAGCCCGGAGTGGGCCTATGGCGGCGGCCTGTACCACGTCCAGGCCGACTACCGGCTGATGATCGACAACCTCATGGACCTGACCCACGAGACCTACGTCCACTCCACCAGCATCGGCCAGAAGGAGATCGACGAATCCCCGGTGGCGACGAAGGTGGTCGGCCAGGAGGTGATCACCAGCCGCTTCATGGAGAACATCAAGGCGCCGCCGTTCTGGCGCATGGCCATGCGCTGCAACGGCCTGCCCGAGGATGCGGACGTGGACCGCTGGCAGATCTGCCATTTCACTCCGCCCAGCCACATCATGATCGAGGTCGGCGTGGCCCTGGCCGGACACGGCGGCCACCAGGCCCCGGACGACAAGAAGGCCGCCTCGATCGTGGTGGACTTCATCACCCCCGAGACCGAGACCAGCCACTGGTATTTCTGGGGCATGGCCCGCCGCTTCCAGGTCCAGGACCCGGCGCTGACCGCCAGCATCCGCGAAGGCCAGGGCAAGATCTTCGCCGAGGACATGGAGATGCTGGAGTCGCAGCAGCGCAACCTGCAGGCCTACCCCGGCCGCGACCTGCTCAAGCTCAACATCGACGCCGGCGGCGTGCAGTCGCGGCGCCTGATCGACCGCATCATCGCCGCCGAGCGGGCCGGGAGCGCGGCATGAGCATGACCCTGCAGGCGCGCGTGGCGCGCCGCACCGTCGAGGCCGAGGACGTGGTCGGCCTGGTGCTGGAGGCCGCCGACGGCGGCCCCCTGCCCGCCTTCCAGGCCGGCGCGCATATCGACCTGCACCTGCCCGGCGGCCTGGTCCGCCAGTACTCCCTGTGCAATGCTCCCGGTGAAGCGGGCCACTACCAGCTGGGCATCCTGCGCACCGCCGACTCGCGCGGCGGCTCGCAGGCCGCGCACGCGCTGCAGCCCGGCGAGCTGGTGCGGATCAGCGCCCCGCGCAACCTGTTCCCGCTGGCCCGCGGCGCGGCCCACCACCTGCTCCTGGCCGGCGGCATCGGCATCACCCCGCTGCTGGCCATGGCCCAGGCGCTGTACGCGGCCGGCCAGTCCTTCCAGCTGCACGCCTGCGCCCGCAGCGAGGCCCGCCTGCCCTTCGCCAGCCGCCTGCGCAACGCGCCGTGGTCGGCCGACACCCGCATCCACCTGGACCGCGCCGACGGCAGCCCCAGCCACGACCTGGCCGCGATCATCGCCGCCGCCCCGGCCGGCAGCCACGTCTATGCCTGCGGCCCGGCCGGCTTCATCGCCGCCGCGCGCCAGGCGGCGCTGGAGGCGGGCCTGGAGGCGGCGCGCTTCCACAGCGAGTCCTTCAGCGCCGAAGTGGCGCCGCAGGAGGGCGACCAGCCCTTCGAGATCCAGATCAATGACGGCCGGGTGTTCCAGGTGGCCGCCGACCAGACCGTGGCCCAGTGCCTGGAGGCCAACGGGGTGTTCATCCCGCTGTCCTGCGAGCAGGGCATCTGCGGCACCTGCGTGACCACGGTGCGCGAGGGCGTGCCCGACCACCGCGACAGCTACCTGTCCGAGGAGGAACGCGCCTCCAACACGGTGTTCACCCCGTGCTGCTCGCGGGCGCGCAGCCCGCGCCTGGTGCTGGACATCGACGGCTGAGGTGCAAACCCGGCCGCACCCCTAGAATGTGCGGCCATGGACCTGCGCCAGATCAAGTACTTCATCAGCGTCGCCGAGCTGGGCAGCTTCACCCGCGCCTCGATCGTGCTCGACATCGCCCAGCCGGCGCTGAGCCGGCAGGTGCGCCTGCTGGAACTGGAGCTGGGCCAGCCGCTGCTGGTGCGCAATGGCCGCGGGGTCAGTACCACCGAGGCCGGGCGCCTGCTGCTGGAACAGGGCCGGGGCATCCTCCACCAGCTGGACGTGCTGCGCGAGGAACTGGCGCGGCTGGGCGGGGGCAGCCAGGGCCAGGTATCCCTGGGCATGCCGCCCACCCTGTCCAAGGTGCTGACCGTGCGCCTGGTGCGCGCGGTGGCCCGGCACCTGCCGGGGGTCAGCCTGTCGGTCAGCGAGGGCCTGAGCGCGACCATGCTGCAGTCCCTGGCCAATGGCCAGCTCGACCTGGCCCTGGCCTACGAGACCTCGGCCCAGCCCGGGGTGGCCAGCGAACCGGTCTACGCCGAGCCGCTGTTCCTGGTCTCGCGCGCCAGCGCCGGGGCGCGCCCCGCGCCCGTCGACCTGGCCGGCCTGGCCGCCCTGCCGCTGGTGATCCCGCGCCGGCCCAACACCTTCCGCATGTTCGTCGAGGACGCCCTGGCCCGGCACGGGCTGCGTCCACAGGTGGCGATCGAGGCCGATGGCGTGGACGCGATCCTGGGCCTGGTCGCCGACGGCCTGGGCCATGGCGTGCTCACCGCCAACGCGGTGCACACCGCGCACCAGCCCGAGCGCTTCCTGATCCGGCCGATCGAACCGGCCCTGTCCATCCGCATCCTGCTGGCCACCAGCAGCCAGCGTCCGGCCACCCAGGCCCAGCGCTCGGTGGCCGAACTGCTGCGCTCGGGCCTGGCCGACGCCCTGGACCCGGTGCGGGCCAAGCGCGCCGGGCGCAACCCCGAATTCTGGCTGTGAAAAGCACGAAGCCCGCATGCGCTGCATGCGGGCTTCGGCTTGCGGCCAGGCCCTGGCCTGCTCAGTCGATCCCGGGGAATGGCAGGCCGACGTAGTTCTCGGCAATGGTGCGGCGGCCGGCCTCGCTGGACAGGGTATAGGCCAGCTCGGCCTCATGGATGCGGCGATCGAACACCGGCGCGGTGTCGAAGTCGTGCAGCAGGGTGGTCAGCCACCAGGAGAAGCGCTGCGCCTTCCAGATGCGCTCCAGGCACAGCTGCGAATAGCGCTGGAAGTGGCTGTGGTCACCGCTACGGGCGATCTTGGCCAGGATCTTCCAGGCCACGTACACGTCCGATGCCGCCAGGTTCAGGCCCTTGGCGCCGGTGGGCGGGACGATGTGGGCCGCGTCGCCGACCAGCATCAGGCGGCCATACTGCATCGGCTCGACCACGAAGCTGCGCAGCGGGGCGATGCTCTTCTCCAGCGAGGGGCCGGTGACCAGGCGCGCGGCGTGCTCCTCGGGCAGGCGCTTGCGCAGTTCCTCCCAGAAGCGCTCGTCGGACCAGTCCTCGACCTTCTCGGTCAGCGGCACCTGCAGGTAGTAACGGCTGCGGGTGCGCGAACGCATGCTCGACAGCGAGAAGCCGCGCGGATGGCGTGCATAGATCAGTTCGTCATCCACCGGCGGGGTATCGGACAGCAGGCCCAGCCAGCCGAACGGATACACCCGCTCGTGCTCGGTGATGACGCCGGCCGGGATGCTGCGCCGGCTCACGCCATGGAAGCCGTCGCAGCCGGCGATGTACTGGCATTGGATGCGGAGGCGCTGGCCCTGGTGGGTGAAGCTCACCGAGGGCGCCTCGCTGTCGATGTCGTGCAGCTGCACGTCCTCGGCGCTGTAGTAGATCTGCCCGCCTTCGCGCTGGCGCACCTCCATCAGGTCGCGGGTCAGCTCGGTCTGGCCATAGACCATGACCTGCTTGCCGGTCAGTTCCTTCAGGTCGATGCGGTGCATCTTCCCGTCCACGGCGATGTGGAAGCCGTCATGCGGCAGGCCTTCGCGGTCCATGCGCTCGCCGGCGCCGGCCAGGCGCAGCATTTCCACCGCGCCCTGCTCGAGCACGCCGGCGCGGATGCGGCCCAGCACGTACTCCGGGGTCTGCCGTTCCAGCACCACCACGTCCACGCCCTCGCGGGCCAGCAGCTGCGACAGCAGCAGGCCGGACGGGCCGGCACCGATGACGACGACCTGGGTTTTCATGCGCACTCCTGCAAAGTGGAACCTGTGCCTGAATTCTTGGTGGCCGCGGCAGCGGCTTGAATGCACGCGCACGGGCGCCTGCTTGCACTTTTCGTGCATACGCCAGCGTCCGGCGCCACGGCCATCCGATGACAACGCTGGCAGGAACGGCAGGAGCCGATGCCTTGTGTTTCAGGCGCTTGCCGCGGCCGCCGGGGCGGAGTATTGTTATGAATAATACCGAACGCCACCCAGCGTGGCCGTGGAAAAGCTGAACATGCGTACCGTCCCCCGCGCGGCACAGTCTTCATCCCTCCCGGTCCCGATGTTCCCCCTGTATGGCGAGGCCCTGGCCACGGTCCGGCCCTCGCCGGAGCTGGTCCACTGCGAGACCATCGCCTCGCGCAGCCGCCTGCATGACTGGGTGATCCGTCCCCACCGGCATTCGGACCTGGCCCAGCTGGTCTGGATCGCCCGCGGCAGCGCCACCGTCCACCTGGACGGGGTGGTCAGCCGGGTCCAGGGTCCGGTGCTGCAATACGTGCCGCGGCTGTGCGTGCACGGCTTCAGCTTCAGTCCCGACGTGCAGGGCCATGTACTGACCCTGGCCGGCCCACTGGTCGAATACATCGCCCGCGAGCTGGGCGCCAGCCACAAGCTGCGCGACCCGATCCGGCTCAACGCCGCCCGCGAGGCCGCCGACATTGGCGCCACCTGCGCCCGCCTGGCCGAGGAATTCGGCAAGGACCGTCCCAGCCGCGAACCGATGATGCGGGCCCTGTGCCTGCAGCTGATGGTGCAACTGCTGCGTGAAGGCCAGGGCCAGCACCCGGCCCAGGCCGGCTCCGCCCCGGCCGAGGGCAGCGGCCGCTCGGTGATGGAGGAGCGGATGAACCGCTTCCGCGAGCTGATCGAGCAGAACTACCTCAAGCACCTGCCGGTGGGCCATTTCGCCCAGCGCCTGGGAGTGAGCGAGGCCAGCCTCAACCGCACCTGCCGCGAGCTGGCCGGCACCAGCGCCCAGGGCCTGCTGCACCAGCGCCTGCTGCTGGAGGCCAGCCGCAACCTGATCTACACCAACAAGCCCATCCAGGTGATCGCCGAGGAACTGGGCTTCAGCGACCCCGCCTACTTCAGCCGCTTCTTCAGCCGCGCCATGGGCTGCTCGCCACGCCACTACCGGGTCAAGGGCAGCACCGGCCAGGTGCCCTGACCACGCCCCGCCCTGCCCCGCAAGGAAAAAGCGCGCCCGCCAGATGGCGGGCGCGCTGCTTTTGTGGCCCATGCCGCGTCCTGCCGGAGCAGGCCGCGGCGGGAGCCGGGCCGGTCTTCAGCCGGCGCTGCGCTTGTAGGTCTGCAGGCCGGGCTTGATGGTCTTGTCGTCCAGGAACTGCTTCAGGCCCTGGGCGCGGCCGCGCTCCGGATCGCGGTGGTTGGACTGGTCC
>Ga0182792_1002005_pt1 | contig 15219 bp, 11 predicted proteins | sample Passage237B_FD_130497 | JGI IMG/M metagenome (GOLD analysis project Ga0182792, IMG submission 130497) | Cellulose adapted compost microbial communities from Newby Island Compost Facility, Milpitas, CA, USA - Passage2 37B (version 2) (version 2) ...
CGAGGCCGCCGCGCAGATCGCCGGCGTTGCGCGCGTGCTGGCGGTGGCCCATCCGGCCAACGCGCAGCCCGTGGCCCAGGTGCTGGGTCCGCAGGTGGCGAAGCTGGCCGCCGGCTACAGCCACGTGTTCGGCCCGTCCACCACCTTCGGCAAGGACCTGATGCCGGTGGTGGCCGCGCTGCTGGGCGTCAACCAGGTCTCGGACCTGATGGCGGTCGACGGCCCGCTGAGCTTCAAGCGCCCGATCTACGCCGGCAACGCCATCGTCACCGTGGAAGCGCCGGCCGGCCAGGTCGTGGTCGCCACCGTGCGCACCGCGTCGTGGCCGGAGGCCGCGCGCGGCGGCAGCGCGCCGGTGGAGGCCGTCGCGGTCGACGCGGCCCTGCCCGCGCACACCCGCTACGTCGGCCTGACCGCCGGCACGTCGGACCGCCCCGACCTGCAGAGCGCCAAGCGCGTCGTTTCCGGCGGCCGCGGCGTCGGCTCGGAGGAGAACTTCCGCATCGTCTACAGCCTGGCCGACAAGCTGGGCGCCGCCGTGGGCGCCTCGCGCGCGGCGGTGGACGCCGGTTACTGCCCCAACGAGATGCAGGTCGGCCAGACCGGCAAGATCATCGCCCCGGAGCTGTACCTGGCCATCGGCATCTCCGGCGCCATCCAGCACCTGACCGGCATCAAGGACGCCGGCACCATCGTGGCGATCAACAAGGACCCGGAGGCGCCGATCTTCGAGGTGGCCGACATCGGCCTGGTGGGCGACCTGTTCGCGATCCTGCCGGAGCTGGAAGCGGCGCTGTGACCGCGCGGGCCCGGGCAGCGGAGGCGCGATGATCGTCGGGCAGGGCCTGCTGGCGCGCGCCTTCGCGCCGCGCTACGCGGCCGATCCCGCGGTCACGATCTTCGCCTCCGGCGTATCCAATTCCCGCGAGACCGACCCCGCGGCCTTCGCCCGCGAGCGCGACCTGCTCCGCCCGCTGCTCGAGGCCGGCGGGCGCGTGGTCTATTTCGGCAGCTGCGGCAGCGCCACCGGCGACAGCGCGGCGGACACGCCGTACATGCGCCACAAGCGCGCCATGGAGGCGATGGTGGCCGCCTCGCCGGGCGGCCTGGTGCTGCGCCTGCCGCAGGTCGTCGGCCGCACGCCCAACCCCAACACCCTGACCAACTTCCTGCGCGACCGCATCGCCGGCGGCACCCCCTTCACGGTGTGGGCGCGGGCCGAGCGCAACCTGATCGACGTGGACGACGTGGCCGCCATCGGCGCGCGCCTGATCGACGGCGCCGGCAGCGGCGGGCGGCGTGTATTCTCCGTCGCCGCGGCCAGGTCGCTGCCCATGCCGGCCATCGTCGCCATCTTCGAGCGCGTGCTCGGCCGCCAGGCCCGGGTAGCCTTCGAGTCGCTCGGCAGCCCGCTGCCCATCGACGCGGCCGATGCGCTGGCGGTGGCCCGGGAACTGGGCATCGACCTCGGCGACGGCTACGCCGAACACGTCATCCGGAAATACTATGCGCCCGACACCTGAGCTTTCCGTCGTCATCCCGGTCTACGGCAGCGCCAGCATCCTGCCGGCGCTGGCCGAGCGGCTGGAGGCCGCGCTGGCGCCCGCGCTGGGCGCGGACGGCTACGAGGTGGTGCTGGTCCACGACTGCGGCCCGGACAACGCCTGGGAGGTGATCCAGGCGCTGGCGTCCGCCCGCCCCTGGCTGCGCGGCCTGGACCTGCGGCGCAACGCCGGCCAGCACAATGCGATCATGGCCGGCCTGGGCGTGGCGCGCGGCCGCTACATCGTCACCATGGACGACGACCTGCAGCACGACCCGGCCGACGTGCCGCGGATCCTCGCGGCCCTGCGCGGTGGCGCCGACCTGGTCTACGCGCAGTTCCCCGAACGCCAGCACGCGCTGTGGAAGCGCGCCGGCAGCCGCTTCAACGACCTGGTCGCGCAGTGGCTGCTGAAGAAGCCCAGGGGGCTGTACCTGTCGCCGTTCCGCGGCTTCGCCCGCGGGCTGCGCGACGAGGTGCTGCGCTACCAGGGCCCGTTCGTCTACCTCGACGGGCTGCTGCTGCAGAGCACCAGCCCGCGCCGCATCGCCACGCTCACCGCCGAGCACCACGCGCGCAGCGACGGCCGCTCCGGCTACAGCCTGCGCAAGTCGGTCTCGCTGTGGCTGCAGATGGCCACCAGCTTCTCCATCGTGCCGCTGCGCCTGGTGTCGCTGGCCGGCGCGCTGGCCTCGTGCCTGGCCTTCGTCCTGGCCGTGGCCATCCTGGTGCAGAAGCTGCGCACGCCGGACCTGCCCGTGGGCTGGGCCTCGCTGATCCTGGCCATCCTGTTCATGGGCGGCCTGCAACTGCTGGCGCTGGGCGCCATCGGCGAGTACACCGGCCGCGTGCTGCTGAACGTGAACAAGCGGCCGCAGTACGTGGTGGGCGACAGCGTCAACCTGCCGCCCGCCTGAGCCGGCCTCACATGCGCCGGCGCAGCCACAGGTAGGCGCTGCGGCGGGCCAGCGCCATCGCCCGCGCCATGGCGTTGCCGACCCGCAGGTCCAGCGCCGAAAGCAGGCCCGGCACCGTGCGGCGCAGGTGCTCGTGGAAGGCCACCGCCTGCGCCGCCTGCTCCTTCATCAGCCGCACGCTCCACTGCGTGGCGCTGATGCGGAAGCTGGCCAGGGTGTGCGGCAGCGCGACCATGTCGCCGTGGAGCATGATGCGGGTGTAGGTGGCCTGGTCGATCAGGTACGGGAAGCTGTTGTCCCAACCGCCCTCGCGCTCCAGCAGCTCGCGCCTGAACAGCACGCAGCCCGGCTCGCCGAAGATGTTGGTGCCCGCGCGGACCGATCGCCGCACGGCCTCGCGGCCGGGCACCAGGCCGCGCAGCCCGGCCAGGCCGCGCCCGCGCACCACCACCCGCCCCTGCGCGTCGATCAGGTTCCGCGGCGAGGCGACCAGGACCGCGGACGGGTGCGCGTCCATCGCCGCGACCTGCTCGCGCAGCGCGGTGGGCGCGATCAGGTCGTCGCCGCACACCAGCTTGACCAGCTCGCCGCGGGCCTCGGCGCTGACCCGGTTCCAGTTCGCCAGCGCGCCGCCGCCGGCGGGCGTGGGTTCCAGGATGCGCACCCGCGGCAGGCCGCGGTACCGCTCCAGCACGGCCTGCGTCCCGTCGCGCGAGCTGTGGTCGGCGACCACCAGCTCGTAGTCGTCGTAGTCCTGCGCCAGGATCGAGTCCAGGGTCTGCGCGACGAAGTCCTCGTTGTTGTAGGCGGGCACCACCACCGAAACGCGCGGCTGCACGGGATTCCTCCTAGGGCCGGCCCTTGCGCCGGAAAGAGAAGTACTTGTGGCCCACGTAGTTGAACACCACCACCAGCGCGGTGATGGCGACCTGCACCGGGATCGCCGGCAGTCCGCCCAGGTCCACCAGCAGCGCCAGCGCGCCGGCGTTGAGCAGCAGGGCCATGCCGTTCACGCTGGAAAAGCGCGCCAGGTCCAGCCAGAAGTGCCCCTCCACGCGGAACACCAGCCTCCGGTAGACGAAGAACACCGCCAGCAGCGACACCACCCAGGCGATGCCGAGGCTGACCACCGACGGCACGCCGGGGCCGAACCACAGCACCAGCGCGGCGAACAGCGCGGTGCTGAACAGCGTGTTGGCGCCGCCGACCAGCAGGAACAGCACGCGCTGGTCGGAGACGAAGCGCTGCAACGGCCCGGGCGCGCCGGAGAACGGCAGCCCCCGCGGCGGAACCGGCGGCTTTTCCCCCGGTGCCGGCGCGTTCACCGCGCCTCCCCCGCCGGCACGCACTCGAAGCGCATTCCGGTCCAGAACAGGCCCAGCCGGCGCTGGTCGCCGCTGCCCGGGATCTCGGCGGCCGGGACCGTCGTGCGCGAGACCGACAGGCGCACCTGCCTCGCGCCGCCGAGCACGGGGAAGGCGACGCGCGCGGGCTGGCCGGGCTGCATCGCGATCTCGCGCACGTCCGCGCCGTCCTCGATCCGCAGCCGGCGCGCGGCAAAGCCCTCCGGCAGGTAGGCATCGGCGACCAGGGCGCAGCCGCAGGCCGGCACCGCGAGCACGGCCGCGCCGTCCATCCAGGCCCCGGTCGGCTCCGCGGCGTGCCAGCCGCCGGCGCGGCGGACCTCGCAGCCGCCACCGGGTCCTTCCGCGGCGAACAACGCCAGGCCGCGCTCGCGCAGGATGCCCGCGCCCAGCCGCGCGTGCTCCAGCGGCGACTGCAGCAGGCGCGCGGCCGCCTCGTCGGGCACGCCGGCCCGCAGGGCCTGGTTCATCGCCCGGAACGCGTCGGCGCGGTACGGCGTGGCCTTCCACTCGCGGTCGTACGTCAGCGCCAGTCCGGCGCCCACCGCCAGCCAGAAGGCCAGGAACGCCCACGCGGCAGGCTGCGCCGGCGAGGTCCTGCCGCCGGATGCCAGCGCCTCCAGCCACAGCCAGAGCGCGCCGACGAGGAACAGCACCACGTCCATGTAGTAGCGCGAGGCCATGACCGCCATCGGCCCGCCGTCGCCACGCGCCGCGGCCAGCGACAGCGCGGTCAGCACGCCGTAGCCGACCAGGTACAGCGGCACCAGCGAGCCCGAATACAGCCCGCGGCGCAGCCGCGAGGCGATGCCGCAGGCCGCGGCGACGAGCCCGGCCGCGCCGAGCCAAGGCACCAGCCCCAGCGGCACGCCGCGCTGGGCCAGCGTCTCCACCCCGATCCAGGCGGCGCCCAGCGCGTACAGCGACAGCTCGGCCATGCGCGGCAGCGTGCCGAACAGCTTCGCGAAGGAGTGCCCGTCCTCGCCCTGCCCGCCGCCGCCCTGCGCCAGCGACCAGCCCAGCGCGGCCAGCAGCGCCAGCAGCGGCACGCACCGCAGCAGCAGCCCCGTGCGGCGCCCGCCGCGCAGGTCGTGGAAGGCGGCCAGCAGCTGTACGCCTGCCACCGCGCCGGCGTAGGCATAGGACCAGCCCATGCCGACGAACATCACGATCACCACGCCGGCGACCGCCAGCGCGAGCGCCGTCCACGCCTGCCCCGCGCCCGCGCTTCCCTGCGCGCGCAGCAGTCGGTCGTGCGCCAGGAAGAAGAGGACGAAGCACAGGTTCTTCGTCCACAGCGGCAGGCCCAGGTCCAGCGTGAACAGCTCGAAGCCGGCCCAGCTGAAGCACAGGCCGGCGATCGCGAGCGCGGCCGCCGCGCGCCACAGGCCCCTGCGCGGATGCCAGCGGCCGCGCTGCCAGAACGGCTCGCGGTCGAGGCGGTAGGCGAGGAGGAACGCCACCGTCGCCACCACCACGCCGGTCATGCGGTTGGCGAGCATCACGTCCAGCGAGAACAGGCGCACGTTGGCCATCAGCGCCAGCGCGTTGATGAAGCCGCGGTGCGCCGAGCCCAGGCCCCAGAGCTCGACGAACGACAGCCGCCCCTGCTGCCATTCCTGCAACTGGTACAGCAGGCGCAGCGAGTCCATGTACAGCGCATCCGGATGCGCCCGGGTCACGAACGCCTGGTGCAGCGCGCCGAAGGCGAGCGCGGCGCACGCGGCCACCAGCAGCGACCGCACGCGGCCGTCGCGGGGAAGAAGGCGGCCGGACGTGTCCAGGCCCTGTCCTCGACGCGGCATCGTGCGGCCCCTACGCGCCCACGGAGCGCGACAGCACGCCCCACAGCGCCTCGCGCGAATAGTGGCGCGCGATGAACCCGCGCGAGGCCGCCGAAACGCGGTGCCAGTCGCCGTCGTCGGCGAGCAGCCGCAGCACGGCCGCGGCGAACCCGTCCGCGTCGTCGGCCCGGGGCATGAAGCCGGCGGCGTCGCCGAGCCCCTGCATGCCGGTGGAGGTGGTCACGCAGGGCACGCCGAAGCGCAGGCTCTCCAGCACCTTGCCCTTGACTCCGCCGCCGAAGCGCAGCGGCGCCACCGCCACGCGCGCGGCGCGGTAGTACGCGGCCAGCCGCTCGTCGCTGACGTAGCCGGTGACCTCGACCCCGTCGCCCGCCAGCGCCTGCACGTCCGGGTGCGGGTTGGAGCCGACCAGCAGCGTCCGCACGCCCGGCATCCGCTCGCGGATGCGCGGCAGTGCCTCGCGCACGAACCAGCAGGCGGCGTCCACGTTCGGCGGATGCGCGAAGCCGGCCACGAACAGGATGTCGCGGCGGTGCTCCGGGCCGGGCACGTCGGCCTCGTCGAGCGCCTCGTAGGCGAACAGCGGCACGGTCTCGGCCACCGCCGCGCCGCCCTGCGCCTGCAGCCACGCGCGCACGTGCGCGGTCTCGTCCGACGAGGGGTACAGGATCACGTCCGAGCGCCGCCACAGGTCGTGCTCCATCGCGCGGAAACGCTCGGCCTCGGCCTGCAGCGCCGAGTCCGGCTGCAGCTTCAGCTGCTCGAGCAGGCGCAGGTGGTGCACGTCGTGGCCGTAGTACACCACCCGGGCCCGGCTGTGCCGGCGCACCGCCTCGATGAAGTTGACCGACACGTGCGGCCGGTTGAGCACCACCGCGTCCAGGTGGCGGCCGTGCTCGCGCACCCAGGCCTCGAACCGGCCCCAGTGCTCGTCACCATAGATGACCTCCACGCCCAGCTGCTGCAGCGGCGCGGTGTAGGCCGGGTCGCGGCGCAGGTTCTCCGGCCAGAACGCCACCTGCCAGCCCTGTTCGACCAGCGTGCGCAGCACGTGCCAGGTGGCGCGGGAGCCGGCGTCGCGGTCCGGCTGCGGCACGTAGTGGTCCACCACCAGCGCGTGCCGGCGCCCGCGCGAGCGGTCGCGGGCCAGGAACACCTCCTGGCCGTTGGCGAAGTGCCCGGCCTGCAGCGTCGGCAGCCAGCGTTCGAGGAACTTGCCGCGATTGACGGCCTGGTAGGCCTTCACGCCGGAGGACTCGTCGGTGCCGCTGGACACGCCTTCGTGGTGCACGACCACCGACGCGGGCTGCAGGTACACCTTCAGGCCCATCCCGCGCACGCGGAAGGCGATGTCGGTGTCCTCGTAGTACGCGGGCGCATAGCGCTCGTCGAAGCCGCCCAGCGCCTGGAACACCGACCTGCGCAGCAGGATCGACGCGCCGGACACGTAGTCGGCCTCCTTGAGGTAGTTGTAGGCCGGCTTGCGCGGGTCGTCCAGGCGCCCGTAATTCCACGCGCTGCCGTCGCTCCAGACGATGCCGCCGGCCTCCTGCAGGCGCCCGTCCGGGTACACCAGCTTGGAACCGGCCAGACCGGCGTCGGCGCGCTCGAACACCGACACCAGCGCGTCCAGCCAGCCCGCGGTGACCTCGGTGTCGTTGTTGAGGAAGCACACGTATTCGCCGCGCGCCAGCGCGGCGGCGCGGTTGCACGAGCGCACGAAGCCGAGGTTCTCGGGGTTCTCGTGGTAGCGCAGGCCGGGCACGGCGCGCAGCGCGCCGATGGCCGCGTCGCCGGACGCGTCCTCGGCCACGATCACCTCGTACGGAACCGCGGGCGGATGCGCCAGGATCGAGCGCAGGCAGGCGGCGGTGTACGGCAGGTTGCCGTAGGTGGGGATGACCACCGAAACGGTCGGCGCGGGATGTTCGGGGAACGCGAGGTCGCCGACGTCCATGTCGCGCACGGCCGGCGCGGCGGCACGCGGCAGCGGCTCGGCGGCCGCGGCGCGGCGCAAAAGCCAGCGCCGGGCCAGCGGGCGCACCGGCGCCAGCCACGGCGAGCGGGCCAGGCCGGAGGCACGCAGCGATTCGGCCACCGCGTGCCAGTCGCCGCGCGCGAGCTTGGCGGCGAAGCGCAGCGGCCGGGTCAGGGCCCACGAGCGCGAACCGAGCACGGCACGCAGCTGCGCCTGCGCGGCGTCGCGTGCGTCCACCACCTCGCGCTGCGCCGCGGCCAGGCCCTGCAGGCCGGCCGCCACGCTCTGCGGCGAGGCGGTGTCCACCGGCGTTTCCGGCAGCGTGCCCAGCGGTGCCACCGCCTGGCGCCACGCCGCGACCTGCGCGTCCAGGTCCAGCGCCCAGCGCGTGCGTTCGTCGTACTCGGCCTGCAACGCGCCCAGGCGCTCGGTCGCCTCGCGCCGGGCGGCGTCCAGTTCCAGCGCCCAGCGCGTGCGTTCGGCATAGTCGCGTTGCAGCGCGGACAGCGCCTCGCGCGCCTGCTCCAGCTCGACCTTGCGGCGCCGGCCTTCCTGCAGCTCGGCGTCGGCCTCGCGCAGGCGCTGCTCGGCGTCCAGGCGGCCGTGACGTTCGCGCGCCTCCACCTCGGCGTAGCCGTCCAGCGCCGGCGCATACAGCGCCTCGGCGCGCCCGTATTCCTCGCGCAGCGGCCGCAGGGCGGCCCAGGGCGCACCCGAACCCATCGCGTCGAACATGCGTTGCGCCAGATCGGCGCGGTCGCCGGCCGCGGCGACGTGGTGGCGGTCGCCGGCGGAGACGAAGTCGCCCAGCGCGGCCTCGAGCGCCACGTCCGGCAACGGCACGTCGACCTCGGCGAAGGCCTGGCGCAGCGCCGCCGGGGCGTCCTCCAGCAGGCGCGCGTAGGCCAGCACGGTCCTCGGCACCTCGCGGCTGTCGGCCTCGGCATCGAGCAGGTGCTGGATCCACAGCAGGCGCGAGAGCGCATCCGGCCACTGGTTGCGCGCGGCCAGCGAGGCGGCCACTTCCTGCGGGTGCCGCAGCACGAACAGCGCGGCCGGGCGCACGCCCATGCGCGCCAGCACCGGCCACCACAACGGCAGCAGCCGGCACATGCGCGGGTCCTTCACCGCCCACAGCGGCGAGCCGCCGAACTCGGCGCGCAGCAGCGCCTCCAGCGCCGCGGAGGCTTCGGCCGCCGCCGCGCCCTCCAGCCAGCCCTGCGGCAGCGGCCGCGGGTCGTTCCAGCCGCGGCCCAGCGCGTGCAGCAGCCGGTCGTGGATGGCCACCACGCCGGCGTGTTCCCAGAAACCCTTGGGGTTGTCGGGCGCCGGCGACATCAGGTCGGTGCCCAGGTCCACGCCGGCCAGGCGCAACGCGCCGGTGACCGCCGAGGTGCCGCTGCGGTGCATGCCCAGGACCAGGAGCGCGCGCGGCTGCACCGCTCCCCCCGCGGGTGGGCGGGCCGGGTTCATCGACATGCGTGCGGAGGGGACCGGAAGTCTGCGGCGGCTGCCATGGAATCCTCGTTGAGGCGGTGGGCGCGGCCCGCGACCGGTCCGCCACCGCAGGCGTGACGCGGCCGGCGATTATAGCCGAGCCATCCTGACCGGCCCGGCACCACGCGGGCGCCGCGACCGGGCGCAAGGCCCGCCGGACAGCCGTTGCAGGCGAAGGCAACGCCGCAAGGCGCGGCACGCCGGCAGGCCACACGCCCCCCGGCGCTCGCCGGCGAGGCCGGCTCCTACCGGGCCTCGGGCGTCTGCCGCATGCGGGGCCCGGTCACCAGCGCAGGCCGTAGCGCAGGCCGGCCTGGCGCATGCGCCGGCGCAGCAGCCGTTCCAGCAGCCATCGCACCGGCGAGCCGTCCGGCAGCGGGCCCTGCCCGCCCTCGAACACGCGGCCGAACGCCGGCATCGCCGGCGGCTCGGGCAGGTCGAGGAAATCCCAGACGCGGCGCATCGTCGCCTCCGGCGCGCCGGCCAGGTCCTCGTTGCGCAGCAGCAGCACCTGCGCCGGCGGGAACGCCGCGTACAGCGTGTCCAACTGCCGGGCGTAGTCGCCGCGCGCCAGGTACGAATGGCGGCGCAGCGGCGAGTCCTGGGCGAAGTCGTCGCGATGCCCCGCCAGGCGCCAGGGCTCGAACAGGGCCGCGGCCCATAGCGGCCAGGCCTCGTGGCCGCGGCCGCGCTCCATCCGGTAGTGCGAGACGGCGCGGTCCACCGGATGGCGCAGGATCAGGATCCAGCGCATGGCGGGGTTGTAGCGCGCGATCCGGTGGACCAGCCGCGGATGGAAGCAGTAGATCGGCGTGGCGTCGCCGTGCAGCGCCGCGCCCGCGTCGCCGGGATAGTGCGGCGCATAGCGGCGGTCGACGGCCTCCGCGTCCCAGGCCTCGTCGAAGTCGGGCGCGTCGAACACGTGCGCTTCCTTGCCCGCGGGCAGGCGTACCCCGGGGTGCTGCCCGAGGAAGCTGGCCAGCGCGCTCGTGCCGCCCTTCTGCACGCCGCCGACGAGGAAGCGCACCCGCGGGCTCATCCGCCCGCCCCGCGCATGCGTGCCAGCAAGGCATCCACGTCGGCATCCGAGTACCACGTGCGCCACGCGCCGCCATCCTCGTGCAGCCGCCGCGCCAGGCGTTCGCACTGCTCCACCGAGTACAGGCGGCTGGCGTTGCGTTCGCTCAGCGGCTGCGGCGGAAGCTCCAGGCCGAAGGCGGCCGCCAGCGCGCGGCCGCCGCTGGCCACCACGTCCTCGTAGGCCAGCACGCGCCGCGGCGGCAGGGCGTCCCGGTAGCGGCCGAACAGCCAGTCCAGGATCAGCAGTTGCCGCGCGACGCGGTCGGGCTCCGCGTCCAGGCGGCCCGCCAGCGCCGCATCGAAATGCTCGCCCGCCGGCAGGCGCCCCTGCGACACCGGCAGGTCGACCGAATGCCAGGACGCCAGCACCGCCAGCGGATTGCGCACGACGGCGCAGGTGTCCAGGCGCGATGCGAGTTCGGGCAGCAGCGCGGTGAAGGCCGCGTTGTGCTTGACCACCAGGGTGAAACCCGGGGGTGGCGGCGCCTCCAGCCGGATGCGGCCGCGCTCGGCCTCGCGGCGCCGGCTGCCGTCGGCGGCGCGCTGGCTGGCGAAGGGGTTGTCCGGCACGCGGCCATCCACCTGCTGGCTCCAGGCGGTGCCGTCGGCCAGCAGCGACGCGCGCGAGTCGGCGTAGAAGGCCTCGATTTCATCGAGCGCGGCAGCGCGCTCGCGCGGCAGACGCGCCACCTCCATCGGCTCGAACAGCGCCACGGTCCGCAGCGCGCGGCCGAGCAGGTGACAGCACAGCGTGGTGCCGGAGCGTGGCACCCCGGTCAGGGCCAGGTTGCGTCCGTTCATGCCCGCATTTCCCCCAGTACCGCGGCGAAGGCCGCGCGCTCGGCCGCCGGCGCGTGGCGCAGGGCGGTGGCGTGGCCTTCGCCGACCAGCCGCCGTCGCAATTGCGGCTGCGCCACCAGGCCCTCGACCGCCGCGGCCAGCGCTTCCGCGGTGGCCGCCGGCATCAGGCAGTTCACGCCGTCGGCCGCGTACTCGGCGCTGCCGACGCAGGGCGGCATCACCAGCGGGCGCCCCAGCGCCATCGCCTCCAGCCCGGGCAGGAAGAAGCCCTCGCTCGCGTGCGGCAGCGGCACCGCGACCCTGGCGCGCGCCATCGATGCCAGGTAGGCCTCGCGTGGCAGCCATTCCTCGTGGAGCTCGACGCGATGCCCGCGGTCGCGCAGGGCGGCGGCCAGCCCGCGGCCCAGCTCCGGGTTCTTGAGCGCACCGATGAAGATGCCCTCCCCCTCGCCCGCCTCCTGCGCCAAGGCGTCCGGCAGGCGCAGCGCCGCCGGGATCACCCGCACGGGCCCCGTCACGCGGCCGGTGGCCAGGATCGCATCGGCCACCGGCCGGCTCACGCACACGCGCCAGGCAGGGCGGTCCAGGAAGCCGTGCAGCGGCAGCGCCGGATCGGCGTGGCGCACGTGCTGCACCAGGTTGACCACCGGCCGGCGGCCATCCAGCGCGCGCGGCAGCGCCTGCCAGTCCATGCCCGCCAGGAACAGCACGTCGGCCCGCTGCGGCCGCCACTGCGGCTCGATCCGCTCCGGCACCGCCATCCAGGGGTTGCCGTGGCCGCGCAGCGACCCCTCGGCCAGGTACACGCGCGCATCCCAGCCCAGAGCCAGGGCGTGGTTGAAATAGTCCCAGACCTTGCCATGCCCGCCCGTGTAACCGCGGAAATCGCGGTGGAACAGCATTCGCCGGCCGCTCATGCGACGCGGGCCTGGACCGGGTCCACGCGGATGTCCATGGGCACCGGGAACAGCCCGGTGAATCGCTCGCGGCTGTCGTCCACCACTTCGAACGAAAGCCATCCCTCCTGCCGCGACAGCACGGTGGTGCGCTCGATCGCCGGTGCGTCCACCACGCGCGTGCGGATGCGGTAGACGCCCTGCTGGAACGCGGCGTCGAAGGCGATGCACACGCGGACCGTGCCCTCTCCCGGCGGCAGCGCCACGCGTCGCCCGGTCAGTTGCAGGCCGCGGCCGTCGAGCACGTCGAAGATCAGGCAGGGATGGGCGATGTCGGCGCGGCGCCGCACGTCCAGCACCGCCTCCAGCCGGGCGCCATGCTGCACGCCCACGTGGCGCACGCCGTTGAGCGCGGCCTGCACCACGCAGGCATCGTCCAGCCCGTAGCCGCCGTCGATGCGGGTGAGCGACCCGGCGCGGCGGTCCTGCTGCGCCTGCAGGGCGCGCTTGTGGGTGCGATGCAGGTACTCGGTGATGACCTCGTCCGGCAGCCCCTCCAGCACGATGCGGCCCTTCTCCAGCAGCATCGCGCGATGGCAGAACGCCTTGACCGCGTTGAGGTCGTGGCCCACGAACAGCAGCGTGGTGCCGCGCCCGAGGATCTCGTCGATGCGTGCCATCGCCTTGGCCTGGAACGCGGCGTCGCCGACCGCCAGGGCCTCGTCCACGATCAGGATGTCCGGGTCGGTATGCACCTGGACGGCGAAGGCCAGGCGCAGGGCCATGCCCGAGCTGTAGGTCTTCACCGGCTCGTCGATGTACTCGCCGATGTCGGCGAAGGCGACGATGTCGTCCATGCGCTCGCGCACCTGGGCGGGCGTGAGGCCGAGGATGGCGGCGTTGACGCGCACGTTCTCGCGCCCGGTCAGTTCGGGGTTGAACCCGGAGCCCAGCTCCAGCAGGGCCGCCACCCGCCCGTTGACCTCCACGCTGCCCTCGCTCGGTTCCAGCACGCCCGCCACGATCTGCAGCAGGGTGCTCTTGCCGCTGCCGTTGTGGCCGACGATGCCGAGCGCCTCGCCGCGCCCGAGTTCGAACCCGACCCCGGAAAGCGCCCGGTGGTAGTGCACGCGCGCCTCGGCATGCCGCCGCAGCCAGCGCGACAGGGGCGCCACCGGCCGCAGCCATCCGGCGGCCCGGTGCAGCAGCGGCACGTACAGGCGGCTGGCGGGCGTGGCCCACAGGCGGTAGGTCTTGCCGACATCGCGCACGCGCAGTGCGGGCAGGGCGGCGTCGGAGGCGTCGGGGCGGGTCATCGCGCCGGAAGGATACCGGCGCCGGCTTAACAATGCATTCACCACGGAATCCGGCGGGAATCGCACGATATGGCGCCCCGCGATGGGGCATCATTGGTATTCCTCTCATCCGGATAGACCATGTCATCCCCATTCCTGAAGCATTCTTCCCTTGCCGCCGCCATCGGCCTGCTGTTCATTGCCGCCACCGGCGTCGCCGCCGAAGGAAACAACCCCGCGCCGGACAAGCCGGCCGCCACGGCGCCCAAGCCGTTGTCTCCGGCCGAGCGCGAGAGGCTGCTCGCCGTGCGCCAGTACGCGGAATTGCACGACATGCTGGCGCTCGACTCCCGCTGCCACTGGCTGGACCCCGTGGGCCGCGCCGCCATCGAGGCCACCGCGAACGAACGCCTGGCCTGGTATGTCAGCCGTGGGTGGGACCAGACCGAGGCCGTGACCGCCGCACGCGATGCCGTGGCACGGCGCGCCGGCCAGGCCTGCAACGACGAAGCGGGCGGCAAGCTCGGCAAGGCCGTGCAGTTCGGCGCCTGGCAGATGCGCGTCACCTGGGCGCTTCGCGGGGCCGCGATGCTGCCGGGCAAGGACAAGCCGGCCTGGTTCGCGGGCAAGAGCAGCGTGAGCCAGCACCGCACGGCGCTGGAAACGGCAGCGGCAGGCATCGAAGCCTTCAATCCCGAGCCCGTCGCCAAGGCCAAGCCGGCCATCCTGCAGGCCGTCCAGGACATGCTGCCGGTCCGCTGCAAGTCCGCGGAAAAGGGCTGCCCTCCGCCGCCCCGGGACGCCCGGCAGGCGGCCTACGCCGAGACCTGGGTCCGGCAGGCGGAGCTGTTCGCCGACACCCTTGCCAAGGCGAAGGACAAGGTCGGCAAGCCGCCGCAGTAACGCAGCAAGCCGGCAAGCCCTCGCCGACATGCAACGAAGCCCGCGAACGCGGGCTTCTTTTTGCCCCGGCAACACCGGAGCGCGAACGTGCCGAGTGTCGAGCGGAAAAAAGAACGGGCGGCTTGCGCCGCCCGTTCCGATGGTGCCACCTGCGTTGCCGCAGGTCCGACCAGAGCCGCCCTTACGGGTTCAGCTGGGAGGTCGGGGTCAGCCACTCCTCGCCGTCCCACTTCTCCGGGGTCAGGTTGGTGACCACGCCGTCCTGGTGACGGTTCAGGGCCGAAGCCTTGAAGTTCGAGCACTCGGCGGTGACGCGGACGTACCACTTGCCGGTGCCGTCGCCGAACGAGCCGGCAGCCTTCGAGGAGCCGTTCTCCAGCTCGTCCGAGTTCAGCTGGATCGAGGCATGCGGCTGCAGGGTCAGGGTGACCTGATCGCTCAGCAGACCGGCGTCGTCCTTGGCGTCGATCACGACCGGGCAGACCTGCGCGTTGTTGTTGGTCAGGCGCAGGAACGACTGGGCCGTGGAGTTGCCACCCGGGTTGACGTTCTGGAAGATCAGGGTGGTGCCGTTCAGACGCAGCGGCAGCAGGCTGATGTTCCACGGAGCCGGGTTGACGCGCTGGGTCGGCAGGTCGTAGTCCAGAGCAACGGTGCCGCTCAGGGCCTGCGGGTTGATCTCGACGTCGTCGTGCGCCTGGAGGCAGACGTACAGGTTGGCACCCGGGGCGATCGGCGGGGCCGCGGTGACGCTGTTCCAGAGGGCGCTGGTGGTGGCCGAGGTGAACACCAGGGCACCGCCGTCGAGCGCCGCAGCGGCGTTCACGAAGGTGCCGGCGCCGCCGACCTTGTCGCACGCGGGCGACGCGTCGAGCCACGCATTCGCGCCGGCGAAGACACCCAGGTCGCTACCGGAGACCTTCACGGTGAAGGTGGCGGTGTTGACGATGTTGTACTCCGGGTCCAACGCGGTGGCGTTGAAGTTGTTGATGTAGGTGCCCGGAGGGTTAGCGCCGACACCGGCGGTCTCGAGCGCGCGGGTGATGTCGACGTTGAAGCCGCCGGCATTGAACACGTCGCTGTCGGCCGCGCCAACAACACCGAAGGTGGAGAACAGGGTCTTGCGCGGATCGGCGCCGA
>Ga0182792_1002006_pt1 | contig 15212 bp, 3 predicted proteins | sample Passage237B_FD_130497 | JGI IMG/M metagenome (GOLD analysis project Ga0182792, IMG submission 130497) | Cellulose adapted compost microbial communities from Newby Island Compost Facility, Milpitas, CA, USA - Passage2 37B (version 2) (version 2) ...
CGTCGGCAGATTGGAACGCGAGCGCGGCGCGTTTGTAGATCAGGACGGGGAGACGCGGATGGTTGGGGATATCCCCGGCGTCGCCGAAACGAAACGTAAGGAGTTCGGGTGCGGCGGCCATGGGCGCAAACGTGAACCGTTGTTTTCGGCGCGCAAACGGTCGCGGCGACGGATCAGCCGAGGAGATTGCGCAGGGCGGCGAGGTATTTTTCCTGCGTGCGCGCGACGACGTCGGCGGGAAGGCGCGGCGCGGGCGGCTTCTGGTCCCAGTTGATCGCGAGGAGATGATCGCGGACGAATTGCTTGTCGTAGCTGGGCGGCGACATGCCGGGCGCATAGCTGTCGGCGGGCCAGTAGCGCGAGGAGTCGGGCGTGAGGACTTCGTCGATGAGGAAGAGGTTGCCCTGCTCGTCGGTGCCGAATTCGAACTTGGTGTCGGCGAGAATCATGCCGGCCTGGCGCGCGCGGTCATGGCCGAATTGATACAGCGCGAGGCTGATGGATTTCACCTTCTCGTAGAGAGCGGCGCCGATGGCGGCGGCGCCTTGGGCGTCGTCGATGGGCTCGTCGTGCTGGCCCTTGGGAGCTTTGGTGGTCGGCGTGAAGATCGGTTCGGGGAGGCGATCGGCTTGGCGCAAGCCGGCGGGCAGGCGGACGCCGCAGACGGATCCGGATTTCTGATACGCGCTCCAGCCGCTGCCGATCAGGTAGCCCCGGGCGACGCATTCGATGGTGAGCGGCTTGAGTTTGCGGACGACCATGCTGCGAAGCTGGAGGTCGCGGGGGAGCTGATACTTGTTGGCGAGAAGATCGGCTTGGTGGGGCAGCAGGTGGTTGGGGATGAGGTGGCTGGTTTGCGAGAACCACCAGTTGCTCATCTGGGTGAGGATGGCGCCTTTGCCGGGGATGCCATCGGGGAGGATCACGTCGAAGGCGGACAGCCGGTCGCTCGCGACAAGGAGGAGGGCGTCGCCGAGGTCGAAGATTTCGCGGACCTTGCCGGAGGCGATGCGAGGGAAGGGAAGGTCGATCGAGGTGACCGCTTGCGAAGGGAGGGCGGCGGCGATTTCGGCGAAGGTCATTGGGTGGGTTTGCCGCGAAAGGGAGAAGGAGCGAAGCGAAATTTTGGGTGCGAGATGGATGAAATTTGGCCTTGCACGGGGGGAGTCGCACCGTAGCGTGCCCGGCTCCGCGGTTAGTCCCCATCGTCTAGCCCGGTCCAGGACACCACCCTTTCACGGTGAGAACCGGGGTTCGAATCCCCGTGGGGACGCCATGGAAAATGCCGCCAGTAATGGCGGCTTTTTTGTTTTATTATAGAGGAATCGGAACGTCTCAGGGAATGAGGGGGGCGGACTGGGCGAAGATGGACACGAGGCAGCCATCGCAATTATGACGCAATCAAATTGCACATTGTTTTGACGGTTTAGTGCAATTGTTGGTCAATTGCGATGCTTCCAAGCTTCCCTCGCTGTTCATGGGTATTCCTGCTTTTTGCAGATGAGCTCTCTATCCCTGCCGAATTTCCGCTCTAGTCTAGGGGTGATTCGGAGCAGTGTGCTAACGGGCGTCGATGCGTGGATGCGAGGGTGCATTCATGAATGTTCGTATAGCGTTCGCATGGCTCTACGCGTTGTTGCTGGGAGTTCCGGCCGTTCCAGCGTCCCAATCCGAAAGTGAGCGTCTAAACACGGATCCGGAGCTCGAGGAGATCGAAACCCTTTTCCGGCCCGCCCCCCGGGGTGGCCGTGATCACCGAACGAATGGAGGGGCGTCGCAAGGGGGCGCTGCTTCCGAATTGAGAGCTGCCGCGAACAAAGCGAAAGCGGTGCGCTTGAGATACCCACAGGGGCATTCACGAGCGGCGCAAGCGAGGAGGTTGGAGGCCAAAGCGCTTCTAAACGCCGCGCTAATGGGAGACTCGGGCGTGACGGAGGAAGCGGTCGCGATAGCCGAAGAGGCGCGTAAGGATACAACATTGCCAATCGGGGAGCGGTTTGAATTGGCCAAATTGAGAGAGCTCGTTCGGTCGCGGGAATTTATACATGATGCAGGGCAACTACGCTCCCAGCGTGAACGATCGGCGAAGCGTCTGATTGAAGAGTTCCCGAATGAAGCCGGCGGATATGAGGCGCTCCTCCGGGAGGCCGAGAATCAACCTGAGGGAGAGAAGGCTGCGTCGCTCGCGAATGAAATATTGGCTTCGGCCGCACCTCCCCACGTGAAGGAGGCGGCGCAGACGCTGGCAGAAAGATATGCTTTGATTGGGCAATCGTTTCGCGAAATCGCGAGTGAGGCACTGGGGGCGGACAGCCCTATAGTTGCCGCGGGTGGAGGACCGACGATCATATATGCTTGGGCGACTTGGAGTCCTGGTGCGATTGCATTTGCCAAACAGCTATCGCAGACTGCTCCGGCGGGAGCGGTGCTTGTCGGCGTATGTCTGGACGTAGATGTGGAGGCTGCGCGTTCGGCCGCTGCCGCCACCGGCCTCCCAGGCCAACTGGTATTCGATGCACAAGGTGTGGAGGGCGTCTTGGCTCGGAGATTGAAGCTCACGGCAGGAATGCCGGTATACCTGACCGACCGACACGGTTCGATTAAAGACGTCGCGGCCGAGCGGGGAGACATCGTCGCAAAACTGGACTCGGTCATCCGCTGAGTGCTGCAGTAATATGGACACGCCCGCATTGCTGACGATGAGCGAAAAATCCGTCAGCCTCTCGAAGGTCGGAGAACGAACTTGCGCTGACACTGAAGTCGGCGTCGAGCCTAACAATATAGGGAGATTAATCTCATCAAGAGAGCCATCATTTGCCGACGGTGGCTTCATAAATGCTAAGACAAATATACGATTTATCGTTGGGGTCTTTGCTTTGCTTGCCGACGCCAATATGCCCGTCATGTCCGCGCACGGAAGTGGAGGGACGGTTACTGTAGATGGGCAATATTACGTTCATACGTTCAAATCCAACGGGACCTTTGCGCTTGATGAAACAAAGGGTAGTCGACAGCTCGAAATCTTCGTTTTGGGTGGTGGCGGCAGTGGCGGTGTAAATTGGGGTGGTGGCGGAGGGGCGGGCGGCTACATTCATACGACCGTCAATGCCGCTAAGGGACAGAGTTTCAATGTGGTCGTTGGAGCCGGCGGGGCCGTTCAGACGGAAAAGCTTCCTGGTAACAACGGAAAACCTTCCAGTTTTGGTTCATATACCGCACCGGGTGGTGGTGGCGGCGCCACCCAGAACGGTGGGCCAGGTGGGAACGGAGGGGGCGGAGGCGGCGGCGCTGGATCGTGGCAGGCGTCCACCGGTTTCTATCCTGGTGGTAGCGGGACTCAGGGCGGCTACAATGGGGGAAATGGCATAGCCCTCAGAGCCTCCGCCGGAGGGGGCGGGCTGGGCAGCGTCGGACAAACCGCCTCCTCCCTGAGTATGGGCGGAACCGGTGGCGCTCCGCGCACTTTTTATGGGGTCGATTACGGTGGCGGCGGCGGCGGAGGTGGCGACTGGGGCGGCTGGTCCAGCGGCGGCGGCGCGGGAGCTGGTCGTGGAAGCGGAGGGAATAGTTCTGCAGGTAAATCAGCCAACAAAGGAGAGGATGCTCTTTCGAATACCGGATCCGGTGGTGGCGGCGGCGGTGCTCACAGTGGGTGGGGAGGTGCGGGAGGCTCAGGTATCGTGATTGTTCGATATCTTAAAAATGTCCCCCCGACGGTGAAGTTTCATACCGATCCACCGGTGCCGCTATATAAGGGAGCCTGGTTTCCCGTCAGGGCGACCGGTAATGATGACGACCATAATCTGGGTGGAGTATGGGTTGAATACAGCGTGAATGGCGGCGAGTGGCAGGCCCTGGCTTATGATCCGGCAAGCGGAGATAACGGAAATGGCTGGGAGGCTACTACCAACAATAACAGCGTCCTCGCGGGGCCGCCGGGAACGCGATACGTCTTCAGGTGTTACGCGTGGGATCAGGCCGGGGCGAACAGCGGCTGGCGATATTCTGATACATACACCGTAGTGGATAGGCCGGGAAGCGGCACCTTTACAATCGCGGGTTCTCCAACCAACGCTTCTATCTCATTCGGCCAAGCGGTTACGATCGCTTCGTCGGTGACGGATCCGGACGGCAACATGACCGTCCATTCGTTTTGGTGGGATCAGGGAAACGGAACTCGCTGGACGCACCCGTTCTTAGAGTGGAATGCGCCAGCGAACCGTGACGGGTGGTATAATCTTAATCTCGGGAGCAACGGCTATGATGCGTCGGGCGGCTCATCGACACGGAGCTTCGATTTTCGCCCGGTTCGGGCTGCAACGTATGCATTCCACAATGTGGTCGCCGATCCCGTCAACTGGGTCGGCGTGGGCGCGTCGGTTCTTTATCTTACCGTGGGCAAGGCCATGCCTCAGATCAATGGCTGGGTGAACCAGTCTCGCACCGGGACGGGGACGTTTCCGTCGGCCTTTAACGTCTCGTTGGCGAATCCATATTCGACGGCGGTTTCCGTGCCAACCGGTGCTTTGACCTATACCGTGATCGGCGCATCGGGGCCAGGAGCTTCGCCGACCAGTGGTGTGGTTGGGCCCGGAACGAACTTTACCCCGGGAACCTATACAATTCGTTGCAGTTATCCGGGCGATGGCAACTATCACGCGGTAAGCCGGGACGTGACGTTCACCGTCGCCAACCGAGCTCCGACGGCATCGCTGTCAGTCAATAAAACCGCCGCGTTGGTCGGTGAGTCCGTGACAGTGACCATGACCGTGAGCGACCCGGATGGTAACCTCGATTATACCAATCTTTGGGTGCAGACTCCCGCCCTTGGCTGGCGATGGATCCGCGCGGACAACACGGTCGTCACCGGTGGATCCTTGACTCGTGCCAATTCGAGCACAGCGTATGGCGCATCGGGGACGTTCACTCGCACCTTTACGTTCACCGGCGCACAGGGAGTGGGGACGTATCGGTTTATGCTCGCGGCCGTCGATGTTGCAGGGGCTCGGACCGATGCATCTGCGCAACCGACGGTGGCGGTGTCGAAAATCACGCCTGGGATCAACGTGTCTTTGCCCGGCTCGGTGGTCTATGGAGCGTCGTTGCCGGCTTGGGCCTCCAGCTCGGTATCGGGATCGTTTAGTTATAGTCCCGCGGTAGGGACCGTGCTGGGCGCAGGCACGCACACGGTAACGGTCACATTTACTCCGAGCGATCCCACCACATATAATAGCGCGACGAAGACGGCGACATGGGTGGTCGCCAAGGCGCCGCTTACGGTGAAAGCGAACAACGCCGCCAAGGTCTATGGAGCCGCGAATCCTGCGTTCACCGCGACTTATACGGGATTTGTCAATGGCGATACGGCTTCCGCAGTTGCCGGCGTTCCCGGCTTCAGCACGACGGCCACGGCGGCGTCAGGCATAGGTTCCTACCCGGTCACTCCATCTGTTGGGACATTGGCGGCTGCGAACTACGTCTTCGCGACATTCCAGCCGGGCACGCTGACGATTTCTCCGAAGGCGGTCAGCTTCGATTTTACCAATACGAGTTTTGTTTACGATGGCGGCCAAAAGGCCCCGGTCATTGGCAATCCAAATGGAGCGACCTATACGGTCTCCGGAATCACCTCGGCCACGGATGCCGGGAGCTATAGTTTCACCGTTACCGCGAATGGAAACTATACGGGATCGTCCACCTGTTCGTGGTCCATCGGGCGAAAACCGGTAACGTTTACCTTCAGTAATCTGGAATTCTTCTACGACAACACTCCGAAGGCGCCTACTATCCACAATCCGCACGGGGCGACCTATGATGTTTCCGGCGTTCGCACGGCGGTTGTGCCCAATAGTTACTCGTTCACGGTTAACGCGACCGGGAATTTCATTGGTTCCGCAACTTGTAATTGGGCGATCGGCTGCTGCCCCGCTGACGTCTTCCTGGGAAGCTTGAACCACACTTATGATGGCACGCCCAAGGCCGCGACCGCTACGACGCAACCGGAGGGGTTGAACGTGGTGTTTACGTATGATGGGTCTTCCACTCCGCCGACGGACGCCGGGAGTTATAGTGTAATCGCGAATGTTGCAGATAGTCCCGACCCGTCACGTGAGGATCCGGCTGCGGTGTTCATCGGGCACGCCGAGGGGACCTTGGTGATCGCCAAGGCCGACCAAGCTCCGCTGGTATTAAGCGCCGACACCACGCAAACCCATGGGAGCACCCAGACGCTGTCGACATCCGGCGGATCGGGCACCGGCGCTGTCACTTTCGAAATTGTGGCGCAGTCCCCCGCAAGTTCTGTTTCGATCTCCGGCGCGGTGCTTTCGGTGAATAGCGGGACGGGATGGGTGGATGTGCGGGCCAGAAAAACGGGCGATGCGAATTACAATCCATCCTCGCCGTCCGACACCGTGCGCGTAACCTTCGCGAAAGCCTCTCAAAACTCGCTCGCGGTCGTCGCGAGCACTCCGCAAATCTTCAATACAAATCAGAGTCTTTCGACGACGGGGGGTTCTGGTTCCGGCGATGTCAGTTATTCGATTGTGGAGGAATCCGCACCGGGCGTCGCCCTTCTTTCGGGGCTGAACAATCAAACCCTCACCGCTGCGACGGGCACAGGCTGGGTGAAGGTTCGGGCAACGAAGGCCGGCGACGCCAACTACAACTCCATATCTTCGGCGCCAACCACGATCGCCTTTGCAAAGGCTGCGGCGACTCTCGCCTTTACGAATCTAAACCCGGTTTACGACGGCACGGAAAAGCAGCCCAGTGTGACGACTGCGCCGGAGTCGGGGTTGGCGGTTCAGTTGACCTTCGACGGGCAGGCTTCGATGCCGATCAACGCTGGCGCCTATACGGTGGTGGGCACGATCAACGATCCCGACTACGCCGGCACGAAGACGGAAACGTTCACCATCCAAAAGGCTCCGGCGACGGTGGCCCTGAGCAGCCTGAACCATACTTACGATGGATCGCCGAAGTCGGCGACCGCCACCACCGCTCCCGCCGGGTTGACGGTGAACTTCACCTATGACGGAAGTCCAACGCCGCCGAAGGACGCGGGTAGCTACGTGGTGGTGGGGACGATCGACGCGCCGAATCATACAGGTAGTGCGACGGGGACGTTGGTGATCAACAAAGGGAACCAGGCCGCATTGACGCTTACGGCTACCTCGCCGCAGACGATGGGGACGTCTCAGACGCTGTCCGCCACCGGCGGTTCCGGCGGCGGCGCACTCAGCTATTCGATTGTCGCGCAATCGAGTTCGGGTGCGGCCTCGCTGGTCGGGGCTGTGCTCGTGCCGAACATCGGCACGGGATGGGTGGACGTGCGTGCCACGCGTGCGGGAGGCACGAATTATCACGATGTCCATTCCAACCTCGTGCGTGTGAACTTCGGCAAAGCCACGGCGACGATCACGCTGGGCAGCTTGCGTCACACTTACGACGGAGCGGTGAAAACCGCGAGCGCGACGACGACGCCTGGCGGATTGCCGGTCACGGTGAGTTATGGCCCGGGCAATCGGGTCGATGCCGGCAGTTATTCGGTGACGGCGGCCATTGCGACCAGCGATCCCAACTATACCGGGTCCGTGTCTGGAACACTCGTAATTGATCCGGCACCGCAGACGGTCTCGATCAGTGCGTCACCCGCTTCGGCTGCGTTTGGTCAGTCCATTAGGTTCGACGCGCATGGTGGAAAAAATGGCTACATCTGGGGCGGCGCTGCATCGGGAAGTGGATCCTCCGTCACCGTCACCCCCATGGCGGCAGGTCCCGTGACGGTGACAGCCCATTCTCCTGCGGGCGGAAACTACCTTCGCTCGAACGACGCCATCGGAGAAGCAATGGTCACGCGGGTTGTTCCCACGGGCACGTTTCCGGGAAAAACCGTGAATGGTCCTTACACACTCAAGTCGGCGGATCTTCAGGCGACATTTGCCCACCCGACCAACCCCGCGATGCCCCCGCCCACGGGCACACCCACCTATGAACCTGCCGCCGGCACCAAACTCAATGCCGGCACGCATACCATCACCGCAAGCTACCCAGGGGATAACAACTACGCTCCGACGACGGTCGCCGCGATCTTCGTAGTGAACAGGACGACGCCTGACATTTTTTGGAATCCCGCGCCTTTACGGTATGGCGAGGCTTACGGGCCGGGCCAACGCGGAGCGGTGGCGAAGGTCGGTGACCAGACGATTCCCGGCACCTTCACCTATACGCCTGCTCCGGGTAACATCGCCACGACCGTGGGAACAAAAGAGCTGCGCGTGCATTTCACGCCGGAGGACTCGGCTAATTACAACGCGGTTCTCGCCACCCGCACCATAACGATCGGAAGAGGCCTCCAAACCATCCGCTTCGAAAAGCCCGAGGACTGTCGATATGGCGGCGAAGTGCTCCTTACCGCCACTTCAAGTTCGGGGCTGTCGATCAACTACGACGTTTCAGGAGCTCAGCTCGTGGATGCCACGAGCAACAGTGGCGGCAAAGCGATCAAGGCAGACCGCCTCGGCACCGTGACCGTGACCGCGCGGCAAAGCGGGAATGAATACTACGAACCCGCCGATCCGGTCACGCATCAGTTCACTATCCAGAAGGCACTCCACACGGTCGAGTTTCCCGACCCGGCCACCACAGGATACGTGCTGCTCGCGAAGTCCACGGCCGGAATTCCCGTCAAGTATGAGTTAAGCGATGAGACGGGTGGATGGGTGATCAGGGATGTATATCCGATCGATCCCAATCTGCCGCCTTTCAAGCAGCTCGCGTTCACCGGATATCTCCCGAACAAGAACGTGCGGGTGACCGCGATCGCGGAGGATGAGTTTCATGAGAAAGCGACCGCAATCAGCCCCATGTTCAGCAGCAGTGGGCCGGATAGTTTCTGGATCACCCGGCCGGCCGATAAAGTCGTCGCCGCCCAAGGCTATCATCTGAGCTTCTACGCTCATCATTCGATTTCACCGGATGATTCGCAGATGCTGAAGTTGTTTGCCCGACACAATGGTTCGTCGCAATGGACCGAGCTGGGCAGCGGGTATTTCAACGCTCACGGGATTGTGAATACGGGGGTATTCATTGCTCAGGCGGGCACATGGGAGATCAAAGTCGTCAATGGACCGGACGCGAATTCGCCGGACTACTCGAACCACCGGTTGACGCTCACGGCGGTGAACGGCCAAGTGATCAACTTCCCCGACCGCCAGTGGTGCGTCGTCAACGAGGTATTCAATCTGGGAGCGACGACGACCGCTCCCGGCCTCTCTGTGACTTACCATGTCATCGAAGGCCCGGTGGAGTTTGTCACATCGTCGTCGATCAAGGTGACGAAGCCAGGACCGGTCACGATCGAGGCAAGGCAGAGTGGCAACTCCAGCTACGCTCCGGCGAAGTCGGTGAGGCGGACGTTTACCGCACTGTCGCCGCCGCAACTTACGATCGAAGAACCATTGTCCTACTCGATCGCAACTGGAATCCTCTCCGCCAAAGGGTGGGCCCTCGATTACGAAGATGGAGCTCCGATTCCGGTCACGCTCGTCATCGACGGTCAGAGCCACGATGTGGCCGTGGTGCAGGAGAGGCCTGACATCGCAGCCCAAGCGGCAGCGCAAGGCTGGTCGACGGGGAATGTCCTCAAGTGTGGATGGAAGATCGAGTTCCCCGTCGCTTCTCTCGCCGAGGGCCCTCATGATGTGGTTATCCGCGCGGTCGATGGTTCCGAGAATGTAGTCGAAAAAGGATTCACCCAGTTCATCGGTGGCACGCCGGTGGAAAGAACCGAGACGATCGTCTTTACCGAGATCGGACCGCGTGGTTTCGGCGAGGAATTTACGCTCGACGCGACCGCCACTTCCGGCCGCTTGATAGAATACTCGATCGAAGCCGGCCATGGTCTGGTCACGCTCTCCGGTAATCGTGTCACAGTTGGAAACTCACCCGGTGCGGTCACCATCCGGGCAAGTGTTCCCGCGAGTGCTGGCTATTCGGCGGCATCCGTCGAGCGCACCTTCTCGATTGCAGACGGCGATGGGGATGGAGATGGAGTGCCGGATTGGTGGGAGTGGCAGTTTGATATCGATGTGACTCCTGGATCCGACGCGAATGGCGATGGCGTCAAGGATATCGACGAATATCATCTCTGGCGTAATCCGAAGCAGGCGGGGGGCGGCCAGCCCAAGGATACGGTAACGACGATTTTGAACGTCACGGCCAAAGGAAGTGGTGTCGTGACGCTCAACATTGGCGGCGAGCCCCATAACTTTAGCTTCCTTGGAGCCGGTGATCAGTGGCAGGAGCCTTATCCTTTTGGCAACAACGTGAAAACGTTTGCCGAGATCAAGGCAAAGCTCGGTGACGAAACGGAGATCGCCGTTTCATGGCCGAGCACGATCTCCGACTTCATTATCAAGGCGGCGAAGTCTCCCATAGCGGCGAGCGAGCTGCGAACCCGCGTGGAGCTGATCGCCCGGGGATCGCAGACGCCGATCCACTTCGCCGATGCGATTTCAAGGAGCGAACTCGTGGGCGCCAACGGTGGCAACAAGATCGCCGTTCGCGCGATGGTGGAGGGAAGTCTGCCGTTTGGTTTCATGGATACATCCAAGCTCGAAGTGCAACGGCGCGTGAGATTCGGATTGGGAGGCACACGCTCGGGAGATGCAGCCGGGATGATCGTCTATAGCGCGGACAACTACGTCTTGGGCGGCGGTCTCATGAACTTCGCGATCGTGAAAGGGCCGGCGATGACCGACGTCCGCGAACACCTCTCGGACCCGAAGCGGTTCCAAGCCAGGGTGCCCGCCGGCTACGTCGATGTGTATCGGCTCCGCGATCTCATCACGATCGACTTCTATCCGGACGGAAACTACCCCGACGACGGGCCGTTCAAGAACTTCTCCGGTGCCACCCGCCTCGTTGGCTACCGCCTAGCCGGAGGCTTGATGGCGAAGACCGGCAGCATCAGGCAAACGAGCGGCGGCAACGAACTGCTGTTCGAATTCGAAAACGATCGCTCCGTGGGAGAGTCGCGCACCGATAGTGAAAACGGAGGTTACACGCTGCGACGTAGCTATGTCTCAACGTTCAGGCACTGGGGCTGGCGGAAGCCGTCTGCTGCTCGCGAAGGAATGACTTCCGTGAGATCCGAGATGACTCAGCAAATCATGTTCGGGAGCGGCAACAGTCCAGGCAATGTGTCCAACAATCCGATCTTCGTTAAGATTTATCGCCATCAAGGGCCCACGGATTCGGCTGGCATCCTTTCGCAGGAGGAGCACCAGTTCGGCGTGGGAGATACCGAACTGCGGTATGGCGCCACAGCGGTTTTGCGCGGGTCGGCTGCGGATCTGCAAACGGCCTCGCACCGCTTTACCAAGAGCCCTTCAACCGATCTCAGTCCGCCCACGACCGAGGTAAACGCCACCGGCGGGAAGATGGAGACCGAATATTTCACCGCTTCCAGAATTATTGGCGGCAGTTCCAACTTCGACGGGCATCCTGGCTTTGTCGCAGGCGAACGAAAGAAAGTGCGTCGGGGCTTCCTCGATGGAGGGCCTGACGCTGCCGACGCGATCGTCACCAGCTACACCTACAAGCACCACTTGGTCGATGGGCGAGCGGTGCCTGCGACCGAGATCACGAAGCAAGGGAATATCACGGTCGGCGACGTGATTTATGAATACCCCACGACGGGTGCCGGCCAGGTGATCATCAGGACTTTGGCGTTGCCGGCTCATGGTGCCACACGGCTGCCGACCACTCTGCGCGCCTACAGCCGCCGGCTCGCTAATCTGGATCTGCGCGACAAGCCCATTTCGCTCACTCGTCCGGATGAAACGCGGACGGTCTACAGCTATCGCACCTCGGGCGAGAATTTGATTGTCGCCGAGCTTCAAGGGAAAGCCGGTGGCGGCGTCACGCAGTTTGCCGGCACGACACTGCTCGAAACGCTCGATATGGATGCAAACCGCTCGACCGTGATCGAGCGCACCTTTGACAAGCACGGACGGCTGACCCGCGAAGAAAGCTATGTTTATCAAGGCAACTCGAACTTCACCTCGCTAGGCTCAGTCGTTTACGAACACGACGTTTTCGGCAATCTCACCAAGAAGACTCACAGCTCCGGTCGTGTGCTCTACGAGGCGAACTATGAAGGGTTCCGCAAGATATCGGAGACCGACGAGCAGGGGATCACCCTCACCTACACCTACGATGACTACAACCGGGTGAAAAAGGTGAAGCGGGCGGCCGCGGCGGATGGGGCAAACGTGATTGCTGAAACCACCACGACTTACACCTACGACCCGATTGGACGTCTGGAGAAAGAAGTCGTTTCTGCCGCCGGGGCTACCGAAACGCTCGAGTCGAGCTACACCTACGACACCGCCAACCGGCCGAAGAGCCGCACGGTCCCTGGTAATCTGACGACCATCATCTCCTACGATTCGGCGATCAAGACAACGACGACTCTGCCCGGAGGTGGCACGAAGATCGAAGAGGTTCACAAAGATGGCCGCGTGAAATCCGTCACCGGCACCGCTGTGTCGGACATGACGACCACCTACGCTTACGATGCGACGACGGGAAATCTAAAAACCACGCAAAACACGGCGGGGCAGTGGGCAACCACCGAGTCCGATTGGGCAGGTCGCACGGTGAGCGTTTCCACACCGACCTACGCCGGCACAATCAGGGTGGTCGGCAACACCTACACCGGAGCGTTGTTGACCAAACAGGAGACCAAAGTCGGCACCACAGCGATCACGCTACCGCGCCTGTTCCAATACGACAGCTATGCCCGACTCGTCCGTGAAGGGCTCGATGAAAACGGTAACGGAGTTCTCGATCCCTCGACGGACTACGAGGTGAAGGAATACGAGTGGTCTTACCAGACCGGTGCCCCGAATCACGCGGCGAACCTCTATCGTTACGAAGGCGTGAAGGTGTGGCCGTATGCCGGTGCAAACGCGTCCACATCGCGCTTCGCATCGCAAACCTACACGCAAGTGACCGGGCTCGGGCCCTCGACGATGGCACACGTGGTGTCCCTCGATTTCGACCAGAACATCACCGACAGCACGACCACCATCGACCGAGCCGGCCGAAAGGTGGTGGTGAGCACTACGACCACGGGAACGACGGCCACGCTGCAGGAAGTCAGGTTGAATGGCCTCCCGATCAAATCGGTCAACGCGCAGGGCCACGCGACGCTTCAGACCTACGACGCGCTTGGTCGCCTCGAGGCGATCGATGATCCCCGCATTGGACCGACCAGTCACGAGTATCACTCCGACACGACGCTGGTGGAATCCATCACAGGGCCCGACCTCCGCACGACGCAGTATGGTTACGACGCAGCCGGACGCGTGATCTCCCAGATCAATCCGGACGGAAAGACCGCCTATTTCCAATACGACGCGGCGGGCAATCTCACGCACCAGTGGGGCGAGACGGTGAACCCCGTGAAATACGTTTACAACGACCTCGGCCAAAAGACGGAGATGCACACTTACCGCTCCGGAAGTTGGACGGGGAGCACGCTCCCGAGCGGTTTCGCCAGCAGCGGCGACAAGACCACGTGGACCTATCAATCGGCCACCGGTCTTCTCACGGAGAAGAAGGATGCCGTGGGCGCAACGACCTCCTTCGAATACACCGATCTTGGCCAGATGAAGAAACGCACGGATGCACGCGGTTGGGTGACGAATTATGAATACACGGACGCGCGGAAATTGCTGACGAAGGTGGTCTATACCGGCACGGCCGCGACTTACACGACCGACGTGAGCTACACCTATGACCGCGCCGGGCGCACGGCCACGGTGACGGACGCGGCGGGTGTGCGCACCTTCAGCTATTATGACAGCGGCTCAACTGCGGGCACGCAGGCGGCGAGCGCCCGTTTGAAGAGCGAAACGCTACCGAACGCCTTCGGCGGGCACGTGTTGACCTACACGTATCACTATGGCTCGACCGATCGGAAAGGCACGTTGGGTGGATTGGAGCTCAACAGCAGCGTCCATGTGAGCTACGGTTACGACGCGGTGATGCGGCTTAACAGCGTTGCCTACGCCGACGACACGGCCTTTACCTATACCTACGTGGCGAACTCGAATCTCATCGACCAAGTCACTCAAGGCGCGAGCGGCTATCTGCGCGATTACGATTATCGCACCGACAGCAATCGAGTGCACACGTTGAAGCACGGGTGGGGCAACGATCCCGGTAAGGCGATCGAGACCACGCTGAGCTACAATGACCTGGGCCTACGTAACACGGAAAAGACCACGGGTTCAGGCTACATGTCGGCGCTGGGTCGCGGCGGAGAAGCCGGTGTGCACACCGACTACACCTACACCGACCGCATGGAGCTCAACGATAGCGGCAAATACGTGATCGGCGCCGGTGGCTCTCTCGGTGGCCTTCGCGCTGGCACCGTCCGCGATTATACCTACGATCCGATCGGCAACCGCACGGCGGATCACGACGGCACTTACGTGCGCAACGCGCTTAATCAATACATGGCGGCGCCTGGTCTTGGGGCGCTGACCTACGACGCAAACGGCAATCTACTCGGCGACAGCCAGCGGAGTTATGAATACGACGCCGAGAACCGGCTGATCAAAGTCACGGGAAGCAACGGCGTTTGGACCTACAAATACGACTATCTTGGCCGCCGTATCGAAAAGAGCGGCCCTGGCGGCACCACGCGTTTCCTCTACGACGGCTGGAACCTATTAGCCGAGCTGAACGCATCGAACACCATCACACGCCGCTTCGCCTGGGGCTTGGACGTGAGCGGCTCGCTGCAAGGTGCGGGCGGAGTCGGAGGTCTCCTGGTGATCGCGGACGACGCCGGGCACTATTACCCCGTCTATGACGCCTCTCACAACGTGGTCGCGCTCTACAATGCTAGTGGAGGAATCGCCGCAGCTTACGAATACGATCCCTTTGGGGTTCACGGCAAACAAGGTGTGTATGCCGCGCAAAATCCCTTCCGTTTCTCGACCAAATACACCGACTCAGAAACCGACTTCATCTACTACGGCCATCGCTACTACATCCCCGCCCTCGGCCGCTTCCTAAACCGCGACCCCATCGAAGAAGCCGGCGGTCTTAACCTCTACGGCTTCTGCGGCAATGACGGGGTTAATCGCTGGGATTACCTGGGGATGAACTCGCAGGACGAACCTGAAGACGGC
>Ga0182792_1002011_pt1 | contig 15188 bp, 9 predicted proteins | sample Passage237B_FD_130497 | JGI IMG/M metagenome (GOLD analysis project Ga0182792, IMG submission 130497) | Cellulose adapted compost microbial communities from Newby Island Compost Facility, Milpitas, CA, USA - Passage2 37B (version 2) (version 2) ...
CCGCCGGCCATCAGCGGCACGATCGACAGCATCTTGGCGCTGGTGCCCAGCTCCAGGATCGGGAACAGGTCGGTCAGGTAGTCGCGCAGCACGTTGCCGGTGACCGAGATGGTGTCCTTGCCCTGGCGGATGCGCTGCAGCGAGAACCGGGTGGCCTCCACCGGCGCCAGGATGCGGATGTCCAGGCCGGCGGTGTCGTGGTCCTTCAGGTAGCGCTCGACCTTGGCGATGAGCTCGCGGTCGTGGGCGCGTGCGGCGTCCAGCCAGAACACGGCCGGGGTGTTGCTCAGGCGCGCGCGGTTGACCGCCAGCTTGACCCAGTCCTGGATCGGCGCGTCCTTGGTCTGGCACATGCGCCAGATGTCGCCGGCCTCGACCCGGTGCTCGAACACCACGTTGCCGGCCTCGTCGGTCACCCGCACGGTGCCGTCGGCCGGGATGCGGAAGGTCTTGTCGTGGCTGCCGTACTCCTCGGCCTTCTGCGCCATCAGGCCCACGTTGGGCACGCTGCCCATGGTGGTCGGGTCGAACGCGCCGTTGGCCTTGCAGTCGTCGATCACCGCCTGGTACACGCCGGCGTAGCAGCGGTCGGGGATCACCGCCTTGGCGTCCTGCAGCTTGCCCTCGGCGTTCCACATGCGGCCCGAGTCGCGGATCATCGCCGGCATCGAGGCGTCGACGATCACGTCGCTGGGCACGTGCAGGTTGGTGATGCCCTTGTCGGAGTTGACCATGGCCAGCCCCGGGCGCTGCGCGTACACGGCCTGGATGTCGGCCTTGATCGCCTCCTGCTGCGCGGCCGGCAGCGCGCCGATGCGCGCGTACAGGTCGCCGATGCCGTTGTCCGGGTCGAAGCCGACCGACTTCAGCGCCTCGGCGTGCTTCCGCAGCGCCTCCCTGTAGAACTCCGAGACCACCACGCCGAACATGATCGGGTCGGAGACCTTCATCATCGTCGCCTTCAGGTGCAGCGAGAACAGCACGCCCTGCGCGCGCGCGTCCTCGATCTGCGCGGCCACGAACGCGGCCAGCGCCTTGCGGCTCATCACCGCCGCGTCGACGATCTCGCCGGCCTGGACCGTGGTCTTCTCCTTGAGCACCACCGTGCGGCCGTCGTCCTGCGCCAGCTCGATCCTCAGGCTGCCGGCCTGCGCCACCGTGGCCGACTTCTCGCTGCCGTAGAAGTCGCCGGCGTCCATGTGCGCCACGTGCGAGCGGGAGTCCGCGCTCCACGCGCCCATCCGGTGCGGGTGCTTGCGCGCGTAGTTCTTCACCGAGGCCGGCGCGCGGCGGTCGGAGTTGCCCTCGCGCAGCACCGGGTTCACCGCGCTGCCCTTGACCCGGTCGTAGCGCGCCTTGATGTCCTTCTCGCGCTCGTCCTTCGGCTCGTCCGGGTAGTCCGGCAGCGGGTAGCCGTGTGCCTGCAGCTCCTTGATCGCCGCCTTCAGCTGCGGCACCGAGGCGCTGATGTTGGGCAGCTTGATGATGTTGGCCTCCGGGCGCGTCGCCAGCTCGCCCAGCTCGGCCAGGTCATCGCCCACCTTCTTCTCGCCCAGCAGGTCCGGGAACTGGGCCAGGATGCGCCCGGCCAGCGAGATGTCGCGGGTCTCCACCGCGATGCCGGCGGTGGCGGCGAAGGCCTGCACGACCGGCAGCAGCGACTGCGTCGCCAGGTACGGGGCTTCGTCGGTGAGCGTGTAGATGATCTTGGGCGTGTTCGACATGTCTGCGGGGGCTCTCTTGCGTGGCGACGGAGAAGACGCGCCGGCGGGCCGGCGGCGAAACCCCCGCATTGTCGCGTGTTTTGGCCGCCGGTGGGCACGGGCGCGGCGGCGCGGCGCCATTCCCCTCGGTACGGCCGGGGTCTCTCCACCGGGCTGCACGCCGATCCGGCCTACAATGTGCGCATGACGTCCCCCCTGCCCACCGTGCGGCTGAAGAACGCCTGGCGTTCCAGCCATCCCTGGATCTTCCAGAAACTGGTCGAGAAGCCGGCGCAGAGGCCGCGGCCCGGCGAGATCGTCGAGGTGGTCGACGTGGACGGGCAGTGGATCGGCCGCGGCTTCTACAACGGCCATTCGCGCATCGCCGTGCGCATCCTGGAGACCGACCCCGCGGTGGCGGTGGACGCGGAATGGTTCGCGCGCCGCATCGGCCAGGCCGTGGACCTGCGCCGGCAGGTGCTGGGGCTGGACCGGGTCTCCGACGCCTGGCGCGTGGTGCACGCCGAGGGCGACGGCCTGTCCGGGCTGGTGGTGGACCGCTACGCGGACCTGCTGGTGGTGGAGTTCTTCAGCGCGGGCATGTGGCGGCACCGCGAGTGGATCTACGCCGCGCTGCGCGGCCACTTCCCCGGCGCGCGCATCTACAGCTTCGCCGAGGAGCACGTGCAGAAGCAGGAGAGCTTCGACTACCGCCCGGTGTACAGCGAGGGCGGGGCGCCGGAGCCGGCGGTGATCACCGAGCATGGCATCCGCTTCCGCGCCGACCCGGCCGGCGCGCACAAGACCGGCTTCTTCGCCGACCAGCGCGAGAACCGGCAGTGGCTGTCGCAGCAGGTGGCCGGCAAGCGCGTGCTGGACCTGTGCTGCAACACCGGCGGCTTCGCGGTGTACGCCGCCGCGCGCGGCGCGGCCGAGGTCACCGGCATCGACATCGACGCGGACGTGATCGCCATCGCCAAGGGCAACGCCCGGCTCAACGACGTGCGCCCGAAGTTCGTCCAGGCCGACATCTTCCCCTGGCTGCGCGAGGCGGCCGCGCGCGGCGAGCGCTACGACGCCGTGGTGCTGGACCCGGCCAAGATGACCCGCGACCGCGACCAGGTCATCCCCGCGCTGAAGAAGTACCTGGACATGAACAAGCTGGCCCTGGGCGTGGTCGCGCCCGGCGGGTTGTTCGCCACGTTCTCCTGCACCGGGCTGGTGTCGGAGGAGCAGTTCCTGGACATGCTGCGCCGGGCCGCGTTCTACGCCGGGCGCACGGTGCAGGTGCTCAAGGTCGCCGGCGCCGGCGCCGACCACCCGTTCCTGGCCAGCGTGCCCGAGTCGCGCTACCTGAAGGCGGTGTTCTGCCGCGTGCTGGACTGAGGCGGGCCGCGCGGGCCCTGCCTGCGCACCCGGCCGGTGGCCGCCCGCCCCCGGCGGGACGCATGCGCTGAGACCGGCGCGGCTTACACTGCCGGCATGGAAACCAATACGCTCCTGCTGCTGGCGGCGGTCCTGCTGCTGGTCGTCATCGTGGCCATGCTCGGCGCGCTGCTGCTGCGCCGCGCCGACGCCGCCCTGGCGCGGCTGCGCGCCGAACTCGAGGAAGCGCTGCGCGAGGAGCAGCGCGAAGGCCGCAGCGAGCTGCGCGAGCAGCTGGACAGCCTCTCGCGCCTGCAGGAGACGCGCATCGAAGGCTTCGGCCGCCACCTCACCGACCTGACGGTGCGCACCGACCAGCGCCTGGACGCCCTGCGCGAGGCCCTGACCGAGGACGCGCGCCGCGGGCGCAGCGAGGCGGCCGAGGCGCAGCAGCGTTTTTCCGCCGACCTGGGCCAGCGCCTGGACACGCTGCGCGAGACGCTGACCGAGGACGCGCGCGTCGCCCGCACCGAGGCGGCCGAGGCGCAGCAACGCTTCTTCGACAACCTGGGCCAGCGCCTGGCGGAGCTGACCCAGCGCAACGAGCAGCGCATCGGCGAGATGCGCGCCACGCTGGAAGGCCGGCTGAAGGAGCTGCAGGCCGACAACGCGCAGAAGCTGGAGCAGATGCGCGTGACCGTGGACGAGAAGCTGCAGAGCACGCTCAACACCCGCCTGGACGCGTCCTTCCGCCTGGTGTCCGAGCGCCTGGAACAGGTGCAGCGCGGCCTGGGCGAGATGCAGCAGCTGGCCACCGGCGTGGGCGACCTGCGCCGCGTGCTGACCAACGTCAAGAACCGCGGCGGCTGGGGCGAGGTGCAGCTGGAGAACATCCTCGAGCAGACCCTCACCCGCGAGCAGTACGCGCGCGGCGTGCGTGTGCGACCGGAGTCGGGCGAGGCGGTGGACTTCGCTGTGCGCCTGCCCGGCCGCGGCCAGGACGACGCCCCGGTGTGGCTGCCGATCGACTCCAAGTTCCCGCGCGAGGACTACGAGCGGCTGGTCGACGCCCAGGAGCAGGGCGACCCGGAACAGGTGCGCGCGCTGGGCGCGCAGCTGGAGCGCGCCATCCGCATCCAGGCCCGCTCGATCAGCGACAAGTACATCGCCCCGCCGCACACCACCGATTTCGCGGTGATGTTCCTGCCCACCGAGGGGCTGTACGCCGAGACCCTGCGCCGCCCGGGGCTGGTGGACGTGCTGCAGCGCGAGCACCGCATCGTGGTGGCCGGGCCGACCACCGTCACCGCCCTGCTCAACAGCCTGCAGATGGGCTTCCGCACCCTGGCCATCGAGAAGCGTTCCAGCGAGGTCTGGGGGCTGCTGGGCGCGGTGAAGAGCGAGTTCGGCAAGTTCGCCGGCATCCTCGAGAAGGCCGAGAAGCAGATCAGCACGGTCGGCCGCAGCCTGGGCGAGGCCAGCCGCAAGACCCGCACCATCGAGCGCCGCCTGCGCGGGGTGCAGACGCTGGCGCCGGCCGGGACCCGGGCGCTGCTGGGCGACGAGGACGAGGCGGACGCCGGCCCCGGCGGGGACGGCGTCGCCGAGGACGAGTGAGGCCGCCTCAGCCGCCCGGCAGCGGCATGGCGTCGGCCGGCACCGTCGGGTCGCGCTCCTCTTCGCGGAGGTAATCCGGCAGTTCGCCGTCGGCCTGGCGCTCGCGGCCGGCGCCGATCTGGTAGTTGCGGCGCTGCAGCCAGGCGTCGCGGGTCATCGCGTATTCGTCCGGCGCGGCCTCGCGCAGCGCGTCCAGCGACAGCAGTTGCACCCGGGTGTCGACCAGCTGCAGGCCCTGCAGCGCGATGCGCACCTTGTCCTCCTCGACCTGGCGCGTCGGCGAAAGCGGCATGTCGCCGGCCAGGCCGACCACGTCGCGCAGGGTGCGCGGGCCGAAGAAGGGCAGCTCCACGTAGCGCGAGTTGCGCCAGCCCCATACGCCCAGGGTCTGCCCGAAGTCCTCGGCGCGGCGCTTCATCTTCAGGTCGCTGGCCGGGTCGAAGATGCCGCCGATGCCGAGGGTGGAGTTGACCACGAAGCGGCCCAGGGTCTGCACCGCGTCGCGCGGCCGGCCCTGCAGCAGCTGGTTGACCATGGTCAGCGGCGAGCCGAGGTTGTCGAAGAAGTTGGTGACCCCGAGCCGCACCGGGTGCGGCACCACGGCCACGTAGGCGCGCGCCAGCGGCCGCGCGATCGCATGGTCCACCGCCTCGTTGAAGGCGTGCACGCGGCGGTTCATCGGCTCCCACGGATCGTAGGCGCGCGGCGCCGGGCCGTCGCCGCCGGCGGCCGGCGCCTCGGGCGTGCCGTAGAGTGCGGCGAAGTCGTCCTCCGCCTCGGTGGGGGCGGCCGTGGCCTCCGCTGCCGGAGCGACGGTGGCCGTGCCGGAAGCGTCGGGCGCGGGTACGGCCTCGCCGGCAACCACCGGGGCGGTGGCGTCGGCCGGCGCCGGGGCCGGCAGCGGGTGGGTGGCGGGCGCCGCTTCCGCGGCCGGCGCCACCGGCGCGACCGGGGCCGCGGGCTGACGCGGAGCGCTGGCGCAGCCGGCCAGCAGCAGCAGCGGCAGCAGGCCGCCGGTGACGATGCGGTTCATGGGGTGGCTCCGGCGTAGTCCAGGTCCGGATCGAGGCGGTAGGCCGCGCACAGTTCGGCCAGGCCCGGCGGCGCGCCGGTCACGGCGACCGCGCCGTTGCGGCGCAGGCGCGCGGCCAGTTCGGCCAGCAGCGCCAGGCCGGCGCTGTCCAGCGCCTGCACGCCGGTCAGGTCCAGCGCGTGCGCGCCGTCCAGCAACGGCAGCGCCGCCGGCCACAGCGCGGTGGCGGCGGCGCGGTCCAGGCGGCCGTCCAGGCGCAGCACGGCGCCGTCGCGGCTGGCCCGCGCGGCGGGTTCAGGGCGCGCTGGCATCGGGCTTGATCGTGCCGCTGCGCAGCTCGGCGGCCACCTGGGCGATGGACTTCTGCCGCAGCGGCGCGTCGAACTGGGCGCGGAAGGTCTGCACGTAGGACACGCCCTCGACCATCACGTCGAAGATCTTCCAGCCGCCGTTGTTGCGCACCAGGTAGTCGACCGGTACCGGGTCGCCGCCTTCGCGCAGCAGCTCGGTGGAGACCTTCACGCCGCGGTTGCCCGGCAGCGGCGTCTCCGACTTCAGGCGGATCCGCGGCCGGCCTTCGAACCCGAGCAGGGCCGAGCCGTAGCGCTGCATCAGGTTGTCGGTCATGGCGTCGGCGAACAGGCGGATGTCGGCCTCGCTCGCGTTGCGGCCGTGCGGGCCCAGGACCAGGCGCGCGGCGTATTCGCGGTCGAAGCTGGCGCGCAGCTCGCCGTCGATGAACGCCTTCAGCGCCGCCGGGTTCTTCTGGAACTCGGCGCGGCGCTGCTGCAGCGTGGCCAGGATGCGGGTGCCGTTGTCCACCACCTGCTTGCCCGGGGTGGCGGCAGGCGCGGCGGCCTGCTGGGCGTGGAGGTGGGCGGGGGCGGCCGCCAGCAGCGGCAGCGCCAGGGCGAGGGAGAGGATCAGGGGTTTCATGGCAGCGGTGCTTCCGTGGGAGCCTCGGGGGAAGGCGGCGCCTGCGCGCCGGGGCCGGCGCCGGTCGCGGCGCCTGCGCCGGAACCGCCGCCGAACATGTACTTGCCGACCAGCTGGATCAGGTCGATGGCCGGCTGGGTGTAGGCGATCTCGTCGCCCGGGCGCAGCGGCTCGGGGGCGCCGCCCGGCTGCAGGCCGATGTAGCTCTCGCCGAGCAGGCCGCTGGTGAAGATGCCGGCCGAGGTGTCGGCGGGCAGTTCGCGGTAGCGCTCGTCGATGGCCAGGGTGACGATGGAGTCGAACTTCACCGGGTCCAGTTCCACCTTCTCCACGCGGCCCACGACCACGCCGCCGATCTTCACCGGCGCCTGCAGCCGCAGCTGGCCGAGGTTGGAGAAGCGCGCGGTCAGCGGGTAGCTGCCGCCGCCGAGACCGAACTGGCGGTTGGTGGAGGCGAAGGCCAGCACCAGCAGCGAGGCCAGCGCCAGCACGAGGAAGGCGCCGACGGCGAATTCGAGCCTGGGACCACGGATAGCCATTGGGGGATACCTATCGGAACCGGTTTGAACGGGGGATCAACGCATCCGGGCCGTGCCCGGCTTCTTCGCCGGCCCGCCGGTGGAGGCGCGGGCCGGCGCGGGAACGCCTCAGCGGAACAGCAGCGCGGACATCACGAAGTTGAGCATCAGCACCAGCAGCGAGGCGTTGACCACGGCGCGGGTGGTGGCCACCGAGGTGCCCTCGATGGTCGGCTCGGCGTGGTAGCCCACGTAGGCCGCCACCAGCGCGCAGGTGCCGCCGAACACGGCCGACTTCAGCAGCGCCACGCCGAAGTCGTCCCAGAAGTCCACGCTGCCCTGCAGCGCCGACCAGAACGTGCCGTTGTCCAGGCCCAGCACCTTCACCGCCTCGAACCAGCTGGCGCTGATGGCCAGCGAGCAGAAGAAGCCGGTGAGCAGCGGCACGGTCAGCACCGCCGCCCAGAAGCGCGGCGCCACCGCCTTGGCCACCGGGTCGATGGCCATCAGCTCCAGCGCCTTGATCTGGTCGGTGGCGCGCATCAGCCCCAGCTCGGCGGCGATGGAGCTGCCGGCGCGGCCGATGAACAGCAGCGCGGTCAGCACCGGGCCCAGCTCGCGGTACAGCGACAGGCCCAGCAGCGTGGACAGCGCGTCGCTGGCGCCGAACGTGGTCAGGGTGCGGTAGCCCTGGAGGGTCAGCACCAGGCCCACGAAGGCCCCGCCCACGGCGATGATCGGCAGCGAACGGCCGCCGATCTTGTAGATCTCGCGCACCAGCTCGGCGAGGAAGTCGCGGGTGGGCGCCGAGGCGCGCAGCACCGACAGCGAGAACAGGCCGGCGCGGCCCAGCGATTGCAGCGCGGCGACGGCGGGCATCAGGCCACCTCCGCGGCGCGGGCGCTCTCGAACGGGATCGGCCCGTCCGGCTCGCCGTGCAGGAACTGGCGCAGCAGCGGGTCGGCGCTGGCCTCCAGCGCGGCCGGCGCGCCGTCGAACACGATGCCGCCGTTGGCCACCACCACCGCCTGGTCGGCGATGGGCAGGGTCTCGCGCACATGGTGGCTGACGATGATGCTGGTCAGGCCCAGGCTGCGCGACAGCCGCCGGATCAGGCTCATGATCACGCCCGAGGCGATCGGGTCCAGGCCGGTGAGCGGCTCGTCGTACAGCATCAGCGGCGGGTCCAGCGCCAGCGCGCGCGCCAGCGCCACGCGCCGGGCCATGCCGCCGGAGAGCTCGCGCGGGTAGAGGCCGGCGGCGTCGCGCAGGCCCACTGCGTTGAGCTTCATCGCCACCAGCCGCTGCAGCACCGGCTCGGGCAGGCGCGTGTGCGCGCGCAGCGGCAGGGCCACGTTCTCGGCCACGCTCAGGTCGGTCAGCAGGCCGTTGCCCTGCAACAGCACGCCGATGCCCTTGCGCATCTCCAGCAGCGCGCGCGCGCTGCGCGGCACGGGCTGGCCGAACACCCGCACCTCGCCGGCGGCCGGCGGCAGCTCGCCGGTCAGCGCCGCCAGCAGCGTCGACTTGCCGGTCCCCGAGGGGCCCAGCACCGCGGTGATGCTGCCCGCCGGCACCGACAGGTCGACGTCGCGCAGGATCGTGCGCCCGCCGCGGTCCAGGCGGACCCCGCGCAGTTCGACGGCGGTGGCGGACGGTGCGGACATGCGGGCGTGGGAGTCTTCCGGTGACGGCGGAGGCAAGCGGCGCATCATGCGTCGCGGATACTGAATCTTAACCCATCCATTGAACCGGCAAGTACAGGAATTGTCCCGCACGCGGGCCGCTGTGGACCACGCCGCGCCGTGCGTCGCCGCATTCCGGCGGGCGCGTCCGCAGCGCGGCGGACGAGTGCGGCCGCCGTGCGCGGGACGCCCGCATCGCCGCCGCCCGGGAACGAACCCGCCGCGGCCTGCGGAGCCGGGCCGGGAAACCCCACGCGACGCATGCAGCCGCGCACGACCCGCGCCCGGCCGCGTCTCAGCCGCCGCGACCGGCTCCGGCACAATGCCGCCATGACCGACGCCGCGCCGGACTTCCGCCTCTACCACTCCAATTCGCTGGAGGTGCTGGCCGGGCTGCTGGCCGAGGCGCTGCGGTCGCCGGCCCCGGGGCAGCCGCTGCTGGCGCCGGACACGGTGCTGATCCCGCAGGTGGCCATGCGCCGCTGGCTGCAGGCCACGCTGGCCGCGCGTCACAGCGTGGCCGCCAACCTGGAATTCCTGACCCCCGGCGAGTTCGTCGCCCGCGCCCTGGCCGCCAACCTGCCCGACGAAGGCGCCGACCTCGACGCGGCCGCCCTGCACTGGCGCCTGTACGCGGTCCTGGCCGACGGCCAGCTGCTGGCGCGCCCCGCACTGGCGCCGGTGGCGGGCTACCTGGCCGACGGCGATCCGGTCAAGGCGTGGACCCTGGCCGGCGAGCTGGCCGGCGTGTTCGAGAAATACCAGGCCTGGCGCCGGGACTGGCTGCTGCGCTGGGAGGCGGGTGCCGACCCCGACGACCCGCAGGCCGAACTCTGGCGTGCCGTGGCCGCCGGGCGCACGCACCGCGCCCGCCGCATCCAGGACTACCTGGCCCGTTACGCCGAAGGCGACGCGCTGCCGGCCGGGCTGCCGCCGCGGCTGTTCGCCTTCGCCACCCTCAACGTCTCCCCGGACGTGCTGCGGGTGATGGCCACCCAGGCGCGCGTGGGCACGCTGCACTTCTACATGCCCACGCCCACCCGCTCCTACTGGGGCGACCTGCAGGCGCTGTCGACGCGGCTGCGCGCCGGCGAACCCGAGCCCTTCGGCGCGCCCGGCGGCGAGAACCCGCTGCTGCAGGCCTGGGGCGCGGCGGGCCGCGATTTCGTGGCGCTGCTGGGCAGCTACGAGGTGGTGCATCCCTCCGGCGAGATCCCGGCCCATGTGGATCCCGAGGCGGACCCCCGCCCGTCCCTCGACGCGGGCGGCCTGCGCGGCGGCCTGCTGCACCGCCTGCAGGGCGACCTGTTCCACCGCCGCCCGGCGCCGTCGGGCCCGCGCCTGCCGGCGCCCCGGCGCGACGACCCCAGCCTCCAGGTCCATGCCTGCCATACCCGCCTGCGCGAGCTGCAGGTGCTGCACGACCAGCTGCGTGGCCTGCTCGAGGACCCGCGCTTCGATCCGCCGCTGCAACCGCGCGAGATCGCGGTGCTGGCGCCGGACATCGACCCCTACGTGCCCTACCTGGACGCGGTGTTCGGCGGACGCGGCGAAGGCGGCGACCCCATTCCCTACGCGCTCGCCGACACCAGCCCGCTGGCCGGCGAGCCGCTGGCCGAGGTGTTCCTGCACCTGCTGCGCCTGCCCGTGTCCCGCTTCGGCCTGGACGAGATGCTCGACCTGCTGTCCAGCCCGCCGCTGGCCGAGGCGGCCGGGCTGGACGCGCCCGCCTTCGAGCGCCTGCACGCCTGGCTGTACGCGGCCGGCGCGCGCTGGGGCCTGGACGCCGGCCACCGGCGCAGCCATCAGGCCCCGGAGGACGATGCCTACACCTGGCAGTTCGCGCTCGACCGCCTGCTGCTCGGCCACGCCACCGGCAGCGACGAGGAGATCGCCGCGCCGTCGGGGCGCATCGTCGCGCCCTGGCCGCGCCTGGAAGGCAGCGCGCTGGACGCGCTGGACACCCTGGTGCGGCTGCTGCGCGTGCTCGCGCGCCAGCAGAAGGCGCTGGCCGAGGCGCTGGCGCCGTCGCAGTGGCGCGAGCGCCTGCTCGGCCTGCTGCGCGCGCTGCTGCCGCTGGAGCCGTCGGCGCCGCCGGCGCAACGCGCGCTGGAGCGGCTGCGCACGCTCGTCAACGCCTTCGCCGCCGACGCCGCGGCCGCCGGCTTCGACGCGCCGGTGCCGGCCGAGGTGGTGCGCGCGCATTTCGCCACGGTGCTGGCCGCGGCCGACACCCGCGCGCCGCTGCTGACCGGCGGCGTCAGCTTCGGCCGCATGGTGCCGATGCGGCTGCTGCCGTTCCGCGTCATCTGCGTGCTCGGCATGAACGACGGCGACTTCCCCCGCCGCGACCCGGCCGCCGGCCTCAACCGGCTCACCGCCGAGCTGGGCACCGCGCGCCGCCGCCATGGCGACCGCTCGCTGCGCGAGGACGACCGCTTCCTGTTCCTGCAGCTGTTCGCCGCAGCGCAGGACGTGTTCTACGTCAGCTACCTGGGCGCGGACCCGCGCGACGGCACCGCGCGCGAGCCTTCCGTGCTGGTCGGCGAGCTGCTCGATGCCGCCGCCGCGTACCACGCCGATCCGCAGGCGGCGAAGGAGGCGCTGGTCGTGCGCCACCCGCTGCAGCCGTTCTCGCCGGCGGCGTTCGGCGGCGACGGCGAACCGCGCCGCTTCAGCTACCGCCGCGCCTGGCACCCGGCCGCCGGTGCGCTGGCCGGCACGCGCAGCCGCCTGGCGCCGTGGTTCGGGCAGCCGCTGCCGCCGCCGGAGGACGCCGGGGATGGGCTGCCGCTGGAGGCGCTGCGCCGCTTCCTGCTCGACCCGGCCGGCCAGTTCCTGGCGCTGCGCCTGGGCCTGCGCCTGCCCGACGCGGTCGGGGAGGCCGGCGACACCGAGCCCCTGGTGGTGCCGGCGCGCGGGCTGGAGCGCGCGCGGCTGCAGCAGGCGCTGGTCGCCGCCGCCTTGGACGGCAGCGACGACGACACGCTCTACGCCCGCCTGCGCGCGCGCGCGCTGCTGCCCTCCGGGCCGCTGGGCGAACGCCAGTTCCAGGCCGTGCGCGACGCCATCCGCCCGTACGCCGGGGCCTACCTGCAATGGCGCGGCGACGAGCCGCCGCGCGCGGAACCGTACGAGGCCACCATCGACGGCGTGCGCCTGCACGGCCGCGTGGAGGGCGTGCACGCCCGCGGCATCGCGCGGGTCCGCGCCGACGCGCTCAACGGCCCGGCGGCGATCCGCCACGGCCTGGACTGGCTGCTGGCCAACGCCGCCGGCGCGCGCCTGCCGCTGCTCGGCTTCCACCCGCACGACGGCGCGCCGGTGCCCTGCACGCTGCCGGCCCTGGCGCCGGAGCAGGCCGCCGCCGCGCTCGCCGCGCTGCTGCGCCTGCGGGCGCGCGGCCTGCGCGAGCCGCTGCCGTTCGCGCCGCACACCGGCTGGGAGATCCGCAACGCCGAGCCGGGCAAGCGCCGCGAGGCCGGGCGCCGGAAATGGCAAGGCGACGGCCGCGCCTGGGCCGAGGGCGAGGGCGATGCCATCCGGCTGGCGCTGCGCGGCCGCGACCCGTTCGCCGGCGACGCGGACTACGCCCGGCTCGAGCGCGCCAGCCTGCTGGTCTACGGCGCGGTGTGCGATGGCCGGGTGCCGGACGGCGCGGAGGACGCGGCATGAGCGGCCACGACCCGGCGCACGACCCCTACCTCTCGCTGCCGCTGCACGGGCTGCGCCTGATCGAGGCCAGCGCTGGCACCGGCAAGACCTTCACCCTGGCCACGCTGTTCACGCGGCTGGTGGTGGAGCGGCGGCTGCGCATCGGCCAGATCCTCGCGGTGACGTTCACCGAGGCCGCGACCCAGGAGCTGCGCATGCGCATCCGCGAGCGGCTGGCGCTGGCGGCCGCGCTCGCCGGCTCCGGCGCGCCGGACGCGGACGACGACGCGGAGGCGGTGCTGACCGCGGGGATCCTCGCCCGGCACCTGGCGCAGGGCGCCGAGACCGCCGCGCAGCTGGCGCGGCGCCTGCGCGTGGCCGCCGAGGAGATCGACCTGGCGCCGATCTTCACCATCCACGGCTTCTGCGCGCGCGTGCTGGCCGAGCACGCGCTCGACAGCGGCCACGCCTTCGACGCGCCCGCGCTGCTGGCCAGCGTGCGCGACCTGCACGCGGAGCTGGCCGCCGACCTGTGGCGCGCGCAGGCCGCCGACCCGGACGCGATGGACGCGCTCGCCGGCCTGTGGAGCGGGCCGGAGGCGCTGGCCTCGGACATCGGCGCGCTGGTCGGCGGCCTGCCGCTGCGCCCGGCGCCGCCGGCCGGCGGCGACGCCGATCCGCGTCCGGCGCTGGCATCGGCCACGGCGCGGCTGGCCGATGCCATCGACGCGCACCTGGACCAGGCCCGCGCCGCCATCGCCGGCGCCTTCGAGCGCAAGGTGTTCGACGGCCGCCGCGCGCGGCGGTCCAGCTTCGACAGGGCCTTCGAGGAACTGCTGGCCGGGCGCGCCGCCGGCCACTGGCCGCGCGGCGACGGCCTGCACCTGGACAAGCTGCTGCCCGCGAGCCTGCGCGGCTTCTGCAGGGACGGCCAGCAGGACGGCGTGCCGGCCTCGCCGCTGTGCGACGCGCTGCAGGCCTGGTGCGAGGCCGACGACGCCGTGCGGCGCTGGCAGGCGCAGCGCCGCGTCGCGCTGCTGCACCGCCTGCGCGCCCAGGCGCGGACGCGGCTGGAGACGCTCAAGCGGCAGCGCCGCGTGCGCACCTACGACGACCTGATCGACGGCGTGGCCGGCGCGCTGGAGGGCGAGGGCCGCTGGCGCCTGGTCGCGCGCCTGCGCGAGCAGTACCGCATCGCCCTGGTCGACGAGTTCCAGGACACCGACGAGCGCCAGTGGGCGATCTTCCGCCGCGTGTTCGGCGACTCGGAGGAGGCGCGTGCGGCCGGCGCGGAACCGGCACTGTTTCTGATCGGCGATCCCAAGCAGGCGATCTACCGCTTCCGCGGCGGCGACGTGCACACCTACCTGCAGGCCCGGGCGCTGGCCGAGCCCGCGCCGCCGCTGGACCGCAACTTCCGCTCGCGCCCGGCGGTGCTGCGCGCGCTCGCCGCGCTGTACGCCAACGCCGGCGCGGACGCCTTCGTCGAGCCCGACATCGCCTTCGAGCCGGTGCGGCCCGGCGGGCGCCGCGGCGACGCCGACTACGAGCGCGACGGCCGCCCGGCGACCGCGCTGGTCCTGCGCCTGCTGCGTGGCGGCGACGGTCGGCCGCTGGCGGCCGAGGCCTCGCGCGCCGCCGCCACCGCCGCCTGCGTGGCCGACATCCACCGCGTGCTCATCGACGCGCGCGGCGGCCGCGCGCGGATCGACGGCCGGCCGGTGCAGCCCGGCGACATCGCCGTGCTCGTGCGCACCCACCGCGAGGCCACCCGCGTGCAGCAGGCGCTGGCGGCGGCGGGCATCCCGGCGGTGGCCGCCGGCCGCCAGAGCCTGTACGCCACGGCCGAGGCGCAGGAGCTGCGCCTGCTGCTGCTGGCGCTGCAGCAGCCGGCGGACGAAGGCCGCCTGCGCGCCGCGCTGGGCACCGTGCTGCTGGGCGAGGACGCCGCCGCCATCGCCGCGCTCGACGCCGACGGCGAGCGCCAGCGCGCCTGGCAGGAACGCCTGCTGCACTGGCGCGAGCGCTGGCAGCGCGGCGGCCCCTTCGCGCTGGTCTCGGACCTGTGCGCCGCCCAGGCCGAGCGCCTGCTGGGGCTGGTGGACGGCGAACGCCGCCTGACCAACTACCTTCAGCTGGGCGAGCTGTTGCAGGAGGCCGCGGACCGCACGCTCGGCCTGCACGGGCTGCTCGACTGGCTGCAGCTGCGCATCGCCCACGCCGACCCGGACGACGAGGCGCAACTGCTGCGGCTGGAGTCCGACGCGCGCCGCGTGCAGGTGGTCACCCTGCACAGGAGCAAGGGCCTGGAATACCCGCTGGTGTACCTGCCGTTCGCGGGCATCGGCACGCGCGCCCAGAACAACGCCAGCCACGTGGTGGTGCACGATGGCCGCCGCCGCGTGCTGCACTGGAAGGCCGAGCGGGACGAGGCCTGGAAGGCGGCCTGCGAGCAGGCCCGGATCGAGGAAACCGCGGAGGACGCGCGCCTGCTCTACGTCGGGCTGACGCGCGCCCGGCACGCGCTGTGGCTGGCCGCCGGCGACCTGGCGGAGGCCGGCGCCACCCGCCTGGCGCGCATGCTGTCCGGCGTGGAGGTACTGCGCGCCAGCGCCGACGTGCAGGTGGTCGAAGGCCCGCCCGAGCCCCCGCCGCCGCGCCTGCCGGCCGAGCGCGA
>Ga0182792_1002013_pt1 | contig 15156 bp, 10 predicted proteins | sample Passage237B_FD_130497 | JGI IMG/M metagenome (GOLD analysis project Ga0182792, IMG submission 130497) | Cellulose adapted compost microbial communities from Newby Island Compost Facility, Milpitas, CA, USA - Passage2 37B (version 2) (version 2) ...
GAGCCGTCGCCGGCCCTGGTCTTCGAAGCGCTGTTTCGCGAGCCGCTGGTCGCGGTCGTCCGGCGCGGGCATGCCCTGGCTGCACACGATGCGATCTCCTGGACATCGCTGGCCGGCGAATCGCTCATCCTGTTGCCGGCCAGGTCGACGATCCGCAGCCAGGTGGACGCCGCCTTCCACCGGCACGGGCTCGTGTGCGAGCCGGACTATGAAGTCGCCAGCCCCTTCACCGCCCTCGCCATGGCCCGGGACGGCCTCGGTATCGCGATCCTGCCGCCCATCGCGCTCGCCAAGGCTGCCGAGGACGATGTGGCCGCCGTGGCCCTGGTCGATCCCATCGCCGAGCGCTGCATCGCCCTCTGCCGGCGTCGCGACCGGGTCGAGGCGCCGGTCGTCGCCTCCTTCGTGTCGGCGCTCAGGAGCCGATTGGAAGAAGGCCGTCCGCGCGATCTGCCGGAGGCCGGCGAAGACGTCGCCCGGCCGCGGGATAAGGCATCGCGCCGTCGGCGTCAGCGCATCAGCCAGCCGCTGCCGTAAGCGCTGGTGAAGTCGAGCTGGATGACCAGGTCGTTGAAGTCGCCGTCGCCGCCGCCGTACTGGTCCTCGAAGCCCCAGGTATTGGCGCCGTAGTTCCAGATGTGGCCGACATTCTTGCCGCCCACGCTCTCGTTGGCCTGCGAGAAGGCCCAGTAGGTGGCGCCGTTGCTGTTGTTGGTCAGCACCATGGCGATCATGTCGCCGGCATCGACGTTCACCAGCGTGGCCTGCTCGTAGTTGCCGTAGCCCGGGCCGCCCAGCGCGGTGCCGCCGCTGCCGAGCTGGTAGGCGCGGCCCTGCGCCGCCGCGGCATAGCCCGCATCGTCCGGCTTCAGGCTGCCGATATGGCCCGACAGGTCGTCGACCCGGTAGAAGGTCACGCTGAGATCGTCGACGCCGTTCTGGCGCACGCGCACGATGGCGGTCTGGTCGTCGCCGCCGCCGGCCGTCTCGGCGATCGCCACCGGCCGGGCGAGGCGCACCGTGCCGGCGGCGGTCTGGAAGTCGGCGAAGCCGAAAGAGCTGGTGAGCGCCGCCGAATAGGCCTCGGCGGAGAGGCCGTCGATCGACACCGACAGCGCCTGCCCGGCGCCGACGTGGATCTGGCCGAGCGTGCCCTGGCCGTTGGCGTCGAAGGTGGTGACGAGCTGCTGGTCGAAGAAGGACTGCAGCGATTGTCCCGCGAACCGGCTGGTCCAGGCGAAGCCTGCCGTGCCCTGGCTGAAGAGGTCGAGCGCCTGGCCCCCGGCCAGCACGTCCGCCGACATCGCGCCCCATGACATGGACTGCACCAGCAGCGTCTGGTCGGCGCCGCTCGTCCAGCCGCCGCCGCCGTCGGAGTCGATGACCTCGGGAGCCGAGTCGAAGTACATCTGCGAATGGCCGATCGTCGTCAGCGCGCGCGCCAGCAGGGTGCCGTTGGGCGAGCCCAGCCCGGTCGTCAGGTCATAGCCCGGCCCGGCGTAGTAGCCGAAGCCGGTCGGGATCATGGGCGCGCCGTCGTTGGTGTAGGTCGTCCCGCCGTCGAGGAAGGACGAGACGTTGTTGCCGACGGTGACGTCGTTGAACGAGCCCGGCGCGATCGCCGCCGCGATGTACAGCAGGTCGTTCATGTAGCCCAGGCTGGGGAGTCCCTGGTCCTGGAAGATCGTATTGAACTGGAGCACCAAGGAGGCCCACAGCGGTGTCGCGGCGCTGGTGCCGCCGTCGCCATGCGTGCCGACCATGTCGGTGTTGGGGACCAGGTACTTCATGTTGCCGCCCGCGAGGGCCGCGACGTCGGGCACGCCGCGGCCGGTGACGTTCGTGCCGTCGGGCGTCGTCATCGTCGTGAAGGGCGTCAGTGCCGCCTGGTACCACGGCATGGGCTGCGTCGGGTCGATGCCGCCGTTGCCGGAGACGTTGGACGAATAGCCCGGACTGAGGGACGTGCCCTGCAGGTAGTAGCCGTTCCACACCGTCTCGATGAGCCATTGCGGGCTGCCGGCTGTCGGCATCGTCGTCATGCCGCCGGCGATGAGCTGCCACAGCGTCTGCGGATCGCCCGCCAGGGCCTGGTCGACATATTGGCCGAGCAGCGTCGGGTCGGTTGCGGCCACGCTTTCCAGGTTGAGCGACGTGCCGCCCACCACGATGCCGTAGGGGCTGGAGCGCGTGTAGGTGACGTTGGTCAGGCCGTTGGCGATCTCGTAGCCCGAGCCGCCGTCGCCGCTGGAGGAGAGCAGCGTGATGCCGCGCAGCGCGGCGTCGATGAAGAGCTGCTGCGCGGCCCAGAGGAACGGCGAGCCGGGGCTGGGCTGCGATACCAGGAAATGATCCGACGACGAGATGACGGCCGGCGCGTACTGCGTGTCCCAGATCGCGGACTGGTAGGTCGTGAACGGCTCCGACTGGGCGTTGATGTTGCTGCCCGAGCCGGCATAGAGGATCAGCGCGCTGTTGGGATTGACCGCCGTGGCGACCCCGACATCCAGCGTCCGCTCGGGCGTCGGGGCCTCGTTCGGACTCCCCGGCTGGACGCCATAGACCACCGCGCCCGCGGGAAGACCGATGCTCTGGCGATAGCTGTCGAGCTGCGCCGCGAAATCCGATGGCGTGGGCAGTCCAGACTCGATCAGCCCGAGGCTTCCGGTCTGCACGTCCAGCCCGGCCAGCGGAAAGTTGTAGTATTCCGCCACCTGCTGCGGCGCGGTCGGGCCGGGAGAGGTGCCGTTGTTGCCCGGCCCCTGGGCGTTCCCCGTCAATGTCGTCTGCGGCGGTCCCGACGTCGGCAGGACCGGGCGGAACGTCGCATCGTCGACGTCGAACCAGAGGCCCTGCACGATCCCCTGCCAGCTGTCCGGGATCTGGAGGTTGCCCGTCCAGAAGTAGTGGTCGCTGCCCTGCTGCATCAGCGTGGTCGAGAACAGCGCATTGAACTGGGCGGCGTCGAGCTGGATCCAGATGGTGCGGGATTCCACCGACGAGACGTAGCCGTTGGGGGTGCTGGTGGCGGCGCTGATCTGGTCGACCGTCTGCACGCCCAGCCCGGCGAGGTCGGTCAGCACCTGGCTGTAGTCGCCGGCATCCGCCCCGTAGGTCGACCACAGCGTGCCGTTCGCGTTGAGCGCCTCGAGCTGCTGGTAGCGCGAAGCCCAGGGGGCGCTCAGCAGGGCCGTCGGATCGTTGCCGTTGGCGCGGTCCAGCACCAGGGCGACGTTGACCGAGAAGGACGACGTCGTGGGGTCGACGACGGTGCCGCTCAACGGCCCGTTGCTTGTCGCATTGTTGTAATAGCTGTTGTAGTCGTAGTACGTCGAGTTCGGTAGGGCATACGCCATCTGACGCTACCTTCAGTCGTAGGGCTGCCGGGCGGCACTGTTCCATAGCGCCGAGATCCCGACAACGACCGCGCGGCCATGTCGCGCCTGATTGCATCAAAGTCGATCAACGAAGCGAATAGTTTTCGCGACCGTGTCTGGCCGCCCCGAGCAACCCCACCGTGTCGGCGTGCCGGCTCTGACGCTTGCATTCGAGGATTCCCGCCGTGCCGACGACTCCGCATATCGAACGACACTTCTCCGCCTCCGATACCGTCCGCGACGTGGTGATCGGCATGGCCGACGGGCTGACGGTACCGTTCGCGCTGGCGGCCGGACTTTCCGGTGCAGTGGCCTCGACCGACATCGTCGTGGTCGCCGGCCTGGCCGAGATCGCCGCCGGGTCGATCGCGATGGGCCTGGGCGGCTATCTCGCCGCCCGCACCGACGCCCAGCATTACCAGGCGGAGCGGCGGCGCGAGGCGCACGAGGTGACGGACCTCGCCGATCACGAGCGCCGCGAGGTCGCCGCGATCTTCGAGGGCTACGGGCTGCGCGGCCCGCAGCTCGAAGCGGCCGTTTCGTCGATCGCGTCCGATCGCGATCGCTGGGTCGACTTCATGATGCGCCACGAGCTCGGCCTGGAGAAGCCCGACCCGCGCCGCGCGCCGGCGAGCGCGCTGACGATCGGCGGCTCCTACCTGCTGGGCGGGCTGGTACCGCTGGCCGCCTATTTCTTCATGGCCGATGCCCGCGAGGCGCTGCTGGCGTCGGTGCTCCTGACCGGCCTGGCGCTGCTCTGCTTCGGCGGCTTCAAGGCCCGCCTCACCGGCGTGCCCGCGCTGCGCGGCGCCTTCGAGACGCTGCTGGTCGGCGGGCTGGCAGCCGCCGTCGCCTTTGCCGTGGCCCGGCTGGTCGGCTGAGCGGCCGCGCTCACTCGGCTGGCGCGGCCTTGTCCCGGTGTGTGAGGGACCGGTGTGTGAGGGACACGGGCGCCATGGCCTCGAACACGCCGTCGCGCCGGACCAGGGCGTGGAACAGCGCCGCCGCGATGTGCAGCAGGATCAGGGCGAAGAACGCGAGCGCCAGGGCGCGGTGGGCGGCGAGCAGCAGCGTGTGCAGGCTGTCGCTCTGCGGCAGGATCGCCGGCAGCCGGATGTCGCCGTACAGCACCACCGGGTAGGCGGCCGTCGACAGCATCGCGTAGCCGATCAGGGGCATGCCCAGCATCAGCGCATAGAGCGCGTAGTGCGACAGCCGGGCGCCGAGCTTCATCGCGGGCGGCAGGTCCGCCGGCAGGGCGGGCGCGCCGTAGGCCAGGCGCGTGCCGAGGCGGATGACGGCCAGCACGAAGATGGCCACGCCCAGCGTCTTGTGCGTGGCGATCAGCGGCAGGTAGTCCGGCCGGACGGTGGAGACCATGCCGATGCCGATGAACAGCATGGCGATGATGCAGACGGCCATGACCCAGTGCAGCAGGCGCTGGAAGCCGGTGAAGCGGGTGCGGTCTCGGGTCATGGCTTCTCCGGTCATGGCTTGGCGCTCGGGGTACGGGGATAGTCCTTGGCCTCCGCCGTGCGCCGGTCGTAGGAGACCCGGTAGGCGGAGGAGCGCGCCGCCGGGAACGGGTCGTCCGAGACCCGCATGCCGCTCGGCAGGACGGTCGGATCGAAGTTGATCTCGCGGCACGGCCCGTCGGCCTCGGCCTCGATGCGCTGGACGACCAGCGTGCCGACCTCGACCTTGCGACGCTCCGGCGGCCAGGCCTTGCTGGGATCCGACGTGACGTCGCCCGGCTCGGCGACGGTCACGATCATGGTCCAGCGCTGCGGCGCCGCCGCAACGCGCTGCACGATCTCCTGCTCGAGGTAGTTCGGCCCGCGCTTGGCGAGCTCCTCCGGCGTGATCGGCACCAGCGGGGCGGCGGGGACGAGCGACCAGCGCACCGTCCGGTCGGTGCCCGAGGCATCGGTGAAGACGAAGCTGTTCAGGCTGTTGAAGGGATCCTCGGCGTAGCTCGAGGTCCAGGGCGCCGTGCCGGCCCATTGGGCGAAGGGGGCGAACTCCGGATGCGCGGCCGCGAATTTCTTCATCGCGTCCGGCTCCTTGCTGTGCGCTGCCTTCTGCAGCTCGTAGAAGCCCTGCGGCGTCGAGACCGGGAAGACCGGCGGGTCGATCATCGCGGTGCGCCAGACCTCGCCGCCCGGCGTCGAGAGCTGCAGGCCCAGGCCGCGCACGCGGACCGTGGCGTCCGGAGCGTCGGGACTGGGCGTGCCGAGATTGAAGCGGCCCAGGGCGGCAAACTCGCCGGGCCTGAAGATCTGCGCCGTCGACAGCTCGGTGCCCTTGCCGTTCGAGAGGAACATGCCCGTGAAGCAGATGCCCTTGGCGTGGTTGCGCCGGTGGCCCAGCGCCGGCCCGCCGGCCGGCGCGAGCGAGCCGACGAGCCGCTCCGGCGTCAGCCGTTGCGGCGAGAACCAGCCGGCGGTGTAGGCGAAGGCGCCGGCGCCGGCCGCCACGATGACGGCGATGAAGGCGAGGGACCCCAACGGGGCGCGCGGCGGCTGTGGCATTCGACCTCCCGGGGAAGCGAGCTGGTGCCGCTCTACATAGTCGCCGCCATCCGCCGGCGCTTGCGCGAAGCGGTGGCATTCTTGCGTGATCGCACGGTCATGCGCCGCGCAGCCGCGCCTCGATGAGGTCGACCTCCCGCACCAGCCGGCGTGCCGCCTCGTCGGAGATCTCGCCCATCCGCGCGAGCTGGTAGAAGCGGGCGCGCTCGGCGCGGAGCCCGGCCAGCCTCAGCGTCTTCTCGTAGGCGTCGATCCTGCGCGCCATGTCGCGCTCGCTGCCGGTCTTCGACAGGGCGTCGATGCGCTGGCGGTACGTCGCCATGACGCGCGTGGCGGCATCGGCGTAGACGTCGGGATCCTTCATTCCGTTGGCGGCGTCGCGCTGGGCACGCGCGATGGCGGTCAGGGCCGCCTGGCCGGCCGCCAGGCGCGCGCGGTCCTCGGCCGCCTCCTCGCCAGGTTCGGGCGGGAAGTGCAGGTCGCGCAGCAGGTAGGGCAGCAGCAGGCTCGCGATCACCAGCGACGCGATGATCACGCCGGCGGCCAGGAAGATCGCGAGGTCGCGCGCCGGGAAGGCGCGACCGTCGCTCAGGAATAGCGGCAGGGCAAGGACGCCCGCCAGGGTCACGGTCCCGCGCACGCCGGCCAGCGCCATGGCGGCGATGGCGCGCCAGCCCGGCACGAAGCGGTCGGATCCGCCGGGCGTCGGGCGGCGCAGCGTGAAGCGCAGCAGCGCGCCGACCCAGACGAAGCGCAGCGCCATCACCGCGACGTTGATCGTCACCACGTAGACCGCCAGCCAGGCGATCTCGGCATGGCCGGTCTCGCGCACGACCTGGGCCGCGCCGGACGCGATCCGCGGCAACTGCTCGCCCAGCAGGATGAAGATGATGCCGCTCAGCCCGAACTGGATCATCTCCCAGACCGCGCTGCGCCGGACGCGCGTCAGCGCCAGGATGCCGCCGCGCTGCTCGACGTAGCTCATGGTGACGCCGGCGGCGACGGCGGCCAGCACGCCCGAGCAGCCCAGCCGGTCGGCCAGCATGTAGGCGCCGAACGGGATCAGCAGGCTGATCAGGATCTGCGCGCCCGTGTCCTCGCCATAGCGGCGCGACATCCAGTCCTTCGCCAGGCCGGCCGCCCAGGTGACGGCGACGCCGATCGCCAGCCCGCCGGCCGACAGCCACAGGAAGGTGAGCATCGCCTCGGGCAGGGAGAAGGCACCGGTCAGCATCGCGACCACGGCGAAGCGCAGGCAGACCAGGCCGGAGGCATCGTTCAGCAGGGCCTCGCCCTCGAGCACGCGCATGAACCGCTTGGGGACGGGCATGCGCGCTGCGATCGCCTGCACGGCGACGGGGTCGGTCGGCGAGATGACGGCGGCCAGCGCGAAGGCCACGGCGAGCGGCATCCCGGGAATCATCCAGTGGATCAGCAGCCCGACGCCCAGCACGGTGAACACGACCAGCCCGAAGGCCATCGCCAGGATGGTGCCCTTGTCGCGCAGCAGCCCGTCCTTGGGGATGCGCCAGCCGTCGTAGAACAGCAGCGGCGGCAGGAAGAGCAGGAAGAAGAGCTCGGGATCGAGCCGCACGCCGAGGTCGGCCACGGCCGCGAGGAAGGCGCCGAAGGCGATCTGGACCAGTGGCAACGGCAGGGGGAGCGGCAGGCTGCGCGCAACGAAGCCGCTGACGACCACCGCCAGGAGCAGGATCAGCACGACCTCCAGCGGACTCAACGCTTCCCTCCTGCGGGTTCATGCCCTCGCGGGGATGGACTCGTGGGCGGCATCCACGCCGAGGCGGCGGCGTCAGTCTGCTTCCGGCGGGCTGGCGGCGAAAGGACTTTTAGCCGGCGCCGTTGACGCAGCACCACCGTAGCCCTCGCCGACCCGCGTCTTGCCGCGGAAGACCCAGTAGGCATGGGCCTGGTAGGCCAGCACGATGGGGATGATGAGGGCGACGCCCGTGCCGGCGAAGGCCAGGGTCTGCGGATCGGCGATGCCGTCCCGGATCGTGACGTGCCGCGGCACGACATAGGGCCACAGGCTGACGACCAGCCCGGCGAAGCCCAGCAGGAACACGCCCAGGCCGAGCACGAACGTCTCCCCGTCGCGCCCGCGCCAGAGGCGCCGCCGGATCGTGAGCAGCAGCAGGGCGGTGACCGCGGGCACCGGTGCCAGCCAGAGGATGTTGGGCCGCGCGAACCAGCGGTCGGCGACCTCGGGCACGCTCCAGGCGCTCCAGCCGCTGACCAGCAGCATCATCGCCGCCGTCAGCAGCAGCGCCGAGTGCGCCACCTCGCGGGCGAAGACCTGCGTCGCGCCGTCGGTCTTCCAGATCAGCCACCCGGCGCCCAGCAGGGCGTAGCCGCCGACCAGTCCTGCGCCGCACAGCAGGCCGAGCAGGCTCGCGAAGTCGAAGGTGCCGCCGCTGAAACGGCCGTCGCTCATGGCGACGCCGCCGATCAGCCCGCCCAGGATCAGGCCCTGGCAAAGCGTCGCCACCAGCGAGCCCGCGGCGAAGGCATGGTCCCAGAACCGACGAAATCGTGTCGCCTGCAGCCGGAACTCGAAGGCGACGCCGCGGAAGATCAGCGCGAACAGCATGAACATGATCGGCAGGTAGAAGGCCGGCAGCAGCACGAAGTAGCCGGCCGGGAAAGTGGCGAGCAGCAGCGTGCCGCCCATCACCAGCCAGGTCTCGTTGCCATCCCAGACCGGCTCGATGCTGGCCATCATCAGGTCGCGGTCGGCCTCGCGCGGCGCCAGCAGGAACAGGATGCCGACGCCGAGATCGAAGCCGTCGGCCAGCACGTAGACGACGACGCAGAAGGCGACGATCGCGGCGAACAGGACGGGAAGGTCGGCGGCGAGGGCGTCCATGGTCAGGCCCCGGTCTGGTGGCGGGCGGAGAAGGCGGACCCGACTGGCGCGGACCCGACTGGCGCGGACCCGACTGGCGTGTCCCCGACCAGTGTCGGGCCGCTGCGGTCGAGGCCCGGCCGCAGCGGCTGCAGGCCGGACTCGGCAGGGCCGGGGCCGCGCCACGCGACGCGGCCTGCGAACCACAGGAAGGTGAGCAGGAGCACGTTGTAGATGATCACGAACAGCGCCAGGCTGAGCGTCATGGCGTACGGGCTGACCGGCGCCACCGCGTCGGCGGTGCGCAGGTGGCCGTAGACCACCCAGGGCTGGCGGCCGACCTCGGTGGTCGTCCAGCCGGCCAGCACGGCGACGAAGCCCAGCGGCATCGTCATCATCGTCAGCGCCTGGTACCAGCGCGTCTCGTGGAGCCGGCCGCGCCAGCGCAGCACCGCCCCGGCGATCGCCGTCGCCAGCAGCACGATCCCGATTCCCACCATGACGCGGAAGGCGAAGAACACGACCGGCACCGGCGGCTGCTGGTCGCGCGGCGCCGCCTTCAGCCCCTGCACCTCGCCGTCCCAGGAATGGGTGAGGTAGAGGCTGGCGAGGTGCGGCACGTCGACGGCGAACAGGTTGCGCTGCCGGTCCATGTCGGGCCAGGCGAAGACCGTCATGGGCGCGCCGCGCGTCGTCTCCCACAGCCCTTCCATGGCGGCGAGCTTGGTCGGCTGGTGGACCAGCGTGTTGCGGCCGTGCAGGTCGCCGAGCACGATCTGCGTCGGCGTCAGGATCAGCGCCATCCACAGCGCCATCGAGAAGGCGGTGCGGCTCGCCTCGACGTGCCGCCGGCGCCACAGGTGGAAGGCCGAGACGCCGGCCACCACGAACGAGCCGGTGACGAAGCTGGCGCACACCATGTGGGCCACGCGGTAGGGGAAGGAGGCGGAGAAGACGACCTGCCACCAGTCGGTGACGTGGAAGATGCCCTGCGCGTCGGCCACCGCGCCGCCCGGCGTCTGCATCCAGCTGTTGGCGGCGATGATCCAGGTCGTCGACAGCAGGGTGCCGCCCGCCACCATGCAGCACGAGAAGAAATGCATGCCGCGGCTGACCCGGTTCACGCCGAACAGCATGATCCCGACGAATCCGGCTTCGAGGAAGAAGGCGGTCAGCGCCTCGTACATGAACAGCGGGCCCAGCACGTTCGACACCGAGCGCGAGAAGCCCGCCCAGTTGGTGCCGATCTCGTAGCTCAGCACGACGCCGGTGATGACGCCCATGCCGAAGGCCAGGGCGAACAGCTTCATCCAGAAGCGCATCAGGTCGCGATAGACCGTGCGGCCGGTCCGCCACCACAGGCCGCTCAGCAGCGCCACGAAGCAGGCCAGCCCGATCGTGAAGGTCGGCCACAGGATGTGGAAGCCGATGGTGAAGGCGAACTGCAGCCGCGCCAGGAGGACGGCGTCCATGTCAGTCCCCGTCCTTGCCGGGCGTCGCCGTGGCGGCCGGCACGCTGCGCACGATGCGGACGGCGAAGCTCTTGTAGGAGGGCGTGAAGCTCATCGGGTCGCGGGCCTGCAGCGGGACCAGCGGGTTGGTCTCCGGGTAGTAGGCGGCGCAGCTGCCGGCCGGCAGCGCGTAGGGCACGAGCTGGAAGCCGCGGATGCGCCGCTCGACGCCGTCGTCCGTCACGGCCACCAGGTCGACGCGGTCGCCGGCTTCCAGGCCGCGCCGGGCGATCTCTTCGGGATTGAGGAACACGACGTCGCGCTGGCCGAACACGCCGCGATAGCGGTCCGACAGCGAGTAGATCGTCGTGTTGTACTGGTCGTGGCTGCGCATGCTGGTCATGCGCAGCGCGTCGGGATCGCTGAGCGCCGGATCCTCGCCCAGCCCGGGATGGACCAGGAAGTTGGCCTTGCCCGAGGGCGTCGCCCAGATGCGCTCGCGCGCCGTCGACGTCAGGTGGAACCCGCCCGGCACGCGGATGCGGGCGTTGTAGCCCTGGAAGATCGGGAACACGTCCTCGATGGCCTCGCGGATCCGGTCGTAGTCGGCGATCATCCAGTCCCAGTCGACGACCGAGCGCTCGCCCAGCACGGCGCGCGCCAGGCCGGCGACGATCGCGGGCTCGCTCTTCAGGTGCTCGGAGGCGGGCGGGTTGAGGCCGAGCGAGGCATGCACCATCGACATCGAATCCTCGACCGTGATCGATTGCGGCCCCGTCGCCTGCAGGTCGAGCTCGGTGCGGCCCAGCACCGGCAGGATCAGCGCCTCGCGGCCATGAACCAGGTGGCTGCGGTTGAGCTTGGTCGAGACATGGACGGTGAGGTCGAGCCGCCGGAAGGCCGCGCGCGTCACCTGCCAGTCCGGCATGGCCGCGACGATGTTGCCACCCATGCCGAAGAACACGCGCGCCTTGCCCTCGGCCATGGCCTCCAGCGCGGTGACGACGTTGTGGCCGGGCGCCGCGGGCGGCTTGAAGCCGAAGCGCTTCTCCAGCCGTTCCAGGAATTCCGCCGTCGGCACCTCGGTGATGCCGACCGTGCGGTCGCCCTGGACGTTGGAATGGCCGCGCACCGGGCAGAGGCCGGCGCCGTCGCGGCCGATATGGCCGCGCAGCAGGCAGAGGTTGGCGAGCTGCTGCACTGCCGCCGCGCCGTGGCGGTGCTGGGTGACGCCCATGCCGTAGACCACGATGGCGCGAGGCGCCGCCATGTAGGCGCGGGCCGCCTCCTCGATGTCGCGCCGCCTCAGGCCGGACTGGTCCTCGATGTCGACCCAGCGCGTCTGCTTCAGGTCGGCGATCAGCGTCTCGATGCCCGTGGTGTGGCCGCGGATGAAGTCCCAGTCGAGCACCGGCGCCAGCTCCTGCGCGCGTGCCGTCTCGTCCTCGGCGACCAGCACCTTCATCATGCCCTTCAGCACCGCGACGTCGCCGCCGACCGCGACCTGGTAGAAGCGCGTGCTGATGGGCGTCGAGGTCAGCGTCGCCATCTCGATCGGGTTTTGCGGGGCCTGGAAGCGCTCCAGCGCCCGCTCGCGCAAGGGGTTGAACGACAGGATCACGGCGCCGCGCCGCGAGGCGTTGCGCAGGCTGGTCATCATGCGCGGACTGTTGGTGCCGGGATTCTGGCCGAAGATCAGGATGCAGTCGGTCTTGTCGAAATCGTCGAGCAGCACCGTTCCCTTGCCGACGCCCAGCGAATGCGGCAGGCCGACGCTGGTCGCCTCGTGGCACATGTTGGAACAGTCGGGGAAATTGTTGGTGCCGAACGCGCGCACGAAGAGCTGGTAGAGGAACGCCGCCTCGTTCGAGGTGCGACCCGAGGTGTAGAACTCGGCCATGTTGGGATCGGGCAGCGCCTTGAGGTGCCGCGCGATGGTGGCGAACGCCTCGTCCCAGGCGACCGGCACGTAGCGGTCGGAGGCCGCGTCGTAGGCCATGGGGTGGGTGAGGCGGCCGGCCATCTCGAGCGCGTAGTCGCTCCAGCCCTCGAGCTCGGCGACGGTGTGCTCGGCGAAGAAGCCGGGCGTGCAGCGCTTGGCGGTCGATTCCCAGGCGATCGCCTTGCCGCCGTTCTCGCAGAACTCGAAGGGCGAGGTGTTCTTCGGGTCGGGCCAGGCGCAGCCGGGGCAGTCGAAGCCCTGCGGCTGGTTCATGCGCAGCAGCGTCGTGCCGCCCTTGAGGGGGATGCGCTGCTCGACCAGGTGCTCGCCCAGCGCCTTCAGCGCGCCCCATCCCCCGGCGGGCTCGTTGTAGGGGCGGATGTGCTTGTTGGCGGACATGGCCCTGTGTCTCCCGGTTGTGGTCGTCGGCCGCGTCTCCATCTGGACGGTTGCGACCCTCTTTTCTTTCCGATTGGCCCGTCAGCGGCTTGGCCCATCAGCGGCTTGGCCCATCAGCGACCTGGCCCATCAGCGACCAGGCGCGGCGCTGTCCAGTTCGGCGAGCGCGGTCGCGGGATAGCGGGCACCGGCGGCAGCGTTCTTCGGTACGGCCTGTTCGATCGCGGCCAGGTCCTCCGGGGTCAGGCCGACCTCGAGCGCGCCTAGCGATTCGGCGAGACGGCGACGGGTGCGCGCGCCGACCAGGGCCACGATGTCGGGCCCCTGCGCCAGCACCCAGCCGATCGCGATCTGCGCCACCGTGGCGCCGCGCGTCTTCGCTACCGCCTTCAGCGCCTCGACCAGCGCGAGATTGTGGGCGATGTTGTCCTTCTGGAAGCGCGGGCTGATGGCGCGGAAGTCGCCGGCCGCGGGCGCCTGCGGCCGCCAGTGGCCGCTCAGCAGGCCGCGCGACAGCACGCCATAGGCGGTGACGCCGATGCCGAGCTGGCGGCAGGTCGGCAGGATCTCGCCCTCGATGTCGCGCGACAGCAGCGAGTACTCGATCTGCAGGTCGCTGATGGGATGGACCGACGCGGCGCGGCGGATCGTCTCCGCGCCCACTTCCGACAGGCCGACGTGGCGCACATGGCCGGCCTTCACCATGTCGGCGATGGCCCCGACCGTGTCCTCGATCGGCACGGCCGGATCGAGGCGGGCCAGGCGGTAGATGTCGATGTGGTCGACTCCCAGCCGCCGCAGCGAATAGGCGAGGAAGTTCTTCACCGCCGCCGGCCGGCCGTCGTACGGACCCCAGCCGCCGTCCGGATCGCGCAGAGCGCCGAACTTCACGCTGAGTTGCACGCGCTCGCGCGGCACGTCGCGCAACGCCTCGCCAATCAGCAGCTCGTTGTGTCCCATGCCGTAGAAGTCGCCGGTGTCGAGCAGCGTGATGCCGCCCGCCAGCGCCGCGGCGATGGTGGCCAGGCTCTCGCCGCGATCCGCCGGCCCGTAGAGGTCCGACATGCCCATGCAGCCAAGTCCAATGGCCGAGACTTCCGGCCCTTGCGGGCCGAGCGTACGCCGTTCCATCCGTCCCTCCGTTCCGGCCGGGAAGATTGGCCGCGGCGCGTCGGCGGCCAAGCCATACGAAGGTTGGTTTCGGCGGCGGTGGCGCTTGCCGTTGCGGATTCGCCTTGCGGAGATCGGGGCGGACATCAGGGGCGAAGATCGGGATGGCGATCCGGATCGTAGTGCCAGCGCCGGCGTCTGCAGCGTGTGCCGCCGGCGGCCCCGTCCGCGGCTCCGCGGCAGGCTGGGCGAGCTACGGCAGGCGATACAGCCGGGCGGCGTTGTCGCAGACGACCTTGCGCTGCGTGGCCGCGGGCAGGTGGCCGAGCTCGCGCGCCAGGTACTCCCGCGAATCGGGCCAGATGCCGTCGGGATGCGGATAGTCGGAGCCCCACATCACGTTGTCCTCGCCCAGCTCCTTCAGCAGCTTGATGCCGATGACGTCCGACTGGTAGGTCGCGTAGCACTGGCGGTACCAGTATTCGCTGGGCTTCATCTTCAGGATGTCCTTGAACTGGTCCTCCCACTCCAGGTCCATGTGGTCGAGCACGTAGGGGATCCAGCCCAGGCCGGCTTCGCCGATCACGACCTTGAGGTTGGGGTAGCGTTCGAGGGCGCCGGAGAACATGAGCTGGATCAGCATGTAGCTCATGTGCATCTGGAAGCCGGTGATGTGCGCGGCGAAGGCCCGCCGCGCCATCGTCTTGCTCATCTTGGTGTAGTCGGGCGAGCGCCCGCCGATCGTGTGGAAGTGCACGGGGATGCCGGTCTCGTGCGCGATCTGCCACAGCGGCTCGTAGAAGTCGTCGTACAGCGGGATCATGTCCGGCCGGTTCGCGACGTCGATGCCGCGCACGCCGCGGTCGGCGGCGCGCTTCACTTCCTTGACGGCCGCCGTCATGTCGTGGCTGGGAATGTTGGCCAGGCCGATCAGCCGGTCGGGGTGCCGCCCGCAGAAATCGTGCAGCCAGTCGTTGTAGATGGCCAGCATCTCGCAGGCCGCCTCGCCGTCGTTGAGGCGGCCGCTCGATCCCAGGATGCCGTACAGGACCTCGGCCTGCACGCCGTCGAGATCCTGGTCCTTCAGGCGCAGGTCGGGCTCGGTGAGGCGGCGGATGCCCTTCCTGCCGTCCTCGTAGAGGCCGGTCGAGGCCATGCGGTCCGAGCGGTGGATCTCGCCCGGCACGTACTTGCGCCCGGCCGAGCCCATGCCGTTCACGAGGCCGAACTGGGCGCCGTTGCGGCTCACCCAGCGCGGCCCGTCCGGCCCGTCCTCCACGAACGGCATGCGGTCCCTGAACGTCGCCGACGCGTTCTTCGTGAACAGGTCGGGCGGCAGCCAGATCAGGTCGACATGGCCGTCGGCGGAGATGACGTCGTACTTCATCGTTTCCTCCTGTGTGGGTTGCATGTCATCGGCGGCCCGTCGTCTCGACCGGAGCGAAGCGGAGCGGAGAGACCTTCGAGCCACGACAAGCCGCCC